>Ga0265295_1001362_pt1 | contig 43099 bp, 62 predicted proteins | sample Munlansysbiofilm_FD_192503 | JGI IMG/M metagenome (GOLD analysis project Ga0265295, IMG submission 192503) | Leachate microbial communities from a municipal landfill in Southern Ontario, Canada - Methane capture system biofilm | ecosystem: Engineered > Solid waste > Landfill > Unclassified ... | reverse complement strand
ATAAACGCAACAGTTTTAATGGAAATTGACGGAGAATTATACTTTGGAACAGCAAGTGGATATATTAAGAAGTTTACTGACGGACTATACGCAGATGATGATGCAATTACAACTGAAACTGTTAAAGTAGATGGAGAAGATGTTACAACAAACTTATCGTATCGTTGTTATTGGGAAACTCCTGAACTTTATGGTTCAAAGGCAGAATTAAAGAAAACATTTAAGCATTTAGCATTGTTATTAACATCTTATCCATATACAGGGTGTAGAGTGTGGATAAAAATAGACGGAATTTGGGAAGTTTTGTTTGATTATGACATAACAGCTAACTTTTTCGACTTTTCAGATTTAAGATTTGATACCATGACATTCAGAACAGATGATACACCAACTGTTGCAGGTGGTAAGTTTACATATAAGAACGCACTTCATACACAATTAAGATTTGAAAACTCAAGACCTGAACCGTTTGGGATATATTTTGCAATTATTAAATATGTACTTGGTGGTGAATATATTAAGTAAAGGAGATAAGTTATGGCAATAACAAGCAGAAAAATCACAACCTATGCCGACAATATTGCAGATTTAGCAGACCGCCCAAACGAAAATGGTGTATCTGCCGACCAATTAAAAGCGATATTTGACGGTAGGGGTGATAAAGAAATTAAAGATTCTATCAATGGAATTGTAGATGATTTAGTCTCTAATGTTGACGGTTCTTCTGGGGCAGACCAAATAGGCTCTACTGCATTAAATGTGGGCGGTGCTGAAACAGTACAGGCTCAACTTGAAGAAACCCTTGCAAACGTAGAAGCTCACAAGGCTAATACAACCAATCCACACGTAGTAACCAAGTTACAAGTAGGTCTAGGTAATGCAGATGATACATCGGACATAAACAAGCCCGTTTCAACCGCTCATCAAGCCGCTCTAAACCTAAAGGCTGATTTAGCTTCGCCAACATTTACAGGCGAACCCAAAGCACCGAACATTGGGGTGGGTGCATCAAATCAACAAATTGCTAACGTGCAATATGTAAAAGACACTGTAGTTGATATTGGTGCCGCTGACATGGCGAAAGCTGTGTATGACACAAATAATAGTGGGGTTGTGGATAATGCCGAAAAGTTAGATGGCAAAACAGCCGCAGAGCTAACCCCGACATACATAGACAATGTAACATCAACCGATACAGATAAGGGGCTTTCTGCTAATCAAGGCAAACTACTAAACGACAAGATAGACGAAAGAACCCAAGAGTCTTGCATAGTAACAGTGTCAACAGAAGACTCCCAAGCGGTAGATGGACAAATTATTACGTTAACAAATGTTACAGAGTCTACCACTGAAACCTATACACTGGGGATAGGTGAAACAGCACATACCTTCAAAATAGCACAAAACCAAGTCTATAAGGTAAAGGTTGATGGTAAAGGCTCAAGCACATATGTAACGCCACCAGAAACTGCAGAATTTACGGCTATAGCCTCAAATATAAGAAATGTAGCGATGGTATACGAAAAGATATATCGCTATGGGTTTAGAAGAACAAAAGGGGAATCTAACCCCGCCACACGAATTACATACCTATATGATGCAGTAGGAAAGACACCAGCCTACATGAACTTTACTACTGGTGAGTTTGACAACGGTTCATGGGAATCTTTTATAGGGCAAGTCAGTAGGCCTGTAATGCTAAAGACTGACAAAACTGTGGACTATGAACTTTCAAGAGCGGATTTTACCAAAAAAGCCGACGGAGTAACAGCCTCCGACATTTCAAGCACGAGCTATGACGGAAACGCAATGATTGAGTTTAGCAAATGGAAATGGGTGCAAAGGGATGAAGATGCTACGTATGAGTATGTTACATTCTCAAATGCTTGTTACAATTCGACCTACGAGGCATATGCCCATGAAAATGCTCTTGGCACAATAGAGGATAGCTTCTACTGGGGAGCATTTAAGGGTTGTAATGTTGGCTCGAAATTACGGTCTTTAGCTGGACAAACGATAATGGTAAATCAAACGAGAAATACCGAAGTGTCCTACGCCACGGCAATCGGAACAGGTTACTACACTATCTATAAATCTGGTTGGGATTTCATCAACGATTTGCTAACGCTTATAAGCAAGTCCGACAATGGGCAAGCTAGTTTTGGACAAGGCAGGCATGGTGCATCTAATGCTTTGGCAACTGGAACACTCAAAGACAAGCCTATGTTTATGGGTTACGATAATGCGACATCAGATGTAAAAGCCTTTGGAATTGAAGGCCTCTGGGGGAATGTTTGGGAAGGATTGGCTGGGCTAATATTTAACTTAAAGATTAAAGTTAAGATGACTCCACCATATAACTTTGACGGAACGGGCTACACCGACACAGGCATAATCCCTAGCGGCACAAACGGCGGCTACGTAAGTTCCGCGTCAGTTACAGGTGCGGCTGGATATGTGCCTAAAGTCGCAAGTGGGTCTGCTACACAATATTACTGCGATGGCCTTTGGTTTAATAACTCACAAGTAGATTATGCGTTAGTCGGTGGCGATTGGAGCTACGGGTTGCTTGGTGGCCCCCGTTGTGTGTATCTGAGCTATCTCGCTTCGTCTGCGAGCGCGACCGTCGGCTCTCGCCTTTCTTTCCTTCACCCTGGCTCTTAGTCGGGGTTTGGGGCTGACCAAGCCCCATTGAACTTAATAACTAAAGGGTTTTGGTGTGCAAGAGTCGGTGGCAATTGGAACAACGGGTTGCTTGATGGCCCCCGTTATGTGAATCTGAACAATCTCGCTTCGAATACGAACGCGAACATCGGCTCTCGCCAATCTTATGATAAAAAAACATCGCACAGCATAATCCTCGCCCCTTGGCGAAAATAAAGTCGGCGCAGGGTGGGGTTAGTAAATAATTGAAAATCCTAAAGACAATAAGAAAGGACTCTGCATGTAAAATGAAAAGATACGGTAACATTTATGAGAAGATTTATGACAAAGAGAATATACGTATCGCAATACAAAGAGCATCAAAAGGAAAAAGAAACAGAAGGGATGTCAGAAGGGTATTGAATGACATCCCCCGACACGTAGACCAAATACATGAAATTCTAAAAAACGAAACTTACAAGGCACCAACATACAAGGTTTCTTATATAAGAGAAGGTATCCTTAAAAAAGAACGAAAGATATTTAAACCAAACTATTATCCAGACCAAATCATTCATTGGGCTCTAATGCTCCAACTATCCCCAATATTGACCAGAAGCATGTATGAGTTTACTTGTGGGAGCATTCCAGGAAGAGGAGTCCATTATGGTAAAAGATATGTGAGAAAATGGCTAGACAACGACAGAAAGAACACTAAATATTACTTAAAGATGGACGTTAAGAAGTTTTACCCGTCAGTTTGCATTGATAAGCTCAATTGCAAGTTTAGGCGAAAGCTTAAAGATAAGAAAGTCTTAAATCTAATAGCCTTAATGCTAGAGAAGTGTGAAGGACTTCCTATTGGCATATTGATTAGTCAATGGTTCGCAAATTTTGACCTACAAGGACTGGACTATTTTATAAAGCAAGACCTAAAGGCCAAGCATTACATTAGGTATATGGATGACATGATAATCTTCGGGGCAAACAAGAAAGAGCTTCACCGTATGAGAAGTGAAATCACAAAGTACCTAGAGAACGAAAAACTGGTGCTGAAAGGTAATTGGCAAGTGTGCAAACTAGATGTTGAGCCATTAGACTTTATGGGATTTAGGTTTTACCGCAACAAGACAATTTTAAGAAGATCCATAATGCTAAGAATTACGAGAAAAGCCAAATCAATCTACAAGAAGCAAAAGCCAACATATAAAGATGCTGCTGGAATGATTAGTTACATGGGATGGATAAAACATAGTGATAGTAAGTTCCTAAGAACCAAATGGATACACCCGTACATAAACTTAAAGAAACTTAAGAAGGTTATAAGAAAGGAGAGCAAATGCAGAAGCGCAAAAGCGAATCAACAGTATTCCCAGAGAGCATAGACATAACGTCTAGCAAGTCAACGGTTTATGTTAGGGAAAATATTGTTGCCGAAGAGAGAGAAGGAATCACCATGTGGGTTTTTGATGAAACCCAATACGAAAGAGCAGAATATGAAAGTTTAGTTTTAGAACAAAGCAGAGCCGATATTGATTATCTGGCCATAATGACAGGAGTTGGTTTGTAATGGTAGAAAAAATAAAATATTACTATGACAATGAACTTTGGAACATAGACAGGGTTTGGAATGTTGTAGGAAAAGCCATAACACAAGAAGATTATTTTGAAATAACAGGGTTCGTTTTTCCCGATAAGGGGGTGCAATAAATGAAAGACTTCAAAGGAACTACCAATTCAGAGGATAAAATGTTCAAAGCAATTCAGACGGCCAACGGTTCATACCCAAATGGGTGGATAGGAACACAAACCATGAGCGACATAGCAATAGAGGTAGGTGCTAAATGTTTTCCTGTAACCTTGCTTATGTACGGACAGCCTACGATTATAGGTAATGACTTGGTAGCATTTAACCCTAAGGGGTCATTGGCAAATTACAAGAACTCAATGTTAGGCAGTTTCACTTACCCAAGGGCAACTACACCTTGCTCAATACTGGTCAACAACGGTAAGACGGAATGTGAATATGCTTGTCATGCCTTTAATGGTAAGCCCGAAAGCGTCATATACAGGCTTAAATGCGGTGCTTTTGGCATAAAAAGATGTACCTATGCTACCGAACTACCAAAGACAGTTGATTGGGCGGTTGGTGGCATGGGATTGATGCAAAACTTTGACCCTTCGGCAGAAGGTTTCAGTGGTGCATATTCAGATGTATTAAGGAAAACTAATCACAATGTACTTGGGGTTAAGAACGGTAAGGTTTTTGGGGCTTACATGAAAAACATGACAGGAAATCAGGTAAACGATTTATGCAAGAAGTTTAATTTTGAGTATGCAATTATGCTTGATGGCGGTGGATTGGCAGCTGCAAATTTCGATGAAAAGTTTGGACAAATAAATATTTACGCAAAGCAAGGTTACGCTTTGCAGTTCATATAATGGTAGCAAAAATGGAAACATACAAAGTATATGTGCATATAAATAATATCAATAATAAGGTTTATGTTGGGATAACAGGCAAACAAAATATAAACTTACGTTGGTGCGGTGGAAATGGCTATCGCATAAATTATCCCATAGGAAATGCTATAAAAAAATATGGGTGGGATAACTTCCAACACATAGTGATTGCAGATAATCTTACTTCTTGCGAAGCTAAAAACTTTGAAAAGCTTATAATAAAAGGTCTTGGAGCAAACATCCCAAGTAAAGGTTATAACCTTACAGACGGAGGAGATGGAACTTGTGGGTATAAACGCCCAGATTTAGCCAAAAGGAATGAAAACGGAAGAAAGAGGGTAGACCAATATACGCTAGAAGGAGAATATATCCAAACATTTCCATCTATAAGGGGTGCGGCAAAGTTGTTTGGTAATGAGAATAAGATTAGGAAAGGGATAACGAATACTTGCAAAAAAAATCAAAGCCATTCATATGGTTACATTTGGAGATATTCCAATAGAGAAATTACCCCAGTAATAAAAGAGGAATTTCTAAAACTTAAAACTAAAGACCCATATAATAAGGGTAAGTCATATGTTGATATGGATAGAGTGAAATTAGCTTGTGAGATTTATGACAAAAATATGTATGTATTACCAATAAAGGATATGGCAAAATTAATCGGCAGGTCACACATGGTTTTTACTGGATATTTAAAAATTGGAGTTACAAATGGTTGGTGTAAATACGATGCAAGTAAATCTAGAAATATAGCCAATAAGCTAAAGGCAATACAGTTTATATAAGGGGTGGTGATAAAATGATAAACATTGCATATGATGCTGGACATGGTATGTATACTTCTGGTAAACGATGTGATAAGAGACTAGACCCAAATGAAACTAGAGAGTGGTTTCTAAACAATAGAATCGCTAACTATGTAGAAAGAAACCTGTTAGACAACTACTCTGGTTTCGCATTTATGCGGTTAGACGATAGGACAGGCCAAACCGACATATCTCTAAAAGATAGGGTTAACAAAGCAAATAGATGGGAAGCAGATGTTGTAATATCTGTCCACCATAATGCTGGTGCAAAGCTGACTAATGCAGGGGGGATAACTGCTCATGTTGCAAATGTATGTTCCTCTAAGTCTAAGGTTTATCAGAAAGACCTTTACAACAGCTTAATAAAGCATACTGGACTTAAAGGTAACAGGTCGAACCCTTTAAGTAGCAACAACTTCTACATCGTTAGATACACCAATGCTCCAGCAGTGCTAATAGAACATGGCTTTATGGATAGTCTAATAGACACTCCCATTATATTGACAGATGACTTTGCAAGGAAATGTGCAAAGGCTCATGTAGAGTTTTTGGTGAATGCCTTTAATTTAGAACCGCTGCCTAAAAGCCCACCTAAAAGTTTAAGTTTGTACTATAAAATTATAGCAATTATTGAAAAGTTTAGAAGGAGAAAGTAAAATGGAAAAGATTACAACAGGAACAATTGTACGAACAGTCTTATTGGTATTGGCATTAGTAAACCAAGTTTTATGCGTTATGGGAATAAGTCCTATCCCTATTGATGACGAAGTGTTGACACAAGCTATAACCACAGGGGCAACGGTGATAATCGCAATTATAACATGGTGGAAGAACCAAAGCTTTACTAAAGAAGCAATCGCTGCCGATGTGCAGATGCACAGTATGAAAGATAATCGTTAGAACATATTTAAGTGGGGGAAGGCATTATGGAGTATCAACTAATATTCGCAGCCGCTTTACCAAGTATAATATCTGGGTTTGTTCTTATGAAGCTTGGTGCAAAAGACCGTAGGGATGAAAAAAGAGATATTATAAGAGAAACAAACAGAAGAAAAGAAGGTGTATTGCTTCTAAAAAATCTTGATGCTATTGGTGCTTTATCAGAAATTACAGCTATGTGTTATAAGAATGACAAGAAACCAAACGGTGAACTTGACGAAGCAATCGCAATAAGAAGGCAGGCTAAGAAAGACTTTAAAGACCATTTGTACGAAGAACATGAAGAAAATAAGTTTTTATAACACGAAAGGAGTGTTAATATGGCTAGTAATAGTTTTTTAGACCAGAATAAATCACGAATAGAAGGAATAGCAAGAGCAAACGGGGTTGATATGGGTGTTGCTAAGGATATGTTTATATCCAACATAACACAAGGCACAAACTATGCAGGTGGTGGAGTCGCTAACATTGGCGAACTTAACAAAGGCTGGCAGGCTTCACTCCGTCAAGATACACCACCTGCGGCACCACCACCAGTAGACCCACAAGCCGAAATAGCAAGAATGCTTGAACAGCAAAGAGCCGCAGAACAACGAGCAATACAACAAAGGATAGATGCAACTGTCGGTTCGATTGAATCATATAGACCGCAAGTACAATCTTCTTATGAAGATGCAGCAAGACAGGCTTATATTAACCAAGTGCGTTCACAGGGTTCGCTTAAAGATGTTTTAGCTGCACAAGGGTATTCAGGTGGTATGAGTGAAACTGCTAACTTAGGTTTATCTTCAGAGTATAATGCAGCATTAGGAACTGCACAGCAAACCAAACAAGCTGCTGAAACTGAAATTGAAAGGATGATAGCAGAGGCAAGACTAACTGGTAACACAGACCTTGCTTCATCAATGGCAAGTTATTACCAAAATTATGTAGCAAACTTACAAAACCAACAAGAACAATCTAATTATATGAATGAACTCCAAACGCAACAACAGCAGACAGCTTATGACAATGCGTATAAACTATATGCACAAGGAATTAGAACCGCAGGAGTATTGAAAGCACTTGGAATTGAAGATGCTGGAACAGTTGCCACAACAGGTGGTGGAACAAATAAAGGGAAAACAACGGTAACAGGAGATAAAAAACCAACAGGTATAGATTGGTCGGATAATGATATAAATAAACTATCTGCTGCAAATCAAAGAAATGTCGCCATGTTAATTACTCAATATAAATCTAAAAAGATTTCAGATGCAGATTTTATTAAACGAATGAAAGCACTTGGTGTTAATGTAGGCTATACTTATTAAGGAGATGTTATGGGTAGTATTAAATTTAACACAAATAGGACAAAAGTAGACTTAACGGGTGTTACCGAAACCGAATCAAGCACACTCTCTGGTAAAGGTAAACAAACAGCTGTTTTGCCTACATATAAACCTAACTTCAAAGATGTTAATTTGACAACCATTCAGGCACAGGCAAGAACACCTGTATTTAAGTCTGTTACAACACCAAGAAAATACACTACACCAACCAAAAAGCCTAAAATAGAACTGCCTAAATACACTCCTTTTACCAATGAAGAAGTGGGTTTATTGCAACATCAAACAAGACTTCCTATGGCTTTACCTAAAAGTAATTTAACATCTAAGGTAGCAACTAATACCGAATATGCCTTAAAGTCTAATCCTACTGCTTATGGGTTTATGGAAGGTCTTTCTCCACTTCCAACCAAGACACAACTTCAAGGACAGATAGGGCAATCCATTGATACTACTGGTGCAGAAGATACCTTAGGTTATAAATTAGGTTATGGGGCAGGTTTAATGGGGCAATATATTGGTACTGGTGGTGTTGCACATTCAGCTGTTAGGGCAGGACTAACTAAAGCTATCCCACAACTAGCACAAAACGCAGGCAGGTCTACCGCTAAGAATGTATTGGGTGTAATGGGTGCATCTGCGTTAGCCGATGTATTAACAGGTGTTCCTATAAACACAGTTCAGGCAATCAAGGAATCCACAGTTGGAGAAGAAGTAAATTGGAATCAGTTTGCTAAGAGTTTTGCTGTAAACACTGCTATTGATGTAGTCTTTGGTGGCTTAATAGAAGGTGTACTTGTATTAAAGAGTGGTAAGAAAATTAAAACTGTTGGTGATGTTGCCAAACTAACACCAGAAGAATCGCAAGAATTTATGACACACATTGAAAGACTTGCTTATGAATCCAATGTTAGAAAGGGGAAAATAATACCACAGAATGATACTTTATATGGTAATGCTTTTACGCAACCAACAGGAGAATTACCTGCCCCTAAGATTGAATACGAAGATGTGGTTGTAGATAAAATTGTTCAAAAAAAGCAAAAGTACATTGACGAAGTTTATAAAAATCAGTACAATGACATTGATAGCATAAAGAAACAACTTTCTAAATATTACACAAATGAAGATGGGGGTGCATCAGATGTCGCAGCACAAGCAATCGCAGACCTTAAAAAAGCAGAAAATAGTATATCAAATGCCACAGGAAAGATGGATTGGAATACCAGAACCAAAAAAACCAATTCGTTGCGTAGTGATTTCGAAGGGCAAGGCAAAATAATAGGCAAGGCGTTTTCTGACGAGCTTATTGATACTGGCAGAGTTAATTTAGCGGGTATCAAATTTAAGAGTGTTGATGACCTTGCGGCAATTTCTCATGTGTATCGTGACCCTAGATTTGAAACATTTAGGGTAATATATACAAGGGGAGATGAAGTAGTTGATATTGAGGCGGTATCGTCAAGGCTTCCAAATTCCTCTCGTGTATTTATAACAGATATGCCAACTGGTATTAAAAAAATGAACGAAAAGATGCAACGAATTAACGCAGACGGATATTATTTATTGCATAATCACCCATCAGGCAAGGTGAAACCTTCACAAGATGATATAAACATGACTTCTCGACTTTTAACTGAAGTTAAAGGCTTCCGTTCTCATATAATAATAAACTCAAACAAGTTTACCGAAGTTTTCCAAAAAAGTCCGTCTACACTTGGTTCGAGGGAAGATGTAGCCTTAAATTTAGGTAGGGACATTCTAACCGAACAATCAAAGCCACACCCAATGATAGGTTCATCGATTGATTCAGCTGATACCTTTGCAAAAATAGCAAAACAAATGCAGTTAGATTCTCCTAATCAATCCATAATATTCTTTGTAAGTACCAAAGGTGAAATAAGGGCAATTATGGAAGTTGATAATCGCTTTATGAACAAAAACCCTATCGAGTTTAAAAATTTTGTTAAGAATAGGGCAATAGATAATGGCGGAAATGCTTCATTCATACAACTTGGGGAAAATGCAAACGAAAAAATTGCAAAGGAGTTTGTTGAAAATGGAATCTTTCTTGATGCCATAAAAAAAGATGGGACAAGTGTTAGAACGCAAGGGGTTGTAGATAAAACAAGACCAGGTGATTGGATGGGAATAGACACAAGCAATCTTGTCTTTAAAGTCAAAACCGCAAAAACAAAAATAGACCCAATGCACAATAAATTAAAAAAAGTTAATGTAGTTGAAAAGGTTGTTGAAAAACGACAAAAACAATTTGAACCATATGTGAATAACAGGGCAAACAGAGAAGTCCCTCGCACAATAACCCCTAACGAATTTGTTGAAACCGATATAGCCCCAAAAAGTATGAAAAGATTAGAGCCAAACACTGCTAAGATACCCACCAGAGAGCCTGTAAGCACCGTAGAGCCTGTTAAGGCGGCTAAGCCAACACTTACACCAAAAACAGAAAAAAACATCCCAAATGCGGTTAAAACAGACAATCCTTATTTGAACACAATCACCAATGTAACAGAGAAAACTAAAGCAGAAAAACGGTTGGGAGAAAATATAACATTCGTTAATAATAAGGGAAATTTAACTAAGGCTACAAGAAAAGAATATATTGAAGATATGGCTATGATTGACGGTAGTCAAATTAAGACTACCCAAAAATTGAGAACAAACGGTGGTAAAACTTTTGAAGTAAATGAATACAGAGTATATAAGACACCTAATAGCAAAGAGCCTATAAAGATTTCCAAGTATGAAAAGGATTACTTTGATTTTGCTAAGAAGAATCAAGACAATGTGGTACAAAGTGTTACACCATACAAGAAACCTATCAAAAAGGTTGACAAAGCACTACCACCTAAAAATACAACAAACCCCATTGATTTAGTTATGGCTTCAAGTAAAAAGGCACAAAAAGGTTTCAAGGAAAGTGTTATTGATAGAGGACTTGAAGTTAAAAGAAAGTTTGTTGATTCAGGCGATACCGTTGCCATTATAGGTAAGATTACTGGCGATAAAGGACTTTACCATTCCTACAATAAAGCTAGAAGCTCAACCCGTAGTGCAGAACACGTTCTAGGAGAAGCACAAACCAACATAATTGGTGATAAAGTAGGTGAATCCCTTAAAGACATATTTAAGCCTATTCGCAAAAAGGGTGATGGGTATTATAATGACTTTCAACTTTATTTGTTACATAAGCATAATGTAGACCGTATGGCACAGGGAAAGCCTGTTTTTGGGGAAGATATAACTGCAAATATCAGTATCACAGAATCAAACAAGTTATTAAAAGAATATCCTGAATTTGAAGCATTATCACAGAAGATTTATACGTTTAACAAAAACAATATGCAGTATAGGGTAGATGCAGACCTTATAACAGCAGAACAGGCTAAGATGTTTGAAGAAATGTACCCACATTATGTTCCAACTATAAGGGCAAAGAAATCAGTTCCACAACCACCTAAGAATAGCAAAACAGATGTAACTGGCAAAATAGCAAAAACGATTAAAGAGGCAACTGGCGATAGTAGTCCTATACTACCACTTCACCAAAGCATGGCAAGACAAACAATGCAAACCGTAACCGCAGCCGAAAAAAATATCTTTGCTAATAGGTTGATTAAGAATGTAACACCTGAAACATCAAGATATATTCAAGATATGAATAGTATTATAAAAGACTTTGACCTTGATAGTGAACTTGTTAATGCCATGAAAAGCAAAAAAGAATCAGAAGAACTCAAAAACTACTTCACTTTATTTAGAAATGGAGAAGCATATCAAGTCAAGGTAGACGAGGGTTTATTTGAAGGACTTGAAGCACTTACAAGTTCAAATCGTTCAACCGATGCAATAATAGATGCTGTAACCGCAGGCAACACTATGTTTAAACAATTGATTACTGGTTATAGCCCTACATTCTTAGTTAGAAATGGTGCAAGGGATTTACAAGATGTTGGTCTTTATTCTAAAAATCTAAGAGAATTTACAATACAATATCCAAAAGCAATTAAAGAAATGACAAGTAACGGAGAGCTATGGCAACGATATAAAGCACTTGGAGGTACAGGGAGTTCGTTCTTTGATTATGCTAAAGGTTTCAAAAAAGAACCTACATTCCTACGAAAGAACACCTTAAATAAAATCGAAAATCTGAATATGGCAGTTGAACAACTCCCAAGATTTACAGAGTTTATGGCTACATTATCTAAGGGTGATGGTTCTTATGATAACTTGTTGGAAGCACTTTATAATTCTGCTGACATAACGGTAAACTTTGGTAGAACAGGAACATGGGGCAAGACTTTGAACCAAACATTTGTACCATTCTTTAACCCAGCGATGCAAGGTTTTGATAAATTAGCAAGAACTCTTAAATATACTAAGGGGTGGAAAGATTGGACTAAACTTACGATAAAGGCAACTGCACTTGGAATTACACCTGCTCTAATAAACGAACTTGTTTATTCCGATGACCCTGATTATGCCAACCTGTATTCAAGAGATAAGGATATAAATTATCTGTTCAAACTTGACAACAATGTATGGATTAGAATACCAAAGGGCAGAGTGCTATCATTAATTGGTGGGGCTGCTCAAAGAACTGTGCGATTAGCAAGTGGAGATAAGGATGCGTATGCAGGATTTATAAAAGTTGCAAAAGAGCAAGTTGCACCTATTTCACCGTTTGAAAGCAATATAGTTTCCCCAATACTTGCAGTGCAGAACAATAAAGCATGGCATGGAGGAACGATTGAACCGCAAAGATTAACTGGTTCAGCAGGTTTGAGATATGATGAAAGCACAACCATACCAGCTAAATGGTTAGGTGCAAAACTCAACTATTCTCCAAAGAAAATTGATTATTTAGTAGATGCTTATACTGGAATTATTGGAGATTTAGCAATTCCATTAACTACACCAAAAGCAGAGGTTCACCCATTTGCAAAAGCATTCACAATAGACGGTGCAACAACTAATAGGATTTCGCAGGACTTCTACGATAAGAAAACAGAGATTAGCGAATCATATTCCGACAACAAAGACAACATAAGTTATATTCAAAACAGATACTTAAATAAACAAAGCGATATGGCTTCCGAACTCTTTGAAGAAATAAGAACAGTTCAAAACAGTAAACTTACTGATGTTCAAAAGAGAACAAAGGTTAGGGAAATCAGAGCATTGATAAATGTTATTGAAAAAAACGCACTTGATTCGCTGCCAGAAGTAGAAAAGACAACCAAAAAACTTGTAAACAAATATTCTGATACTGATGATTTATACAGGGAAGTAAATAGAGAAGTATTTGGTTCAGAATACGCACTTAAACTTTACAATAAAACTGTTTACGAAAAAGCACAAACATATGTAACGGAAAAGGCAAGACCGTCATTCAACAAAAATGTTGCGACAATCCCACAAAAGAACGGTGTAACTTGGGATAACTACTATGACGGTTACTTTGCACAAAAAGATGAAGCTTCTGATATAAGCAAGGCAGTAGCACTTCAAGGTAAAAACATAACCACCTTATATGATGCCTTTGGGATTAGTGATAAAAACGCAAACATAGCAGCTGCACTTTCTAAAAACGATTTAGGCAAAGCATACAACTCCACATATCAAAAAATATCGGATAGTGAAGCCACTAAATCGGCAGAAAAGATAGCTATTATAAAGCAAAATAATCCTACCTTATCAACAAGTGAACTTCGTATTTTATATGAAGCATTTAATGTTGCAGAATCTATTGGTGGGTACACAAGAAAATATAATTAACAAAAAGATAGCATACAAAGGAAAAAGCACCTTTCTAGGGTGCTTTTCTCTTGCAAGGAAAACGAAGTGAAGAAGGAAGATTTTGCACCTTTTGGCACAATGTATCGGGAAACCAATAAAAACCCTCGTACGGTGCTGTAATAGCCTTAAAACGGTATGTGAGTGTACCAGACTATTACTAAAAGCGGAGTAGCTTGACTATTATTTTAGTATTATGTGGAATATATTGCAAAACCAACACTACCCCTCATGCTTTTATATCTACACTTTAGCATTTTGTTATAATCTGTCAATACTACTTCTTCATCTTAATATTTCTTTGAATTAAACAATCCGTTACGAACATATCTGCTTGTTTTCTTTTATCTACCTGTTCTTTGATTTCAAGCCTTTTTCTTTCATACTCTACTCGTTCAGGTATCTCACATTTATCATGACAACCAACATATCTTTTCTCACACTTATAGCATGGGTTTTTCATTCGGTAACTCCTTTTCTTAGCTGATAAATTACTGTTTCAGGGTCAATTAAAGATAATATCGGGTGTATTGATACATATATTCCATACCACCTTGAACGAAAAAACTTCTCTATCATATATATTTTACTTTTGGCAACATTGTTATCAGGATGCCTTTGTATTCTTAGAAGGTTCTCTTGATAGTCTTGTATTGCTTGAAAAACTATTGATTCCGCCAAGCCTTCGTATCCAATGAATACGGTTTTGGTTCTAACCGAACCGAATAATAACTCATTCCTTTTTCTGTATTTCTGTTTGCTTTTACGGGTTGCACTTTTTTTACATTCATCACAACAATATCTTTGATTTCCGTTCATCTTAACAAATTCTTTACCGCAATCGTTGCATATACCCTTTGCAGGGTTATTTGCCCTGACTTCCTTTGCGGCTTTATTTACTGCTTTTTGGCTGCAACTCTTGCAACAATATATTTGGTAATATATTTTAGGCATAAACTCTTTTCCGCAAACAACACATATCTTTGTTTCGTAAGGCACCTCGTGTTCTCCCTCACTCTTTTATCGCTACAATAATTGCTCTATCTTACTCTTGAAATATTCAATATTTTCTTTCACGTTCTTTTCTTGAGTTTCTCTCATTCCGTCAATCCAACCATTAAAATTATACTGTTCTTCTAAACACTCTTTATAATATTCAAGTTGTGCAGCTTTCATTGTCTTTTTATCAACTCGTCCACAGCAATTACACCAGACACATATCTCCCCATAGGAATTATGGTTTATACAATCATCAGTTACGCTATAACTAACGTGTAGTGTTGTCATTTCAGTTCCTCCTCTACTTAATATTCAACAGCTTCTTTCCTTGTAATAAAAAAATGTATTCCCGTGGAGCATTCATTCCACCTGTTATCATCAAAATCTTTAACTTCTATTGTTTCGCCCACTATATAAATAAAATTTTCGTGTCTTTTGGATGTTCCTTCATAAAAAATTTCTGTGTTGTCTTGGTTAGTAATACTAATTACTTTAGCCTTAGAACACCTACATTTTCTGGTAGTTGCAGATGACCTTTTTGCGTCTAACGTTATTTCTAATTCTGCAATTCTATCTTTGCTTAACTTTTTGAACCCTACAAAAGCTCCTTTCTCGGGGCATTGTAAGTTCAGAACTGTATCATAAAGGTTAGCTCCACGAAGGTTAGCTTCACGAAGGTCAGCTCCACGAAGGTTAGCTCCACGAAGGTTAGCTTCACGAAGGTCAGCTCCACGAAGGTTAGCTCCACGAAGGTCAGCTCCATAAAGGTCAGCTCCATAAAGGTTAGCTCCACGAAGGTTAGCTTCACGAAGGTCGGCTCCACGAAGGTCGGCTCCACGAAGGTTAGCTCCATAAAGGTCAGCTCCACGAAGGTCGTCTCCGTCTATTTCTAATATAGTTCTTCCCGTGTATATGTTAAGTATTTTCATTTCAGTTCCTCCTTCAATTCAGCAATTTTAGATTTCAATTTCCTCTTCATAAATTATTTGTTTTGGTAAATTCAGTCCGTAAGTTACCCATACGGAATGAAATGGACTTCCACCAACCTTTTCTCCCATCATCATTTTAGGAGTGATATAATTAATTCTCCTTTTGGGAATAACTATTTCAATCCCAGAGTTTCCGAACAGCTCACTCGCCTCCACTCCGCCAAGATGCTCAAGTCTGCAAAGTATGGCAAATGGTTTTTTAAGATTTAAGGCTCTTCTAAAAAACTTCTTATTCCCATTAAATGGCGGGTTTGTTATAAAAACATCCCATTTGTCAGGCTCTGATTCTAAGCAATCAATGTTTGCATTTCCAATCACCGTAAACCCTCTTTTTGTTAATTCCTTTGCCATGTGTCCTAAACCATAGCAGGCTTCCCAATATATTTTATTTTTAGGCAGATACTTTTCTATTGAGTCAACTCCTTCTGGTGGAGTATACATATCGTTAAAGTTGTGTAATTTTGGAAACTTTTTAATCATTTTAACTCCTTTCAATCAATTAGATTATCTAAAAACCTTTTCGCCGCCTCGTTGCACAACTCATGTAGGTTTTCTGTTTCACTTGGAAATGTATCATATATTGCCATTGCTATATTGGATTGCCACCCATAATACATGCTCCCACCATTTTTAGCCTTCTTCAACTCTGCTATAATTATATGCATTGCTTTTTCATAATCTGTTTTCATTTCAACTCCTCCGCTACATTCCATTTAATTCATCCAACCAATGTTCCATACAGTCAGTGCAAAGATACGAAGATATTGGCTCGTCATCTAAAAACCCAGTCTCTCTTATTGCGTATTCACCCTTGCTCAACAACTTTTTGCAATTCCAACAACTATGTGAAATACCACACTTTACCAACTTTTCTCTGTGATTTCTGATACCCTCCTCTGCCAATTCAACGAAATTACTTTCCCTTATGTTGTATTTTTCTTTTGAGTACTTCAATTCTTTCATTTCAACCCCTCCAATACATTCTCAACCCACTCCGTTGTTTTAACCCCATCCGCCCACATCTCCTGTGCTAGTGGCTTGGTGTAGATGTAGACCATCAATGCACCTTCAATGGTTTCGTTTGTTTCAGTTGCCCATTTCAGCCTTTCAATCCCCTTGACCGCATTGCTGTATATGGACTCTCTGATTCCGACATCTTTATGGTAACTCTTGTCGTACTTTTCCCTTAAATCGGGGTGAATCTTCATCACTCCGATTCTTTCAACCCCATCCTCTGGATCCCTGCTGTTTATGATGGCATATACTAGGTCAATGTCCACACCTTGCCTTTTGCACTCCGTCTTAATAACTTCTTTTATCGCCTTCCCCAGTGTTACTGTTGCCACGACTTCTGGGAAATCTGCGTAAACGGTGGTTTCATCAATATTATATGTCACCAAGGTTTGTGGCTCTTCTGTTCCCATGCTACCGATTATTAAGGCTATCAGCAATATGGTTACAACTACCAATAGGCTTGTATTAAGTGTCCTTTGTATCTTGAGTTTTGTTTTGCGTGGGAATTTCCGTTTTTGCCAGTAGTAAAAATCTTCAAGCTGGTAAACAATTTCATCCCACAGGTTTTTAAGTTTATCCATTGCTATATCTCCTAAATATGTTTTCCACCATGTTTATAACTTCTTGTTTTATTAAATTCATGCTTTTCTAATATAGCATCTTCTAAGTCAATCCCATAATACTCACACATATCCATTATCCTAATTACTACATCGGCTAATTCTGTTGGTATTCCGCATGGCTTTCCATGTTCATGGTACACTTCTTTTGGTTTTATTCCATTTCGGTGTTCTTCCAGTGCTTCTGACAACTCGCAATGGCATAAGGCTATTAGTTCTCCAAAGGTTCTGGGTTCTTCATACCAACCATGATTTATTGCATTGTCGTGAATATCTTTTTGTAAATCTGCCATTGTACTAAGCTTTTCCTTTTCCACTCGTTCTACTATGTCTATTATTTCTTCATCAAACTTTTTCATTTTCATTCTCCTATCTTGCTTCAAATGCTAAACCGTATGTATCTTCAAATGTTTTTTGGTTATACACAACGAATGTTCCATCATCTTTTTTAACAATGTAATCGTTTAGCATTACATATATTCCCCATTCGCTTTTTCCTATTGTTGCAGTCATAACTCCGTCTAAGCATCTTGATATATCTACATTTTTAAGAGTTCCATTTGTTAAATCCAAACATTTTTGAAAGTTTTCTAATGTAAATTGTTCGGCTTGAACAAATTCTGGTCTGCGTTGATAAACTCCCATTACTTCTTCCCTTTCTTTTTATCCAGCTCTTTGCCAATAGCTTCTCCGAGTTCAACCAAATCCTTTTCAATATCAGCAAATTTCTGTAACTGTTCTTCAACGCTACTGGCATCAGAGCTAGTTCCCTTTTGCCTAACAAAGCTTGATAGCAATTGTTCAAAATGTGGAGAATAACCACCAACCTTTTCTTGCTTAATTGAATCTTCTCCCTTTCTGTTTTTATAATGTACGGATTCCATTATCCAAACACAAAGACTATCTCCATGTACTGTGTATTTGCCTACTTCTATTTTCATTCTAACCCTCCTTAACTTCTCTTACCTTTATTTGATAACTCATACTGAAGCTTTACTATTTGCCTAGCCAACGGTCTTAGTTCTTTTTCTAGCCTATGAAACCTATGCCCTATAAATCGTATATATTCTGAACTTGATACTTGTTCTCCGTCAATAAATCGTCTGTCTGTTGCATTATTCCACTTTCTATGCGGTCTGTTCAATCCCAAGTTGTTTGCCCTCCTGCATATCGTTGTATCGCTACCGTACATCATTCCAATTTCTTTGTTAACCATTTCTCTTATCTCGCTATATTCTTTTTTGCCGACATTTTGTTGTATGAGGATATCTACTTTTCTTAGTTTTTCAGATTGTTTGCGGCTAAAGCCTTTATACACACAATGTTCTTGCACTTGTCTTATCGTAAGGTTAATATTAAACCGTTCATTTAGTTTAGTTGTTGCTTCTTTATATGGATATTTTAGCAATTCACTTTCAATAAAGTTATCCATTTCTTCTGTCCAAAATCTAATTCCAGTTACTATTTTTAATTTTTTGTTTGCGTATCCCTTTAACGCACCATATGAAATGTTCGTTGCAAATTGATTGTTGAACTTGGACACACATTCAGAAACAGTGGTATAATTATTTTTTATAAACTCGTCTTGTTCTTCTGTATACCTATGCCGCTTTCCCATTATATCAATTCCTCAATCCTTGATGAAAGTTCAGGTTGTGTTGCTTTCAGTTTATCAAACCTTATTATTATGTCCGCATTGTTAATAACCTGCTTGGCAAGTAGTGCCACCGTATTAGCACCCCTTATCACCTGAATATCCCCATTGCTTTCTCTCACCTTCGTTATCTCGTCACCTAACACACTTTGTAATTCTGTTAATTTCATTTTCTAACCCTCCTTAACTTCTCTTAGTATAACCTCTATTGCCTGTCTAATCATACCGTTATTCGTTTCAGCCATTACTATTCTTAATATGTTCTTTGCTTGTTCTAATGTCATAATTGCCTCCCTTCTTCCATAAACAGAAACCTTTTACACCTATAAGTTGCTAAGATTGTAGCATCCCTCTCACCGTTTCGTTGCTTTCTAATAATAATTTCTGACGGTATGCCATCATTAAAGGCTTCTTCCGTTTGGTGTAGCATTATTACATTATCCGCATCTTCTTCGATTGAACCTGATTCCTTTAGCATATTCAAAGTTGGTACTGTGTTACCTTGAAGTTCTCGGTTTATCTGTGCCATCAAGATTATCGGGATATTGTAATCCATTGTAAAGTGTTTTAAGTTGGTTGTCATATATGTGAATTGTTCTCTTAATGAATTGAACCGCCTATTCTCACGAAGTTTACTCAATTGGTCGATAAATACACATTCGGGTTTATAGTGAAGTATATGTCTTTTAATCTCCGACAGTGTACTCACCCCCTCGATTATGTGCATATATGGTGAAGTTATTTCTTCGTGTAAGTTTAGGAAGTTATCCAGTATCTCCGCATCCCTCTCTGTTAGGTTCTTCGGTGCTTTCAATCTTTCATGGTCGATGTCTGTTTCCCTACACGCAATTCTTTCCATAAGTTGTGCAGAACTCATTTCCAAAGGGAAAAATAGTATATGGTGCTTTTCTAGTGCTAGTTGAAAAGCAACTTGTAATGCTAGTGCAGTTTTACCCACCGATGGTCTTGCTGCTATAACGGTTAACTCTTGCGGTCTAATTCCACCTGTAAGTTTATCTAACCTTGTTAACCCATACTTTAATAGCTTAGCTTCTTTCCTGCGTTCAATCTCTCTGCGGTAATCATTTACCATATCCGATGGTGGCTTTATCCCTGATTGGTTCATTATATCGATTTCGTTTGTAATAACTTCGATTTGTGATTCAACGTCTTTTGGGTTCTTAACAATATTCTGTATCATGGCTTTTACTTTTTCCATCTTTAGGGATTTGTAGGATTCCTGATACATTGATGGAAAGTATTCAGTTACCATTCTGGCAATTTCACCTTTTCCAACATTACATTTAGCCGATAGGTTTACTATGCCGATTTCGTGTAATGGCATTTTCTTTAAGACTTCAAAGAGATTCTCGTAAAATACAAACCTTGAAAACTGTTGTATATCTTCTTGATTATCACCTGATACCCATGCACCTATTAGTTGTCTTTCTAGTTCTTCTATATTAACCATTCGTCATCATCCCCCGGTTCAAGCAACCCAACACCTTTCTTTTCCTCAAACATTTTAGCGGAACGTTCACGCATCAATACGTTACTGCGTATGGTTTTTGCTAGTTCCCTTATTTGCCCGATTTTTGGCGGAAACCCTTTTGTGTCTGTTTTGATGAACTCTTTAACAGCTAAGCTTATAAATTTTTCATCATCATCCTGCATCATTTCTTGCCACAGATTTATTGTATCCTCAATATCATTCGATTGGCGGTAATATTCTGGGTAAGCTGTTTTGATTATTGCCATTAAGTAAGCGATTTCTTTCCTTTTCATTTTCTACCTCCTGTAAAAATACATCTTTAAATGGGTTACTGCTCTTACTTTTTCCATTACTATAATTTCCCTCTAATAATTTAAGTATGTTGGTGTCATTCTCCATTATCCAATCGAACTTTACTATCCAACTATCCTTAGACTTTCCAGTAAGAAAATCAGATTCATTTACTTTATTAAAAGCCTCCTTAAACATTTCAATACCACCAAGTTCATTATATCGTTGTTTCATTTTGGCTTTTCTTTTTTCAGAGAGTGCCTTTACTTTTGGAGATTCAATACATATTTCATTAAACAAATCTACTATTTCTTGATATGGGATTGGGTCAGGTTTTTTACGGTCTTTATTATCCTTACCTAGACTAACCTTACCTAACCTTACCTTACCTGTGTCTCCATCCTGTATACATTTTGGATACATCGTTGAATTATCAACAGTTTCAAGCACCGTATACCCTTTATTGTCTTTTGTTACAAGTTGTCGCTTTTCTTCTTGATAAAGTGTAGGTTTATACCTATCGCTTTGGATATAATTATGTATCTTCCAATGCTTAATTACTACTACTCCACTCTCAAAAGGTATAATAAATCTTTTAGCTATTAGTAGTTTAAAATCATCATCATTTCCGCCAACAATCTTTTGTATTTTCTTTGGATTGTTTATAAACCCATCATCATCTGCTCTCATTCCTAAGTGAAAATAAAAGGCTTGTGTGCTTGTTGGCATATCAAGAAAAGCATCACTGTCTATTATCGTTTTTGCAAACATCCTACGTTCAGCCATTACCTCCTCCTATTCTTTAACTCCCAAAACTTCCTTTAACTTCTGTTCGTTCTCTGGCTTTGGTGTAGAAACTCCCTTTTCCCATAGTTGGTATGTGTTAAGGGAAACCCCAACAGCCTTTGCCATATCAGTTTGTGTTAGCTTTAACTTCAACCTGTTTTCTTTTAACTTGTTCATAGTTTAGCCCTCCTTTCATCAATATTATACAACAACAAGAACACCATGTCAAGAGTAAATAAAAAGGGGATTGCTCCCCCTATCTGCTAAAATGGCAAACTTAAATCTGGGTCATCATCTTCTAACATTTGGAAACCACTAATTTGTTCTACTGGCTTAGGTGATTCTGATGGTTTAATATCTTCATCTTTAGGACTTAGGAACTCAACCCTGTCTGCAATTACATCTGTTGTGTAAACAGTTTTACCGTCTTTGTCTTTGTATGAACCTGTTTGCAATCTTCCACTAACACCAACCATTTTACCTTTGCCAATAAATTTTTCACAGTTTTCTGCTTGTTTACCAAATACAGTAATTCTTGGGAAGTCTGTTTGCTTTTCTTTTCCCTGTCCTACTGGTCTGTCAATCGCAAGTGTAAATGTTGCAACTGCCATTTCGCTACTCGGTATGTATTTCAATTCCACATCTTTTGTTAACCTGCCAATTAATATTACTGAGTTCATTTTATACCTCCATGTTTCCGAAAATGCTTTCAAGCATATCTGTTGTATCTTTAGCGACTTTTCTTGTTTTTGTTTCGACTTTAGCAAATTCAATATCGCATTTTTCCCATGTTTCTTTTATAACCTCTGCTAATATTTTCTCTGCTTCTTCGAGGGTACATCCTTTGAGTTCCATTCCTATTTGTACCATTTTGTAAGCACTGTGTAGTTTAACTATTTCTTCCATCAAAGTCATTATTGCAGCATTTTTAAATCTTTCGGTGTTCATTCTCCTACTCTCCTTTCTCTTGTTTCTAAGAAAACTTCAAACCCTAATTGTTTATAAATATCAATATGCTTAATTGCTTCTTCGTAACTCTTAAAATTATTTGATGTTCTTTTGCCTGTGTCTTTGTCATGGGTTTTCACTGTATAAATTTTCATTTCTGATACTCCTTATACATCTCTATCCAAGTTTCAAGCGGTTGGATAACTACCCATTCACAGTTGTTTTTTCGGTGCATAACTACTGGCATATCTCCATTTTTGGCATCGCCTTTAGCTTGGGATAATGCTTTGTATAGGCTTAGAGCTTCTACAAATTTGCACTCTATATGTATGTTTGGCAATCCGATTACATCTGCGCTACCGTCTGAGCCATTATATTGACAACCCCTTCGGCAATCAAAACCATATTCTTTTAGTTTGTTTGCGAGTTGTCTTTCGCCCCTTGCCCCTTTATCTCTTGAATTAATTGTCAATTTTCTAAACCTCCAATCTGTCCATCTGTTGTCATGTCCATTTTAGAAACAGTTTCAAAGATTTTAACTGCTCTTGAAATATATTCTGCTCTGAATCTGATGTATTCCTTTTCGCTTTTGGCTAACCAGTAACCATGTCCACTTGAATCAGAACATATACGATAACCTTTATTTCTAAGTTCTTCTATGTCTTTTCTTACTTGTCTTTCAGTTGAACCAGTGTCATCTGAAAATTCAAATCTGTTTAGTGGTTCATTTTTAGTGGCTTCTACAAGTTCTATTAATAATATATCATTCATTTTACATATCCTTTCAGTTTTAATAACTCGGCAGGTGTCATGGTGTTTATTCCTTGTTCTTTGCACTCGTAAATCAAACCATCTAATAACATTGAGAACTCTTTAGAATCCATTTCGCTACTGCCTTTAAGTATCGCCCAATAATTTCCCTCTTTACCGTTTACTTCGCCTGTATTAATCAATCTTGTGTAGGGTGCTATAAGACTACCATCAACTTCTTTTATAGCGGCTACGATTATTTTTTGACCGTCTGGGGCAACCTTAATCTGTCCATAGTGTTTAATCATTTCTGCGTGGAGTTCATCATGGCTTGTTCCTAAAATATCTCTTAAAGTATCTAATAACACTTGATAATAAGAGTTTGCGTTTAGGCTTCGCTTTTCTTTGATTCGGTCAATAATGACTTCCAACGGTTTCTCACAATTAATAATCTCGGATATGTCTGTCTTGTCAACGGTTATCCTAAGTTCCATTCTTCCGTTAGGAGTAAAACTGTAATCAAGTTTCTGTATTGGTTTCTTTAACATTTTAGTCCTCCTATAAGTAATTTTTCCCAAATATATCTTTAAAAACTAAGTCAGGATATTCTTCTTCAAACTTTTCCTGATATTCTTTTTGCAACCTATCTCTAAACTCTTTGTTGTGATGCACTCCGTTTGGGCTGTTCCTGTGGTGATAATCACATAACCTTATAGTCATTCCGTATTTTTGGCTTAATGCTGCATTTGGGTTGCCATGATAAACTTCATGGGTTTCAGCATAAGGCTTTCCACATACTGCACACAAATCGTCTGCGGTTGGTTTAGGGTTGGGTTTCTTTTTCATTCTTTACACCATAGGCTTTTTGCTTTTTCTCTTGCTTCTTCTTCTGTTCGGTAAATCCCTAAATATTTTCTTATTCTATTGTCTAGAAGAGTTCCCCCCCAACAATTAGAAGAAACCAAGTCAATGCTATCAATGTTAGCAAAATAATATACTTCATATTTTTTGGGTTCATATTCGTTTGGATTAAATCTAGTTTCTTCAAAATCAAGGTCTTTCAAATAGTTATGTGGCAAATCCCAATTATGATAAACCCCGTTAATATCTTTAGCCTGTAAAACACCATGCACTACACGAGCCTGTACTTTTTCCATTCTGTTGGTTAATACATTGTATTCAATCCAATCGGTTAATTCTTCAAATTTCATTTCATTCTTCCTCCATTATTATTTCTATTGGTGTAAAATCGGTACTACCACAATAATCACATTCCGTTGGTTTTTCTTCAAAAGTATTTCCGCATACACCACATTCATAAATTTCCCAAACTTCCCACTCTTTAATGTACTGACATTCATTAGGGGTTTCCCTGTCAATTTTATTTGGCAGTATTCCCTCTGTTCTCAAATATGGCATCATTTCACCTCCTAAATACCTCTACTGTTTTACCACTGATTCGTTCAACTGTTTGCTTGGCATAAGCCATTGTGTTTGATTCTTCGCTTAGGTGTGCTAAGTAAATCTCTTTTGCATTGCAGGTTTTTAGTGCTTCGCCTGTTTGCTGATTTGATAAATGTCCTGTGCTTGACCTAATTCGTTCTTTTAATTCTTCGCTATATGGTGCAAAATCAAGCAATCTTTCATCATAGTTTGATTCAATTACCAATATGTCTGCTTGGTCAATTTGTTCTTGCATTTCGCTTGTAACTATTCCACTATCAAGCATTATAGTCACCCTTTCACCATCTTCGTTTATGATTGTATATCCATAGGCTTCAACATCGTGGCTAACGGGGAAATGATTTACCTTTAGTTCCAAGCAATGTCCATCTTCGCCAAATGATATAAAGCAACCGCAATGTTTTTCAAAAACCTCTAAACCGCTTACATGGTCTTGATGATAATGGGTTATTAGTAAGGCATCAGGCTTGACTTCTTTTAATACTTTTGTTGGGGAGTACCCAATATCAACCAATATATTTGTGCTATCAGATGATATTAGGTAACAATTCCCTTTACTGCTACTTGCGTATGATTTAACTTCCATTACATAAACCCATCTTCAATAATTTCAACCACTAAGTCATTCTCTCTCATTAAATCAACCACTCCTTGCATTGTTTCTTTATCTCCTGAAATCTTGGCAAGTATAAAAATCTGTTCGCCTTTTGTTGGTGTTGTTACCGTTTCTACAACTTCATCAAATGGTAAAGGTTCTTCCTGTGGTGCAATTTCTTCAACTTCTTCAACTACTTCAACTTCTTCAACAACAGGTGGGTTCTCTGCTTGGTATATTCTATCAGCCTGTCTTTTAACTTCTGCTAAAATATCGGTAGTGCTAGAACCTAAGTCAATCAACCTCTGGAAGTCCGACAAGCTTAGCTTTTGATTTATCCTGGTGTTTTCGCTTTCGATTGTTGATATGATAATTTCCAACAGCTCGTTTTCTCTGTCTTGCTCAACCTTTAATGTCATGGCTCTTTGCTCAATATCTGCTGTGGTGTTCTTAACTGTTTCCGATAGGTTCATATATTTGTCGATTACTGTGAGTTGATTTGCAAACTTTTCAGTTAAACCAACCTTTGCTACCACCTTGTCAATAATATCCTGTGCAGCCTTTCTCTTTTCTTTCTTTGTTTCATCATCAAATACTGCAATTCCGTCTTTAATTGGAGATTCAACCGATTCCACCAAACTTATGAGTTCCTTGCATTTTTCTTCAAATGCAACGATAGGGGCAGAAAAGATTTTCTTTTTGTCTTTCCTGTATGTGTCGATTTTATTCTTTAATCCTGCCAACTCTTTTTGGGTAGCCTTGCAGCTTTTCAAAGTTTCTTCGGTAACTATGATGTTTTGATACTTTTTCATTTCGATTTCAAGGTTCGCTTTAATCTCGTCATAGTTAATAGAGATTACAGGTAGAGTTTCCTCTGTAATCTTAATATCAATTACAGTTTCAGGCACTTCTTCTGCAAGTCCAACAATGCTTTTAATCTCATAATCTAAACCCTCGAATTGCTTTGGGTCTAAGTTAATTTCAACAACCTGCAAAGTTGCTTCGGTTTTTCCAAATGGTGCAAGGACAACATCACCCACCTGTATTGAATCAGGTGCTTGATAACTATATGCTTTTCCTCTTATTTCTCCATCCAATAGGGCTTTTGCCGATATATACATTTTTCTTCCTCCTTTATTTTATTATTTTATCCCTGTGTTTGATTTTTTTGTTGGGTACTTTTCGAATTTTCTAATACAATCGTAAAAATCACCCATCCGCATTTCTGATAGTAGTTCCAAATTATACTCTTTTAAGATTACAGGTTCGTGAATACCTGTTCGCTTAAATTCGCCTTGTAGAGCGTTTATTTCATCTTCGCTGATGAATTCGTTGGCAAGTGGGTTATCTTTCGTCACAGACGCTTCTGTGGCTTCCTGTGGGGTCTGTGGTGTGGCTTTCCCATGCGTGTTTGTAGTATCTGAATCTTTTGTATCGTCAATAGCCAGTAAACCATTAAGAGCATACTTCCTTGCGTATGATGATGCTGCCCCAGTAACCTGTGAACCATCCATACCCTTTTTACTTTCTTCTTCTCTTGCTAGTGCGGAATTGAAGATAACTTCACCACTTTCACAGTCATGCAATGTAGCTGTTGCTTTTATGTAATATCTATCGCCTATATTAACAAGTTCATCTGATAATATAATCGCAAGGTTATTTTCTGCCAAGTGTGGCTTTAAGGCTTCCATAATATCCTCACAACTTCGGTATTTGTATTTCCCAAAGGCATTAGTTTGACCTTTTGGTGCTTTTAGTTCTGTTTGTATTTTGCTTAATTTTCCGTAAATACTTAATTGTTCCATTTTATTTTTCCTCTCTTTCATTAAATAATTCTCTTGCAAAATCATCTGCAATGTTAAATAACTTTTTAGTTTCCTGCATTTCTTTTTTCAATTCTTCAATTTTTTCGTCAATGCTTTCAAATGCTGCATATAACTCTCCCATTGCTTCATCAAAATCTTTATATGTAGTATTTTCGCCAAATTTCTTATACATTTTATTTCTCCTTTCCTAAAAACACTTCTGATGGAAGTTCTAAAATTTCCATCAACTTTTTAATTTCCCATATTTGCCACTTTCCGTTCTTCAATCGTTTACCAATCGTAATTACATGGACTCCTAAACGGTTTGCAAGGTCTTGTTGTGTCAAGCCTTTGTATTTCATTTCCGCTTTAATTCTTTCATTATCTACCATTATTTCACCCTCCTTTCATTATATATACAATATCACATATTATATAAAACTACAACAAGTTTAATATAAAATATATACAATTATTTACTTTGTTCTTCTTCATCTTTTAGGTGGTCAATGATATAGTCTGCAAACAGAACCGCCACCAATACTAATGTTAAAGCTGTTAGACCTCTCAATATTAAATCCATTGTTTCAATGCTCATTTTATTCGCCTTTCTAATTCCCTTGTTAAATCAATATAGTTTTCATTTATCTTGATGTAATCTTCATCACTCATTTCAAGCAATTTATTAAATTCTTCTTCGGCTATGTCATTGCACCAACGTCTTGAGTTGGCAAGGGCTTGTAATTCATCCTTTAGTTTTAGTTTAAAAGCATTTCTTTTAAGCGTTTCAATAGAGTTTACAATATGTCCAGTAGTCATATCTTCAATGGCTATTTCTGTACCGTCTTTCATTATCCAAGTTTTCATTTTTTCCACTCCTTTACAATCGCCCTTGCTTCTTCAATTAAACATTAATATATTTCAACTTCTAAAATTCTTGCAACTTCCTGTAATACAGTTTCAAAGGTTTCACCATCCGCAACGTTCCATGTATCTTCAAATCCTGCAAGGCTGCAAATTTCTTCAAGTTCCGCCTGTACCTCTTCCCAATCATGGGAGTTTCTAATTGTTTCTGCTAGTTGTTCGGCTCTATTCATTTCATTTTCCTTTCTTTTCTTTTGTCAATAGTTTTAACTTTTACAACGGTAATTTTTCTGCTATTTCTGAATAACTCCAAGCTATAAAGGGTTTTGCTTTGTAACTTTCGTAATTTTTAGTTATACATTGTTTTATCAATTCAATGTTAAAGGCTTTTAGCTGCTCGGTATAATATTTGTCAATCTGTTTAATTATTCTATCCAAAGGCATTTTGTTTATATTGCAATCCCTGAATAAAAAGTTATATGCGATTTTTTGTTCTTTTTTACAATTCATATTTCCCCCTTTGGGGGCATTTCTGCCCCCTGTATCAATTAAGCATTAAGTATAAAGTTGTGTGATTTTTCCGCTTGGCTACTTGCTGATACAATCGCTTTTGTATCATTCTTCAAGAATGTTAGCCACCCTTGAATGTATGCGGTGGTATTTTTGAAACTTTCGTTTGTGTCAATTCCTAAATGAGCTAACATAGCCGCCCCACCTATTTCTGCGATTAATTCCTCTTTGCTTCTTTCCTCTTTTGACTTGTGATATTCTGCTAATAATTTTCTATTAAGTCGATTTTCTGCCCCTGTACTGTGTGTGATTTCATGGAACAAAGTTGAATAATATTCGCTTGTATCTGGAAATTGTTCTTTTTCGGGTAGTGTGATAGCATCCGTTAATGGACTATAAAAGGCTTTATCTCCAATTACATTGTTAAATTTTATGTTTTCTCTTGTGAGATATTCATTTGCAAGGGTTTCCGCTTTTTCAATAGGATTGAACTTTATTGGTTCAAGGTTATCATATTTAGGTTTTAAGTCTGTATCTTTAATATTAAATACTTTGTAGTATCTTAGCATTGGGAATTTTTTTATTTCCTCGTTTCCGTTTTCGTCTTTGTCTTTGTATAGGTTCATTTTATAAAAAACTACCGTTTTACCCTTTGGACCCTTTGCAAGTTTTCCGCCTTCTGCTTGTATCTGCTTAAAGGTAATAAATTCGCCCTGTTCGCCAATTAACATTTGATTGATAAAGCTGTAAGGTTTACCGCTATTGTGTGATATTATTGCGTTTGTTCCTATCCAAGGTTTTTTCCAAGGTATTATACCTTTTTCTAATTCGTCAATAATTTTATTGGTTACTATTTCCGCTACATTCATTTCATTTTCCTCCTTTGGGGCAAGGTAGAACCCTGCCCCCCCTTATAAACTATGGTTTATTTGAAACAATTTGGCGGTGGGTTACAACCAAAATTTGATTTATAGTTGTCAATTCTTTCTTGCTCTGTGTATATGTCGTTTGCATTAAAAGTTTTAATGTTTTTGTAGTCTGTTGGATATTCTCCAAAAATCATGGTATGCGGTGAAACGTGAAATTTTCCATTGTAGGCGGTAACGTGTACAACGTCGTAACATTTAAGAACCGATAAAACCTCCAATTTAACATTTTCATCTAATACATTAAAATCATTATTAACTTTCATAATATCCACCTTTCATACTATCAAATATAACTTATCTTTTATCTACTATAATAATAACACATTGGATATATAACGCAAGAGATAATATATAAAACATAGCAAAAAACATATAAATATATTAAAATAATCACCCAACAGCACCCAAAAACTACCAGAACCACTATATATGGTGTTAGTATCAGACAAACCCCACTATATATGGTAAAATAGTTGTGTGTAAGAAAATTGCACTATTTAAGCAAACGAAAAGCACACAGGAACAAACATACAGCAAAGATATATACACTCGTTACAGGCGATTTTAAAGGGGTTACAGGGGTATACAATGCAAGACTTAATTATTAAAAAACCTAACAAAATAAGCCAAGTGGGTTCTCCCCCAATGTATAGCGACCCATTGGAAATGCAAAGGGTTTGCGATAATTATTTCAATTGGTGTGATAGCCAAACAAAAACGATAATTCGTAATAAAAATGAAAAGATCATATACAAGCCTTATACAGTGAGCGGACTAACTCTTGCATTGGGTTTCGCTTCAGTCCAATCCCTTTTAGACTATGAGAAAAAACCACAATTCTCTGATATAATCAAAAAAGCCAAATTAAGAGTGGCAAATTGGACTGAGGAAAAGGCTTCAAACGGTGAAATTGACACAGTTTTCGGAATGTTTAGCTTGAAATGTAACTTTGGTTGGGTGGAGAAACAGGAGATAAACTTTACTGGAAACCTTGCACTTTCAACGGTTTTGAAAAGTGTAGAAGGTAAAGAATATTAATATATGCAACCATTACAAGGCGATTTTAAGCCTTTAATATATAGCCGTTAATCCTTATTAGTTAGTAATAGCAAGGGTTAGACGGTTTTTACTCTTTATAGGGGTATTCTACAAGGTTCTATGGTATTAAGGGGCATAATTAAATCGCTTATAGGTCAAATTAGGGGTTCGTTAAACACCCCAAATAACCACAATATTAGGTATTATGTAAACCATTATTAGGCTAATTATACGATTAGGTGCCAAAATATACGGGGCTGAGACAAACAAATGTTCGACCTAAAAAGAACGAATGTTCGAATTGCAACGATAATAGGCATTAGGTATTATGTAAACCAAATGGGAGTAGTAAAATGTTCATCAAAACCATAATAGAAATGATATTATATTTAGGGTTAGCAAGTGCAATTCTAGCAGGTATATTATTCAGTGAAATAACATTATCTGGGGTGGTTCTTATCGGTATCGTAATTGTGGTGATTATTAGCATTAAAGCAACCCAACAATAACCTAATTGGAAGAAACTAGCAAAAGCAAACTAATACATCTAATAAGCAAACAAGTGTAAAAACGGCATGGACCAACCCAGCCCAATATGGACAACATTTCATTTTTGATTTTAGACCATTTCCAAATATAGGGGTATGGGGGGTAGGCGGAAACAAACCGACCACTCACCCCCCCCGTCTGGCGAACGGGCGGGCGGCTATATATAATCCATAGGTAAATTATATTCCTACACAAAAGGGGGTTTAATCCCTCCCCGAAATATATTTCTCAACAAAAGGCACTTTCCCCCCACAAAATTATATTTCTACACAAAAGGGGATTTCAATAGAGCAGTTTTGACAGAAACCGATTCAAAAATTTTTATTTTTTTCAAAAAGGGGATTCCCAAATATGGACATTAACCTGCTACACGGCGATTGCCTTGAACTGATGAAAGACATACCAGACAAATCGGTTGATATAATCTTATGCGATTTGCCATATGGAACAACCGCTTGTAAGTGGGATACAATTATTCCCTTTGAACCACTATGGGAACAATATGAGAGGATTATTAAAGAAAATGGAGTTGTTATTTTATTTTCTTCTGGATTGTTTACTATTGACTTAATAAATTCAAATAGAAAGAATTTTAAGTATAAGATGGTGTGGAAGAAAAATGTTCCAACTGGTATGTCGAGTACAAAATATAGACCTATGAAATATTACGAAGAAATATGTGTTTTTAGCAATGGAAAGCCTACATATAATCCAATTATGAAAGAAAGAGTTGGAATTGGTAAATCGTGTTATAATTATGACCATTATTGTGGTCAGAATAATCATATAAATTTGGAAAAGAAAAAGAAACGATATGACCCAAATTTCGTGCAACCAAGTGATGTTTTAGAATTTAAGGTTGTTCCAAATCGGAATGGTAAATTACATCCAACGCAAAAACCAGTGGAATTATTTGAGTATCTAATCAAAACCTACACCAACGAGGGTGAAACAGTCTTTGATAATTGCATGGGTTCAGGAAGTACAGGAGTAGCTTGTGTAAACACCAACCGCAAATTTATCGGCATAGAATTGGATGATAAATACTTTGAGATTGCAAAACAAAGGATAAGCGAAGCGAAAGTTAATGAAAAGATTAAAGGGATAACATGGCAATCAACACATTAAAGTTTTTAGAAACTTGTTTAAAGATAAAGAATAAGGAATCGCAATTAGTACCCTTAAAACTGAACCCACCGCAGAGGAAGGTATATGCAGCGGTCAAGAGGTGTCATCAAGAGGGGAAGCCTATACGGATAATCATCTTGAAGGCTCGTCAGATGGGATTTTCGACATTAACAGAGGGAATGATATTCAAGAATACCTTTGTCAGTCCATTGGTCAGTAGTGGTATAGTAGCCCATGAAGTAACCGCCACGAATAACCTTTTCAATATGAGCAAGAGATTTTATGAAACCTTGTCTGAAGAACTAAAGGGAGCAGTCAAACTCCAAGCAAGTAATGCAAAGGAAGTAATCTTTGCAAATAAAGACGGAAACTCAACAATCAAGTGTATGACAGCTGGAAATGAGAAGATAGGTCGTTCCGACACATTTCAGAACTTGCATATATCAGAGTATGCGTTTTGGCAAGGGAATAAAGAGATAACCCTTTTAGGACTATTACAGGCAGTACCAAATATAGCAAACACGATGGTCATAATAGAGAGTACTGCAAATGGTTATGACGATTTCAAGGTGAGATGGGATGCGGCAGTTGCAGGAGAGAGTGATTATATACCTATTTTCTGTGCATGGCACGAAATGCCCGAATATCGAATGGAGTATGACGGTTCGCCATTAAGTAAGGAAGAAAAGGAACTTGTTTATGTATACGACTTAGATAAAGAGCAGATAATATGGCGAAGGTGGTGTATAAGGAATAACTGTGGTGGAGATGAGAAGTTATTTCGTCAAGAATATCCTTCATGTGTAACTGGCGAAACAAGAGTAGGAACAGACAAAGGACTAATTGCAATAAAAGATATAGTTGAGGGTATGCAAGGAACTTATGGTAATATCAAGAAACATTATGTAAACCCAAAGATGAATGTTTATAAAGTAATGACTAAAGATGGATATTCGGTAAGAGCAAGTGAAGAACACCCATTCTTTTTAACAGACGGAAGTGAAGTAGAACTTAAAGACTTAAAAGTTGGAGATAAGTTAGAATTATCAACACCTATACTTGCTAAAGACTATTACAAATTCAAATGGCATGACTTTGGAGTAGAGCATAGCATAACAATAGATGAAAGATGGGGTAGGTTCTTAGGTTACTTTATGGGAGATGGTTCTTTATGCAAAGACACATTGTCCATAGTATGCGATAAGGGCGATACAGATGTTGTAGAAGATTGCACGAATATAATAACTGGATTATTTGGCATCATACCATACATAAGAACCGTAGGAAGCAAATGCGGTGGAACAGAAGTAAGGGTTTCATGTGTAAAGTTCAAACCATTGTTTGATACACTTGGTATAATAAGGCGAAATGGGTCTTACGGTATTAAAAGAGATGTTCATGTACCTGAATTTATATTCCAATCTCCAAAGAGTGTAATAATAGAGTTTCTAAGAGGATTGTTTGAAGCAGATGGTTTTAATGATTATAACTGTCCACGAATAGTATTGTTTTCAAAATACGAAAAGTTTTTAAAAGATGTTCAGTTGCTTTTATTGAGTTGTGGAGTGGTAAGCAAATTTTCATCAAGAGAAACAGTAAACGGTCAAGGATATAGATATACCGCAAATGAACTTATTATAACAGGGCATAGAGCAGTTGCCTTTAATGAAAAAGTTAAGTTTATAAGTAGAAGAAAACGAGCAAAGACAAATTATCCAAAAACAAAAGCAGCAACCAAAAATGAACTTGCGTCTTTGATAACATCTATTGAACTTGATGGTTTTGAACAGACATACAATTTAACGGTAGATGGAAAGCCTGAATTTGATGCAAATGGAATACATACACACAACTGTCCAGAAGAAGCCTTTCTTTTATCAGGTAGACCTGTTTTTGATAATGAGAAGATAATGGCAAGGATTCGTGATTTAGAGAAAGGATATAGGGAACACCCGTATAAGGAAGGGTACTTCCATTTTGAATATAATGAGCAAGACAGAATCAAGAATGATAGTATAGTGTTTGTAGAGAGCCACCAAAGGAACTATGTAAGGATATATCAAGAGTCAATTCCAGACACACCTTATGTAATAGGTGGAGATACAAAGGGTGAAGGGAAAGACTTTTACGCAGGAACAGTTATAAAGAACACCACAGGACAAAGAGTAGCTACACTGCACATGGACTTGTCAGAGAGTAAACCGTTCACGCACCAGATGTATGCTATGGGAGTATATTTCAATAATGCTTTAATAGCAATAGAGATAAACTTCAATACTGCACCTATTGAGGAACTGCAAAGACTAAACTACCCAAGACAATATGTTCGTAGAAAATACGATATGTATACAAAGGCAACAGAAGAGAAGTTTGGATTTAAGACAGACGGAAACACAAGACCCATAATCATAGACAAAGAGATAGAAACAATAAATGACAACACCCACTTATTTTCAGACATACCTACATTAAGGGAAGCCATGACATTTGTTTATAACGACAGAAACAAAGCCGATGCAATGAGTGGCAACCACGATGATATGTTGATGAGTGATATGATAGCAAACGAATGTAGAGAGCAACAGAGCTTTTTATCAAAGGCAGAGAATAACAAAGAAGTGTATGTTACCAACTCAATGTATGAGGACTATCAAAACGCTAAAATAGAAGATAGGGAACTTTTAGAACGACTGTGGGGCGGAATACCTAAAAGGAGAATCGCATGATTCAAACAGTTAAAGATATAGTAAACTCCATAAACATTTCGGTAAAATCAACAAATGAGTTGATAGAGCAATTACGAAAAGAAAATAATATGCTTTATTACAAAAGTTCTGATAGAATGACAGCATTGGAGTTTGAATTAACAAGCCAACTATCAAGCATTACCAAAAGGTTAGACAAAATTGAATCTTTGCTTTATGAGTTAGGAGTGGATAAATGAAAAGCAACGAAAAATGGGTAGAGAAATACGAAAATGCAAAGGCGGCATATTCAGAACAAATATCGTTAATGAGTAGGTCGCAAAGCCAATATGACGGAACAATGCAGCCAAAATCTGGAAAGGCAACAACCACTCTTTATAATGTTACAAAGGAATTGATTGAAACTACCATTGATTCACAAATTCCAATGCCAAAGGTTGAGGCTAACATTCCAACGGAGAAGAACAAAAAACTTGCCCGAATGATAGAAGATATGTGTAAGTTTGAAGCTAAAAGGCTAAAATTATCAGAAGGTAACGATGAAGATGAGAGAGCCACAAGGGTTTTAGGAGGGCAGATATACTTTGTCGAATGGAACAACCTTGTAAAGACACACGATACAGTTGGTGCTGTAAATGTAAGAATGATAAATGCCATGCAGTTCATTCCGCAAACAAACATACACCGCAAGGAATACATGGATTATTGTTTCTTTGATTTTGAAGTAACCAAAGATTCTATCAAGAAAAAGTTTGGTATTGATGTAGCAGATGAATCAATGGATTCCGAAAAGGGAACAGATGTAAACAATGATATGATAACCCAGCACTATTGTTTTTATCGTAATGGAAACACCATAGGTTGTTATTCATGGGTAGGTCAGACAGATATAATAGATGACCCCAAATACCAACAAAGAGGCAAGAAGGTATGTTCCAAATGTGGACTTACAAAGTCTGGCAATAAATGCGAATGTGGTTCTACTAAGTTTGAGAAACGAAACCTTGAATTTGAAGAACTTGCAGAAGATATTATCCGTTCTGATGGAGTTATAATACCAAGAATGAGTTGGGCGAAAGACGAAGATGGAAACTTCTTGCAACAAGATGTTCAGGTGCCTGCCATGACACAAGACTTAGACGAATTTGGAAATATCGTTGAAGTTCCTGTATACGAGCAAGAGTTTGACGATAAAATGAATGTAATAGGCGAAAAACCTGCTATGACGGTAGAAAGCCAACCATACCAAATTCCGACAAAGATTCCATATTACTTTCCTAATGGCTTCCCTATTTCTGTTAGAAAGAATGTTTCATCTTCTGAAAAGTTTATAGGTGATAGCGATGCAGAAATGATATATGAAATTCAAGACACCATGAATAAAGTTTCAACAAGAATGATAAGTAAACTAATGAAGGCTGGTTCTATTATGAAAAAGCCTAAAAATATCAATTTCAACTTTTCAAATACAGAACAGATAATAGAATTTGAAAATCCTGCCGATGCAAGTATGATTGGTGTTGTAAATATAACATTTGATGTTCAAAATGACATGAACACATTGAGTTATTTATACAATACAGCAAAATCAGTACTTGGAGTATCCGATACATTTCAAGGCAAGGCAGACACCACCGCTAAATCTGGTGTAGCCAAAGAAATTCAAGTACAGAGAGCCTTAGGTAGACAGGAAAGTAAGTCAGTAATGAAAAACTGTGCATACGGAGAACTTTATAGGTTGATATTCCAGTACAATCTTGCTTATGCAGACGAGCCACGAAAGTTTGAAACCCAAACCGAAGAAGGCGAAATCATTGAAGGTGCATTTAATCGGTATGACTTTTTGGAACTTGATGAATACGGTAACTGGTACTACAATGATGAGTTTACATTTACCACAGATTCACAAGGAAGTAGTGCTGAAAACCGTCAATATGTACTTCAAACTATGGAATCTGACTTCAAATCAGGACTTTATGGGGAAATAACAGACCCTGCAAGTATATTACAGTTCTGGAAAGACAGAGAAACCATGAATTATCCAAATGCCAAAAGGCAAGTAGCAAGATGGCAGAAAAAAGTTGAAGAACAGAAATTAATGCAAGAACAAATGCAACAGCAATTATTAGAAGGGGGAATGCCAAATGATATGTCAAACTTGCAAGGCAACGGAACTAATGGTGGACTCGGTAATCCAATCGGGTGATACTACTAAATATGTTTATGTGTGTATGAATCCAAAGTGTGCAGACTACAAAAAAGCCTTCACATTAGACGGTAAAGAACACAAGCCTAAGATTACTACTAAAGAGTAACGAAAGCCGCTGTAAGACGATGTGAGAGGCTAATATGATACCATTGAGATGCCCGAGATGTAACAGACTATTGTTCAAACAAAGCTGTAAAGGCTTTATTGAAATTATATGTCCAAGATGCAAAGCAAGACTTACACTAACATTCCCCAAAGGGGAAATAATCGTTGAGGAACGTATACCGAAAGGAAAGTAATTATGTATGAAACTGAAAATGTTTTTGACGAAACACAGGAGGAAGTCGTAGATTCTCCAGAAGATGCGGAAGAAGAAATCATCGAAGAAGAATATGACGAAGAAGAAATTGACGAAGATGACGATTCAGAGGAAGTCGCAACCCCTCAATCAAGGGAAGATAATTCAAAGTATGCGGCAGCAAGACGAGAAGCCGAAGCCAAAGAGAGAGCAGCCGAACAAAAGGCAGCAGAATTAGAAGCTAAATCTGCATTAATGCAAAAGCAGTTGGAAACATTGACACAAGCAACCAAACTCTATGGTTATGAAGGTACACCCGAAGAAATATCAGACCAACTTATTGCCGCACAACGAGAGATTACTCCCGAAGAAGTAAAGTCAGAGAGAGAAGCCTTTGATAGAGAAATAGAGCAAAGGATTAACTCACACCCTGCTATTAAAAATGCAGCGAACTTAGCACTACAAACTGCTATGGATAAAGAACTCCAAGAAATACGGAAAATAAACCCAGAGATTAAAAGCTTAGCAGACTTACAAGGTAATTCCGATTTTGACGATTTAGTAATAAATCATGGAGTAAGCTTATCAAGAGCATACAAACTAACACATAAATCACAATCTTTACCAAGAGAAAATACTAAGGAACATCTAAACGGAATAAATACTGGTGATAAATCAAACGATGGAATGGTAGAAATACCAAAATCAGAGTTAGAATATTACAAGGAAAGTTTCCCAGATGAACCAATTAGTAAACTCAAAGAAAGATATAATCGAGTATTAAAAAGACAGAGAGGAGAATAAGATATGGCTTTTAAATTAGAGAGGGTATTATCTGCACCTAACTTTGAGTGTTATGAATTATACCCATCAACTGCAAGTGAAACTTACACCGCAGGGGAAGTCTTAACAATAACCAGTGGTAAAGTAACAAAAGCAGGGGCAGACACAGACGGAACACAAAAGTTTATCTGTGGTGCTGACTATGTAGCACCTGCAACAGGCATGAAACCTATTCCAGTATATAGAATCCACCCTGACATGATATTCAGAGTTGCGTCACAAGCTGACAATTCTTCAAGTGTTATTGGCACAAGCGTAACTGCTCATACCGATTTGTTACAAGTTACTGCAACTACCACTAAGGGCATTTGTGAAATTGTAGACTTGCTTGGTAGTGGTGCAACAGGAACAGAAGTTTTAGTTAGATTCCCAGTGGTAGCAGGTAGATAAGAAAGGAGATAAACAATGGCAGTATTTTCAAAACTATCTGGTAAAAATGATTCTCTGTATAAAGCAGTTGAAGGAGTTTTAACCGAGATTATAAATGATGTAGACACAGGAAAGAGTGATGATGACAAAGTATTAAGTTCCATTTTTAATCTCAAGACTTCTAAGAAGTTTGGAGAGAGAGTTGGTGGAATGACAGAGTTTGCTAACTTTGCACCTGTAAGCGAAGGTGGAGTTGCAGCAAATGACGAAATAACCGAAGGTTATGCAAAGTTAGTCGTGCATACCCAATTTATGAAGAACTTCACAACTACCCGTCAGATGATTAAAGATGGCGAAATTGACACAGCTAAAATTGCAGCCGCTAACTTTGTTAAGGCTTACAAAAGGTCTAAACTAGAGTTTGCGACAGCATTTCTTGCAACAGAAGGAACTACATTCACATACGCAGGTCAGACTTTTGATAAAACCACAGGCGATGCTTTGGGTTTATTCTCAACCGCTCATCTTTCTAAATCAGGTGGTGCTACTCAATCTAATGTCTTTACCAATGAACTTGGTTCAGATTCACAGATGCTTATGAGATTGGCTAACTTGGGTAGAAACTTTAAGAACGATAGTAAACATACCACAGGCTATGTGTTTGATACTATTGTAGTTCCAGGAAATGTTTGGGATATGGAAGATACCGTTAGAAAGATAATCATATCTTCTAATATTGTTGGTAGTGCTAACAATGATGCAAATACCCAAAAGAATAAATGGAATCTTGTAGTTAACCACCGTTGGGAAGCTGCAAGTGGAACTAAGCCTTACATCTTGCTTTCAAGCGAAGCAAACAAAGAGTTGCAAGGATTGGTATTCTATAACAGAGAAGAACTTGATGTAATGAACGAAATAGACATTAACACTCGTAACCTTGTATGGAACGGTTATACAAGATTCAGTGCAGGTTGTTTCAATTGGAGATGTGCTATTTTAGGTGGTGCAACATCAGGTACAACCTTGTCTTAATTTAATTGGGGGGGAGAAATCCCCCCTCCTTAAAGGAGAGTAACTATGATTACATGGAAAGATGATAATACATTTGTTGAAGGGAATAGGATATTCCGAGTTGATAGTAAGAACGAAGATGGTTCAATGGTTTCCCACATGATAGGCTTTACTGATAAATCGTTAGAAAAGGTTTATAACGAAACAGCGATTACTCCTTTGGAATCCAAAGAGATTAAAGATATTGAGATAACAGAAGTCGCAGAACCTTTGGTAAAAGAAGATAAACCAAAGAGTGAACCAAAAAAGTTTATCTGTCAGTATTGTGGTAGAGATTGTAAAGCTAATATAGGTCTTGTAAACCATGAACCCAAATGTCCTGAAAATCCCAATAACAAGAAAGGAGAATAGATAAATGAGTGAACAAACTAATTTTACGGAAGTAACCGCAGAAAAATTCACAGGCAATTTTGTTGGCGATGTAACTGGTTCTCTTATAGGAACATTGTCTGCAAGTGCGGAGATTTCAAAAGCTGATAGTTATGCACTTGCGGCTGCCGATAAAGTGACTCCAATTATAGTCGCTAAAATGACAGTTGGAAGTAAAGTTTTGACTCTTGGACTTGCTGCTAATAAAGCTGTTATCGTTTATAATTCTGGCAGTGAATCATACACAGTTAAAAATGTAGCTGCTGATACAGGAACAGTTTTAGCAACAACTAAAGCACTTCTTGTTGTAGGTTCTGCTGCAACAAATGGCTCAATAGTAGTCGCACTTAATTAAAATTTGGGGGAGGGTTAACACTCCCCTATTTTCAATATCATAAAGGGGGAAATAATATGAATTGGGGAGAAATACAACTTACCACATTAAAAAAGATAGACCCATCATATAATTCATTAACTCCTAATAGAAACACAAAGGACTATCTAAATGCAATAGTTGAAGCAGGTAATCGTGGGTTGCGTGATTTATCAACAGCAGGTAAATACATTGTTAAAAGCTATGAAATATTGCAAAATCCTATTGAGAACCTATTAGGTGATAAAACTTCAATTTATCAACATTTGAATGATGATATAGAGTATTCAGCAGTAGCCTATGCTTATTCTTTTGATGTAGACAATCCTTGCGAAGTCGGAATATATGTTGATAATGTTCTTGATACGATAATTACACATTCAAATGAATCTTATACGAATTATAAAGGTACAATTTCAAACCCAACAGATGCAGATGTAAGGCTTGTGTTTTCTGGTGATTATCCATATCAATATACAAATGTTGCACTTTATGGAGTTAAGTTTGAATCAGATTCTAAGGTATGGAGATATTCGCAAAGCAGAAAGTATAATTTCAACGAACTTGTAACAGATTTTTATAAACTTAATCATGTTGACATAGTACATGAAAACCCATATTTAAAGATTGACGATTACTTTTGGGAAGGTGATTCCACATTGGTATTAGACGGTACTCAATCTGGTAAATGGATTGTTCATTATTTTGCATACCCACAAACTATTGCAGCTGATACACCGATTGATACAGATATGGGATTAGACCCAGAAGTAGAGGCATTATTGCCTTTATATATGGCAAGTGAATTATATTTTGAAGAATCTCCGTCTAAGGCAACTCAATTTAGGAATCAATATGAAGCAGGAAAAGAACAATTAGTAGCTATGGAAACGCATGGAAAGGCACAATTTGTTGACGATAGTGGGTGGTTATAATGAAGTTTAGTATTCCATCAGAAGAAACTGTATATCAACTATCAATGGAAAACTTTAATGGTACAGACCAACACAATGCACCATCTAAGGTTAGATTAAATCGTAGTCCTGCTTGTCCTAATATGATTAGAGAAACCACAGGTCATAATGTAAAGCGAATGGGATATGAAACAATATTTGAATTAACAGATGATATTAATGGTATTCATGTTTTGAGATTAGCAGATAGTTCCGCAAGTTATATTATTCATTCAGGAACTAAATATTATAAAACTGTACTTGGAGAAACTCCTTCAACTACCGACTTAGGTGTAACAGGAAATGATGGGTTTTCTGTATCGTTTCAAATGAATAGTAACTTGTATATTTTAGACGGTGCTAAATATTTCATTTATAACGGAACTACCATGACAGAAGTAACAGGTTATGTTCCAACGATATTGATTTCTCGTGACCCAGACGGTGGTGGAACAGTTTACGAATCTGTTAATCTGATTTCCGATTGGCGAATAGAGCAATTCTTAGGAACTGGAACTGATTATGACTATCAATTATCTGCAACTGGAATAAATGCTGCAACAGTTACAGTTGAATCATTACAAGCAGACGGAACATTTGTTGATTTAGTTGAAAACACAGACTTCACAGTAAATAGAACAACAGGAGTTGTAACCTTTGGTGCATATCACAATACACCTGCTGTTGGAGTTGATAACCTTTACATAAAGTATAGCAAAACAGTAACAGGTTATGCTAATAGAATCAAGAATTGCACAATCGCCACCTTGTATGGACTTAATGGTTCAATGAACAGAGCAATATTAAGCGGTAATTCTGATTACAGAAACACTCAATGGCATAGTGCTTCTGATGACCCAACATATATTGGAGATACTTTTTACACTTTATCAGGGCAAGACAGTGCAAGTATCATAGGGTACTCATTATCAGGCGATTATCTCGCCATACACAGAGATTATAGCGAAAATGGTAGTAATGTTCACCTAATGAATGGTGCGTTGGTAGACAGTGTTTTTACCCTTGTATCAGCAGGTTCATATCCTGCCGAAGGTGCTTTAAGCAAGTATGCTTTTTCTGCATTTGACAATGAGCCAATGTATTTAACAATAAACAAGAATGTTTCTGCAATCACACCACAAGATTATTCAGGAGAAAAGTTTTCGCAAGAACGGTCTTACTACTTATCAGGTCTTTTAGAAGAACATGCTACTTCCACTTCCTATTCATGTGTATGGAATGGGTTTTATGTTATATCAGGTGGCGAATACTTGTTCTTACTTGATTCAAACCAACCTGTATATGAAAGAAATGAACTTTATGCAAACAGACAATATGAAGGATATTATTTCACAGGCATAAACGCAACAGTTTTAATGGAAATTGACGGAGAATTATACTTTGGAACAGCAAGTGGATATATTAAGAAGTTTACTGACGGACTATACGCAGATGATGATGCAATTACAACTGAAACTGTTAAAG
>Ga0265295_1001361_pt1 | contig 43108 bp, 30 predicted proteins | sample Munlansysbiofilm_FD_192503 | JGI IMG/M metagenome (GOLD analysis project Ga0265295, IMG submission 192503) | Leachate microbial communities from a municipal landfill in Southern Ontario, Canada - Methane capture system biofilm | ecosystem: Engineered > Solid waste > Landfill > Unclassified ... | reverse complement strand
TCATTTCAATATCATGCCACTCAAAAAGAGTTGAGAGGGAAGTTCAAAAAAATAAATCATTTTGTGTAAATTGCGCTTAGAACACGAGTAATTTCAACACTTGTTGCGCTAGATATTTGAATCCGCCATTTCCTGAAATAGGTTGACCAAAAATTAGTCAACTTAATACCAGGAAAGATGGAAGAAGAAAAAGCACCCTGCCGATAAAAGGCATACCAAAAAGTCGGATTTGAGCTAAGATTATCTATCATTGACGAAATTCAGAATGGGAGGATCTCGATAAATTACGCGTCCAAGAAGCATAATATATCCCGCAGCTCCATTACCTATTGGATGCAGAAGTATAGTACATTAGATCAAAGGAAACAGGGCATGAGCAAGCAGTACGAAATTAAGCGCCTTAAGGAGCGCGTTGAAGAACTGGAGTTCATCAAGGAGCTACAGCAGGACATCATCCTTGACTTGGAGCGCATTACGGGGCAGGATATCGCAAAAAAGTCATTACCCGGAACATTGGCCAAAGAATTGGGCAAAAGAAAGCGCAACCGTTCAAAATGAAGTGGTTGTATGAATGTTTCGGGGTATCAAAGCAAGCTTTTTACAAACGGTTAAAAACCGGTAAGAAACAGCAAAATCATGAAGATGAGCTAATAAGAATGGTAAAAGAGCAACGAAAATACACAGGCAGCCAAACTGGTGGGCTGAAGCTCTATTGCAGCCTAAAGCCAGAAATAGAGCAAAAGGGTATCAAGATGGGGCGGGATAAGTTTTATACGTTTCTAAGGAGCAACCAGCTGCTCGTGGCCAAGACCAAGAACTACCATGTAACAACAGACTCTAAACATCGGTTTTACAAGTATCCCAACCTAGTCCAGAACAAGGTGCCTACACGACCAGAGCAGCTGTGGGTTAGCGACATAACCTACATCAAAACGGAAGCAGGCCACAACTACCTGGCTCTGGTGACCGATGCCTACTCCAAGCAGATTATGGGGTATCATCTCGGGAATCACATGAAGGCCTCCCTGTGTACAGAAGCCTTATCCATGGCCATAAAGAATCGGAAGTATCCAGACAAAGCGCTTATCCACCATTCGGACAGGGGTTTTCAGTACTGCAGCGCGGAGTACGTCAAGCTGGCGCAGGACAATGGGATGACCATGAGCATGACCGAGCAACACGACCCTTACGAGAATGCCGTAGCGGAGCGGGTTAATCGAACCCTGAAGTATGAATTTGGGTTAAGAATGACCCTAAAGGATACCGCTCTGGCCAAGAGAATGGTGGAGCATGGGGTGCATATTTACAATACCCGCAGATTACATCTTAGCTTGAATGTGTTGACTCCCAGGCAGGTTCACACCTCTGGGCAGGGGGACTATAAGATTTACCGGAGGGATAAGTCCGTGGTGGAAAAATTACTACATTAGCAAAACGAAAGATTCATGAAAACGTTCGCATTTTCAAAGATCAAAAAGTTATTCTGGAATTTTTAAACTCCACAAAAAGCTCAGAAAAATTACGGAAATAACTTGGCCAAATAACCATAAAAAAGGTCAACCTATATCAGGATAATACACCCTCGGTCGTTTGTCTATTGGCAAAGGCAAATATTTTGTAAATTGTAAAAAAAATGCTCGGTTAATTGAGGTTAAAACAACAGAGTTTAAATTCGTCGCTTCAGATCTGTGTGTGAGGGTTTTATAAAATCCATATGATGGAAAGCAAGATGGGATTTATGCCGAACTTGAAACCTATGAAATTCGGTATCGCAAAAACCCTACTACACTAGTGATTATATTGATTTTGTTGTATATTGGGAGCGAATTTTTCCAACATATTTTATATGAAAAAAGCGCTAATAATAGTATCAATTTTTATATCTTTTTTAAGTATTTGCAATGCACAAAACACTCAAATTGACAGCCTTGAGAAATTAGTGAATTATTCTAAAGATCTTAATAAAATTGCTTTCTGGAAACTGGAGATTTGTAAGATTCGCTATAAGGAATCGGCTGTTGATATGTCAACATATCTGGACGAATTACATTCATTGCTAAATTTAATTGATAATGACAATACTTATATTGAAATATGCAGATTTTCTGGTAGTGTATTCAGATCTTTAGGACAATATGAGAATGCTTTAAAATATGATTTTCTTGGCTTAAAACGGGCAGAGCAGAGTGAAAATATCTCGCTAGAGGCAAGATTATTGAACAATATTGGAATTAATTTTTACCGAAGTACAAATTTTAATAAGGCTTTGGATTATTATCTCTTGGCAGAGCAAAAGTTTCTCGAAATTGACGATATATTTGGAACAGGGGATTGTTATAATAATATTGGCATGACCTATGATGATCTTGGAAAACTCGATTCTGCTTTATTTTATTATGAAAGGGCGCAAAATATATATGAACAATACAATGACAAGGATGCAATTTCCGATATTCTTAATAACAAGGCAGGTGTTTACTACAAAATTGGAGATTTTGAAAAGGTTTTGGATTTGGCAATGAAGTCTCTAGAAATACTCGAAGAGTTAGGAGATGAAGATAAAGTCGCATCTACTTTGATAAACATTGGGATGATTTATTATTCATTGGGTAAATATAATAAAGCAGTTGAATATGAGGAGCGAGGGTTGTCAATTGCTGAGAAAAATAGTAGATATCCTTATATAAGATTCGGCTATAAAAGTTTAGCAGATGCTTATGCAGGAATTGGAGATTATCAGAAAGCATTTTCAGCACAGAAAAAGTATGCCGCTGCAAATGATACTATTTTTAATCGGAATATGGCGCAAGCAATATCTGAAATGCAAGCAAAATATGAAACTGAAAAAATTGAGCAACAGGTTAAACTGCTGAAAACTGAAAATCAGCTTGCAGTAATCCAAATAAACAAGGGGCGAATACTAATTTTTGCTTTTCTAATTGTCATTATTTTGGGTTCGATAATCGCTATAATTTTAGTACGTCAAAATAAGTATAAATCACGCTTGAACAAAGATCTTGAAAGTAAGAATACCGAGCTGAGTTTACTTAATGCGACAAAAAACAAGTTTTTTGCAATTGTTTCACACGACATTAAAAACCCGCTTTCAGGATTTAAAGCAATTACAAGTTCTTTGGATGAGTCATTTCATGAAATGTCAGAGGATAATGTGAAGAAATACATTAAGCTATTGCGTAACTCTTCAGAACAGTTGAATGAATTGCTTAAAGGATTGCTTAGTTGGGCAGCTCTTTTAAGTTCAAACAAAGAAATAGATATTAAAGAAGTGCAGCTATCTGGGGTCATTAATGAAATTGTTAAGCTTGTAAATGATGATTGTGTTTCAAAAGGGATAGAACTGAATGTGAATACTTGCGACCTTCCTAAAGTTTACGTCGATGAGAATATGTTACTTGCTATTGTGCGAAATATTGTTTCAAATGCAATTAAGTTTACTCCTTCTGGTGGGAAGATAGAAATAAGTCTATCTCATCAAAATAATAGAAACATGGTATTGATAGAGGATACAGGAATAGGAATTGAGCAACATGATATAAATAAACTTTTCCGTATCGATGCAGATACAAAAAAGATAGGTAATTCAAAGGAAAAAGGGGCTGGCTTAGGATTAATTTTGGCAAAGGAAATGGCAGACCGTTGTAACATTGAAATTGATGTCAAAAGTGAATTCGGAAAAGGTACAACGTTTGCATTGTCAATACCAGTAAACAACAATTTAAATGTCAAAAACCGCAGTTTATATAGTAGATGATCATGAGATAGTTCGCGAAGGTTTAGCCGCTTTATTGTCAGGGGTGCCTGGTATTGAAGTAAAAGCTTTGTTTCCTGATGCTATGTCTTTACTTGAATCTCTGGAGAAAGATATGCCTGATGTGCTTTTACTCGATATCGGCTTGCCCGATATTAACGGGATTGAGCTTGCCCGACGATTAAGAATTATGTATTCCAAGTTGCCTATCTTAATAATTTCTGCCAATACGGATGATAAGCATTTAATAGGTGCCCTAAAAGCTGGAGTTAAGGGATTTATTCCTAAAGATGTTGAGAGAAATGAGCTTTGTGAAGCAATACGAAGGGTAGCTGTAGGTGAAAAATATTTCAGTTCCCAGATATCACAAAACATGCAGAATGCTCTAATCAAACAATTTGATACCATTGAGCTGTCGGAGCGTGAAAAAGAAATTGCCATTTTATTGGCCGATGGACTTTCATATAAAGAGATTGGCAATCAATTGTTTATTTCGGAACGTACCGTGGAAACACATAAAAACAATGCACTCAAAAAGCTGGGCTTAAAGAATACTACGCAACTTGTGGTATGGACAGTTGAAAATCTAAAATAGAATTTGTTTAAAAACGCAAGGTTTCTCAAATAATTTAAGTAGTACTTGCGCCAATTGTGAATCAAGAATGCCGATGCGATTCATTCTATTCCTTGTATTAACTTTTATTCTACACCGGCATTATGCTGGTGTTTTTTTTGAATGGTATACCAATTAGTAAATGAACCGAGCCTTAAATTCGCCTTATACCATAATGCACCAAGGCTAAGTTCTAGGTTTAATTGAAATACCTGCAAGTCGAAGTGTGTAACGTTATGCTTTTTAGCTGAAATCAACGGTAGGCTCAGTAGACCCTAAAACATCCAGACACTTTCTCCTATTATAATACTTGTATCACTTTTCTGGCTTTAATATAGTAAGGGAATTCCCCTATGCAAATACGGGGAATTCTCTAATTGTGTAGCAGTATTTTTCACTTTAATTTTACTTTCTGTGTAAGTAACAACTATTGGGAAGAATTATACACCTCTAATTACACCTATTTTGCCAAACAGAAATCATAAGATAACTTATTGCTCTTCAAGGATAAGGGGATTAAAAAAAACTAGGGTTTCAGGACTCTGGTTTGTTTATTAAATAGTCAATAAATAGAGGAGAACAAACCAAAAGCTACCTATCAGGCAAATAAAATCATTCTGAATAAATATTTTCAGCTTACCTATACTATTAACTAAAATAATTAACTATGAAAAAACTATTACTATTCACAATCCCGATACTGTTCGCATTCACGCTAATGGGACAAAGCGTAAACTTTTCAGTTGACATTCCCGAAGGGAAGGCTGCAATGGCCGGAACCACTGTTCAGTATGCCGTAACCATTCACAATGATGGTTTCCCTAATGCTGATTCTTACTCCGTAGCCATAAGTGGTGTTGGCACATGGTCATATAGCTTATATGGACCTGATGAGTCACCATTAACGGAGTCTATAATGATTACCGCTGGCTCATTAAATCATTTTTATATTAAGGTTGAGGTGCCTGCCGATGCAAACTTTGGTGATGCCGATACCAAATTCTTTACAGTAACTTCAGAGGAAGGTACCCCAGCCCCCAAAGTCTTCTCCATAACCACCACAGCGCTAACAGTTTTACCTCTCCCGTTTTTTGAGGGTTTTGAGAATTGTGTTCACAACAAGCCTGTTACACTATGGGGCCAAGCCTCTGTAGTTGGAACAAATTTATGGAAAGGCTGGACGAATGCACCAAATTTCAATAGAGCACCCCGCACGGGAGCTTATAATGCGATTCTAGGAAGTATTAGCACACGTTGGTTATTTACACCATCGTACTTTGAGCTCGAAGCCTCAAAAACATACAGGTTTTCGGTGTATGCTCGTCAGGATGGAACAAACGCTGACAATGCGACTATTACGCTGATGTATGGTACAACTGCCACCCCTGAAGGGATGACTGAAATGGCTAAAGAGGTGACCGGTATTACTAACGGAGATTATCAGCTTATCGAAGGAATATTCTCGCCGGCAGCTGATGGCAATTATTTCTTAGGTATTTTAGGTGAAACAAAATGGGGAGATGGCTCTAATCCATGTTTCTACCTGAGCATTGATGATATTTCTGTGGAAGAAATTGCCGAAAACGATGCTGCCGCAATTAGTATCGATATGCCAGAAATAGCTCTACTTGATGGTGCTGTTTCAATATTAGGTACTGTTCGAAACGAAGGCTTACTCGATAACACATTTAATGCCACCATAACTGTTAAGGACGAAAGTGCACAGGAAGTATTCACCGCAACAAAATCTGTTACAGCCACATCCACAGAACATAAAATTGTTGATTTTGGGGCATGGACACCAGCAGCCATCGGCCAATACACCCTAACGCTTACCGTTAATTTGGCAGGTGATGAAATTGTTGTCAATAATTCAATTTCTCAAACCACTGCCTTTGTTGAGCAATTTGAGGCTTTTGCTGGCAATGAAAATAGTAGTACTTACAACCAATTCTCGCTTGAGTATGGACTCTCAAACTCCATTGGGATATTTGAAAATAGTCCATATCCTGTGGCCGAAGAGTACGCAGATGGTGTTATTTACAGGCTCCACTCAAACCTTTCGCTTGCCACCATTGATAGGTCAGATGGAACCCCAACACCGCTTGGAACTATTACAGGAATGACTGGCACGCCAAAGGGCTTGGCATACGACTGGAATAACGAGGTGTTTTATATTCTTCTTATTGATGGGAGCGAAGCTCCTCACCTGGGTACTCTTGATGTTTCAACTCTTGTGGCTACCGAAGTTGGAGTAGGAACAGGCCAAGTAGTTGCCATGGACTTTGCCAACAATGGCATGCTCTACGGGCCTACCCTTGAGGGTAAACTCGTTCAAATTAACCCTGCAAACGGCGCAACAACCGAAATTGGACCATTGGGAATATCTATTAGTAATTGGGAAGATGTTTCATTCGACCCAATTTCGGGCAGACTTTATACAATTGCATACAGCAATTATAAATCTAAATACGGATACTACAACCTTGAAACTGGCGCATTCACAGAGCTAAGGAATATGGGCACCGATCGATACCTCACATTTGTTATAACTAACCTTCTTACTGCAAAATACACAGTTACCCTCACCGTTGTTGATACTGATGGCCCAATTGAGGGAGTCACAGTTACCTTCGATGGAGTTGAACACCTAACTGCCACAGATGGTATTGTAGCTATTGCTGATGTAATTAATGGTACTTATGCCTACACTGTAAGCATGACTTCCTACGACAATGCAACTGGCGAAATAGTTGTTGATGGTGCCGATGTTGCACAAACAATCACGCTAGTTCTGACTGGAATTAATTCAGGTTTATTGAGCAATCTTAAGGCTTATCCTAACCCATTCAGTAGCCAAATAAACATTACCAATGCTGATAAGGTTAACCGCATAATTATAACAAACATTATTGGTCAATGCCTAATGGATATTACCCTAAATGGTAAAGATAATATTGACACCAGCAAGCTTACCAATGGAGTTTACCTTGTTACATTCCAAGGTATGAATGGTGAGCACACTGTACGCAAAATGATTAAGAAGTAGCATAGTCTCTGTTGTTTGAATGAAATAAAAGGGTCCAACGAAGACTCGTTGGATCTTTTTATTTTACGAGGCATAAGTGCTTATTAGCCACTATCAAACGTTTTTAGCAGTAAAATTGAATCGCAAATACCCTAAACTTAAAGGACTAAAAGAAAATGAAAAAACCAATCTACAAAGCAATGATGGCGATAGCCTTCATGCTTGTATTCAGCTTTACAGCTGATGCGAAAATCAACTTAAAGAATCTCGGCAATCAATTCAAAGAGTCTGCCGAACAACAAGTAGAACATAAAACAAATGAAAAAGCTATGAGCGAAATTCCCCAAGGTACAAAAACCATGTACGTGTCGGTAAGCAAAGGTAGCAACCGTAATGATGGTAGCCAATCAGCTCCAATTAAGGATTTGCAAAAAGCCATTAACGTAGCTCCCGAAGGAGCCGTTATTCTTGTTGCCGAAGGCAATTATCTCGGCAATTTAGACCAAGGATGGGTAAAAGTCGATAAGTACATCTCTATTGTAGGTGGCTATTCCGAGGATTTCTCTAAACGCGATCCTGTAAAGTACCGCACCACAATGCGTCCGGGCGCCGAGCAGAAAATGACTTCGGGCAATCAGGGAGTGATGGATATTCGTGTGGTGGGCAAGCGCGATGGCGTGGTTCTTATAGATGGCATTATTTTCGACCGTGGACAAATCAGTGCGTATGTAATTCCAGCGTATGACAATCCTGTAGCTGCTGCTCCTGAAGGATGCGAAACAGGTCGTATTGTAGTAGTGGGCGAATCACCACAAGGTGTACCTCTTATTAAACCCGAAGGAATGACAAGTGCTTTTCAGCTTATAAGCGGCGAGGCGGAAGGAAATATAACCATCCGCAACTGTGTATTCCTTAACGGTTATCACTTTGGTATTCAGATGGCTGCCAAAGGAGGACATTTTGATATTTACAATAATGTGTTTGTGGCCAACCGCATGGCTGCCTGTGAGGTGCGCAGTGGGCTGGCATTGCCAAACCAATCGAAAGTATCATTTCACAACAATACCGTTTTGTTTACTTGGTGCCGCACCAAGGCAATGGAAGATATGGGTTATGCTTTCCGTTACATGACAGGCATGGATGCCGATGTGTACAACAACATCATTGGCTGCTCCAACTACGGCGGGCTAGACCGCTCTTATGTGGATGCGGATAAAAACAAGGAAGCCAAACGAGTAACCTCGGCATGGGATAACCTGTTTTTTGGCAATCGCAATGGCGATTTGGTATTGCCCTCAGGTGGCGGTGGATGGACTTACGTACTGGCTAAAAACTTTGAAGACGCTGAGCAATTGGTGAAGTACGAAAACAACCGTGAGATGAATGAAGCCGAAGCAAAAGCGCTAAGCAGCAAGATAGATGCTCCCTACCTAAAAGGATTTATTGGGATAACTGGTACGCAAACCTCATCGTTTAACCCCAACTCATCCCTAAATACATTCCGTGCAGCGTTGGGTATGAATATGCAAGGAACTGAAACTGTTCGCGTTTCCATGTACGGAAATCGCTATCCGTTCGAAAAAGTATTTGACCTTTTTGGCGCTATACAAAATTACGGCGCACAAAACATCAAATAAAATAGTGTGCTATAAAACTAAGGATAAATATTGTCGATTCATGTATTCTGGCTGATAGTTAGAATACATGAATTGGCAATTAACTAAAACAACTAATTATGAAAAAACAATTACTCTTTCTTTTAACAGCCATAGTATTGAGCTGGAGCGCCAAAGCACAAATGATGCTCGAATTTAACACCAATCTATCGGATGGTACAACCATTACACTACCCCTATACGGAACGGTGGATGTAACCGTAAACTGGGGCGATGGAGCAAGCGATACTTATACTACTGCAGGAAACCATGACCATGAGTACACCGCAGAAGGAACCTATACCGTAAGCATTACGGGCTCACTAACACAGTTTGGAGCAACCTACGATAATAGCGCTAATATGGATAAGCTGGTTAGGGTTACCAGTTTTGGCGATATTGGGCTAACTTCACTCAAAGGCGCATTTTGGAAAGCTACTAACTTAGTGGATCTGCCCTCAGAGTTGCCCTCAACTATAACAAACCTAAGCTATATGTTATTTGGAGCTAGTAAGTTTGATGGGAATATTGGTAGTTGGAATGTAAGTAACGTTACTAATATGGGTTATATGTTTTGTACTGCTACAAAATTTAATCAGGATATTAGCACTTGGGATGTGAGCAATGTTACTAATATGAATACGATGTTTACTGGCGCCAAGGCATTTAATCAGGATATTGGCGGCTGGGATGTAAGCAAGGTTACTGATATGACAGGAATGTTCTCTGATGCCACTGCATTTAATCAGGATATTAGCACTTGGGATGTGAGTTCAGTAACTAGTATGGAACGCATGTTTTTAAGTGCCAATGCATTTAATCAGGATATTAGCTCTTGGGATGTGAGCAAAGTTACCAATATAAAAAGAATGTTCATGACTGCTACTGTTTTTAATCAGAACATTGGGAGTTGGAATGTAAGCGCAGTAACCAATATGGAAGGTGTGTTTCATAATGCTAACGCATTTAATCAGGATATTGGAGGTTGGGATGTGAGTAATGTCACCAATATGTACATCATGTTTTATGGTGCCATTTCATTTAATCAAGATATCAGTAGTTGGGATGTGAGTAAGGTTACCAACATGAAATGGATGTTTTGGAATGCCAAAGCATTTGACCAGAATATTGGCGGTTGGAATATAACTTCAGTAACCGATATGACTGAAATGTTTTTAGGCGCAACCCTTTCCACAGCTAACTACAACAACATACTTATTGGATGGGCAGCACAAACCGTTAAAAATAATGTTTCGTTTCATGGAGGAAACAGCCAATACTCACCTGGCGCAGCTGCAGATGCCAGAGCAGTGCTGACAGGAACCTACAATTGGACAATTACCGATGGAGGCGAATTAAATGTTCTTACCGTTTTAACTATTGCACCTTCAGAGATTACTGCAACAACCGCTACCTCAGGCGGAAACATTACTGCCGATGGCGGCAGCCCTGTTACTGCCCGTGGCGTGGTTTGGAGTGAAACTGAGAATCCAACCATTGAGACCAACACAGGAATCACTACCGACGGAACTGGAATGGGAACTTTTACCAGCAGCATTACCGGACTTACCGAGAATACAACCTACCACGTCCGTGCCTACGCAACCAATGCCAATGGTACGGAGTACGGTGAGAACATGGAGTTTATAGCCAAAGACACCTCCCCAGTATTCACCGTTACCTTTACTGTTACAGATAACTCGGTGCCATTAGCCGAGGCTACCATCAGCATCAATGAGCAAACACTAACAACTGGTACTGACGGAATTGCGACCATCGAGTTGGAAAATGGGGTTTACCCATACACTGTTTCCGCAACGGACTTTGTAACACATGAGGGTTCAATTACCGTGGAAGGAGTACCTGTAGATGAGGACGTTTGTCTCCTTCATGTAGGTGTTTCTTCGAATTTGCTTTCAAACATCGGGGTTTACCCAAATCCATTCCAAAACACGATTAATATATCCAACGCCAGCGATGTAAATCGCGTAGTTATTACAAGCATTATTGGCAAAGTTGTTATGGATGTTAACCTTAATCAGTCAAATCCAGTTATTGAAACCAACCTGCCCTCGGGCATTTACCTAGTAACCCTAATTGCCAATGATGGCAGTAAGGTGGTTAGGAAAATGGTTAGGGAATAATTTAGAGGTAAAAAGTAAAAATATTGCAATTCCCGTCATTGCGAACCAGCCTGCGGTAGGCAGGCAAAGCGAAGCAATCTGCTTTAATACAGAATATTAAGATTGCTTTGCTTCACTCGCAATGACGATTTTCCGACATTTCTACGCTGCCACACGAGTACCATCATGTGGTTTAGTAAACAAACAGTAAATAATAACAAAAACACATGAAAAAGCAACTTTTACTAATTCTAACAGCCATAATATTAAGCTGGAGCGCCAATGCACAAATGGTGCTCGAATTTAACACCAATCTATCGGATGGTACAACCATTACACTACCCCTCTACGGAACGGTGGATGTAACCGTAAACTGGGGCGATGGAGCAAGCGATACTTATACGGCAGCAGGAAACCATGAGCATATCTACGCAGCAGAAGGAACCTATACCGTAAGCATTACGGGCATGCTTACACAGTTTGGGGGTGGCAAAGAGACTGTAACCCCAAATATCGATAAACTGATTAAGGTAACCAGTTTTGGTAATATCGGATTGATTTCACTGTTTGGCGCTTTTTATGGAGCTTCTAACCTTGTGGATCTGCCCTCGCAGCTGCCCTCAACAGTTCTCGACCTAAGCTATATGCTACGCGGAGCCTCTATTTTTAATGGGGATATTGGCGATTGGGATGTGAGCAATGTTACCGACATGAGCTATATATTCCTTGAAGCCACCGTATTTAATAAGCCTATTGGCAGTTGGAATGTGAGCAATGTGAACAATATGGTAGGAATGTTCCGGAAGGCCACTGCCTTTAATCAGGACATTAGCAGTTGGGATGTGAGCAACGTTACAAATATGGCAACTATGTTCTATGAAGCTTTTGCATTTGACCAGAATATTGGCAATTGGGATGTGAGCAACGTTACAAATATGAGCGCTATGTTTAGGGGCGCCACTGTATTCAACCAGAATATAAACACCAAGGTTGTTAACCCTGGAGAATCAAATGAATATGTAGCATGGGATGTGAGCAACGTTACCAATATGTCATCTATGTTCTTAAATGCCAAAGCTTTTAATGGAAATGTGAGTAGTTGGGATGTGACCAATGTGACCGATATGTGGAGTATGTTCTATGGCACTGTATTTAACCAAAATATAAACACCAAGACTGTTAACCCTGGTGAACCAAATGAATATGTAGCATGGGATGTGAGTAACGTTACCAATATGGGTAGTTTATTCTCTAGGAATAAAGCCTTTAACCAAAATATTGGCGGATGGAATGTGAGTAAGGTTACCAATATGTCATCTATGTTCATTTATGCTGATAAGTTTAATCAGGACATCAGTAGTTGGGATGTGAGTAACGTTACCAACATGAAATGGATGTTTTGCAATGCCAAAGCATTTGACCAGAATATTGGCGGTTGGAATATAACTTCAGTAACCGATATGACTGAAATGTTTTTAGGCGCAACCCTTTCCACGTCCAACTACAACAATTTACTTATTGGGTGGGCAGCACAAACAGTGCAAAACGGAGTTACTTTCCATGGTGGAAACAGCCAATACTCACCTGGCGCAGCTGCAGATGCCAGAGCAGTGCTGACAGGAACCTACAATTGGACAATTACTGATGGTGGTGTATTAAATGTTCTTACCGTTTTAACTATTGCACCTTCAGAGATTACTGCAACAACCGCTACCTCAGGCGGAAACATTACTGACGATGGCGGCAGCCCTGTTACTGCCCGTGGAGTGGTTTGGGGTACAGCTGAAAACCCAACCATTGAGACCAATACAGGCATTACTTCCGACGGAGATGGAATGGGAACTTTTACCAGCAACCTTACTGGGCTTACCGAGAATACAACCTACTACGTCCGTGCCTACGCAACCAATGCCAATGGTACGGAGTACGGTGAGAACATGGAGTTTATAGCCAAAGACACCTCCCCAGTATTCACCGTTACCTTTACTGTTACAGATAACTCGGTGCCATTAGCCGAGGCTACCATCAGCATCAATGAGCAAACACTAACAACTGGTACTGACGGAATTGCGACCATCGAGTTGGAAAATGGGGTTTACTCATACACTGTTTCCGCAACGGACTTTGTAACACATGAGGGTTCAATTACCGTGGAAGGAGCACCTGTAGATGAGGACGTTTGTCTCCTTCATGTAGGTGTTTCTTCGAATTTGCTTTCAAACATCGGGGTTTACCCAAATCCAACCAGTGGAATTCTAAACTTCAATTTTGCTGGCGAGCAAGTGCAAACAATAAAGGTTGTGGATATCACAGGCAAAACGGTACTAGAAAAGACCAACGTGAATCCATCCGAAACCCTTGATATTTCAAACCTTGCCAATGGATTGTATTTGGTGGTGGTGCAGACCAATAAAGAGAATATCTCTTATAAGATTATAAAAGAATAACTTCAATCTAAAAGATACAACTTGTATATTTTCAGTCAACTCACCTTTCTGGGTTAGGGATTAGGGTGTAAAATCTGAAAATAAACGAGCAATTTTAAAGAGGAAATATTTAAACCTATAAATAACCAATCATGAAAAAGTTATACTATGTTTTTGCGATTACGCTATTGGCACTATTTACAATACAAGCCAATGCACAAATGACCCATATCCCCGACGCCAATTTCAGACAAGCCCTTGTTGATTTAGGCTATGGTGCTGGAATGGCTGGTGAGTATATACCAACGGCCAATATAAGCGGAATTACTAGCTTGAACGTATCGAAAAAAAATATTGCCGACATGACTGGAATTCAGGGATTTGCAAGCCTAGAAAGATTGCTTTGCGATAAGAATCAACTGAATAGTTTAGACCTATCTAACAATATAGCTTTAGAATCAGTGTCTTGCAGCAACAACAAAATTACTGTTTTGAAGTTGCGACAGGGTAATAAATTAAAATATTTATATTGCAATAACAACCTACTTTCGAGTTTAGATTTGTCAGAATCTATTAAATTAAAAGAAGTGGTTTGTTATACCAATAAACTTGAAAGTTTGAATGTCACTAAAAACATCGCTTTGACTGAGTTATATTGCGATGATAACCAACTACAAATTTTAGATCTGTCGCTGAATACAGCTTTAATAAAAATACATTGTTCTCAAAATCTAATAAATACACTAAATGTGCCGAAAAGCAGTGCTTTAACACAGCTGGTTTGCAGTGGTAATCAACTCACAAGTTTAGATGTATCAAAAAACAGTGCTTTAACCAGTTTATATTGCTTAAAAAATAAAATACAAAGATTGGATTTATCAAAAAACACAGCCTTGGTAATTCTTTATGCTTACGAAAACAATCTGCAAACTTTGGATTATAGGAACGGGAATAATGAAAATAATTTAGAATTTTCAGCACGTTTAAATCCTAACTTAACTTGCATATATGTAGACAATAAAGAAGCTGATTACTTGGCAAGTTGGACAAAAGATGAAACAGCCAATTTTATTAACAATGAATCAGAATGCAGCACCCTTACCTACATTCCCGATGATAATTTTAAAATGGCGTTAGACGAATTGTTTAATATTACAGGTTTTGTGGGTGATTATCTACCAACAAAACATATTGATGCAATAAGCACCTTGGATGTATCAAACAAAGGAATTGCCGATTTAACAGGCATTGAAGACTTTGCTGCTTTAACAAACCTTAATTGCGCAGACAATCAAATTATAAGTTTAGATTTAACTGAAAACAGCAAATTAACAAACTTGAATTGTTCTGACAATGCACTTACAAGCTTGAATTTGCCGACAAACAGTGTATTAACACACTTGCATTGCTCTTATAATGAACTAACCAATTTGGATGTTTCGGCAAGCAGCGCATTAATAGAATTGAAATGCTATGTGAATGAAATTACAAGTTTAGACCTTACATCAAACGTTGCGTTAAAAATTGTGAGTTGTGACAACAATATGTTAAAAGAATTAGACTTAAGAAATGGCAACAATGGGGCTATCACTTCTTTTAATGCTGAAGGCAACCTTAGCTTAACCTGTATTTATGTTGACGATAAAACGCAAAGCTATTTATCAGGCTGGGAAAAAGATCAAACAGCTGATTTTGTGAACAATGAATCAGAATGCAGCACCCTTACCTACATTCCCGACGATAATTTTGAGCAAGCACTGATTGATTTAGGGTACGACTCGGGCGATTTAGATAATTACGTGCCCACAAGCCAAATAAGCGGAATCACATCGTTGGATGTGTCCATGAAAGATATCAGCGATTTAACAGGGATTGAAGAGTTCCTGGCTCTATCTTCTTTGGAGTGTTATGGCAATAAGCTTACAAGTTTGGATGTATCTAAAAATACAGCGTTAACGTACCTGGATTGTGAACAAAATAAGTTAAGCTCCTTAGATGTATCTAACAATACAGCGTTAACTTATTTGAATTGCGGTGATAATCAAATTACAAATTTGGATTTGTCTAAAAATACAGTGTTAGTAAATATAAGCTGTTATGAAAACCAGCTTTTAAGTATAGATATAAGAAATGATAACAATCCAATAATAACGATATTTTATGCAACCTACAATCCTAATTTAACCTGTATTTATGTTGACGATAAAGGTGCAAGCTATTTGTCAGGCTGGACAAAAGATGAAAACTCTAATTTTGTTGATGATGAGACGGAGTGCTTGGGTTTTATGACCTACATCCCCGACGATAATTTCGAGCAAGCACTGATTGATTTAGGGTACGACTCGGGCGATTTAGATAATTACGTGCCCACAAGCCAAATAAGCGGAATCACATCGTTGGATGTGTCCATGAAAGATATCAGCGATTTAACAGGGATTGAAGAGTTCCTGGCTCTATCTTCTTTGGAGTGTTATGGCAATAAGCTTACAAGTTTGGATGTATCTAAAAATACAGCGTTAACGTACCTGGATTGTGAACAAAATAAGTTAAGCTCCTTAGATGTATCTAACAATACAGCGTTAACTTATTTGAATTGCGGTGATAATCAAATTACAAATTTGGATTTGTCTAAAAATACAGTGTTAGTAAATATAAGCTGTTATGAAAACCAGCTTTTAAGTATAGATATAAGAAATGATAACAATCCAATAATAACGATATTTTATGCAACCTACAATCCTAATTTAACCTGTATTTATGTTGACGATAAAGGTGCAAGCTATTTGTCAGGCTGGACAAAAGATGAAAACTCTAATTTTGTTGATGATGAGACGGAGTGCTTGGGTTTTATGACCTACATCCCCGACGATAATTTCGAGCAAGCACTGATTGATTTAGGGTACGACTCGGGCGATTTAGATAATTACGTGCCCACAAGCCAAATAAGCGGAATCACATCGTTGGATGTGTCCATGAAAGATATCAGCGATTTAACAGGGATTGAAGAGTTCCTGGCTCTATCTTCTTTGGAGTGTTATGGCAATAAGCTTACTACTCTAGACCTATCTGCAAACACAGCGTTAATTGAACTCTATTGCAATTCGAACCAATTGGCCAATTTGGATCTAGCAGCAAACACAGCTTTAACCGAGTTGTCGTGCCAATTCAATTTACTTACAAATTTAGATTTAACTAAAAACACAGCCCTAACTTATATCTCTTGCTATAACAATCTACTTACAAACATAGATGTAAGAAATGGCAACAATGGGGCTATCACTTCTTTTAATGCTGAAGGCAACCTTAGCTTAACCTGTATTTATGTTGACGATAAAGATGCAAGCTACCTTACAGCTTGGGCAAAGGAAGAATCTGCTCATTTTGTGAATGATGAAGCAGAATGTACCGCACTATCTGTAAATGATATTAAGGAACTGGCTATCTCCATCTATCCCAATCCAACCAACGGAATTCTAAACTTCAATTTTGCTGGCGAGCAAGTGCAAACAATAAAGTTGGTGGATATTACAGGCAAAACGGTACTAGAGAAGACCAACGTGAGCCATTCCGAAACCATTGATATTTCAAACCTTGCCAATGGATTGTATTTGGTGGTGGTACAGACGGATAAAGAGAACATTTCTTCTAAAATTTTAAAACAATAAAACACTTAATCTTAACAAAATGAAAACAAAAACAAGCATTTTATTTTTTGCATTAATAATGGGATTATTAGTGCTATCAAACAGCTGTAAAAAGGATGATGTTCCTGAGTTAAAACCTGTATTAACAACAACCGAAGTTACTGATATTTCCGCGGTATATGCCGTTTCAGGAGGGAATATAAGTAGCGAAGGAGGTGCAGCTATCACTGCCCGTGGTGTGTGCTGGAGCACAAACCAAAGGCCCACTATTGATGACGCAAAAAGTAACGATGGAAAGGGTATAGGCAGTTTTAGTAGTGAAATGTCACCTTTAAAATATAACACAACTTACTATGTTAGAGCTTATGCAACTAATAGTAATGGAACTTTTTATGGTAACGAAGTGTCATTTACTTCTGAAGATGGTGTTTTAGATATCGACGGTAATGTATACAAAACTGTAACTATAGGCACGCAAACATGGATGGCTTCAAACCTACAGACCACTAAATACAACGATGGTACTCGAATAGAGTATCTATATCAACCTGAAAGCACAGCAGGATACTCTTGGTATATGGATGATATAACCACCTATGGTTATACTTACGGTGGCTTGTACAACTGGCATGCTGTAAATTCTGGGAAACTATGTCCCGCTGGATGGCACGTGCCAACAAATGCTGAGTGGGATGTGTTAGTCGATGAATTGGGAGGTGAATTAATAGCCGGAGGAAAACTTAAATACAATGGAGCTAATTATTGGTTAAATCCTAATACTGATGCAACTAACAGTTCAGGTTTTGGTGCCCTTCCTGGTGGTACGTCATTTAGGTTAGTCAGTTCTACTCCAGATGCAGATATCTACTATGAATTGATCTGGAGGACTGGCTATTGGTGGTCTTCTACTACTGAAACGGAAAGTAGTGCTTGGTATCGCAGTATGAGTTTTGATAATGCTAAGGTATATAAAAGCTACTACTCTAAATCGGCTAAGTTTTCTGTTAGATGCATTAAGAATTAAAGGATGGTTTGATGAGTTTATGTGATGATGAGGTAATCTGGTGATAAAGGGAAAGAGGAATGAGATATTGGAATTGAGTTTGCTTTAAATGTCCACCTATCCAAGCCCAATAAAACTTTTCGCTAAATTAAAAAGCATTAAAAAATTGCGAAACAGAATCATTTCAACAATGAAACACAAATCCCATTAATCAACCCATCATCACATGAACAAATCAACGAATCAACTAAATATTTAACAAAATGAAAAAAACAACAAGCATTTTATTTTACGCATTAATAATGGGATTATTAGTGCTATCAAACAGCTGTAAAAAGGATGATGACAACGACCCCAATGCTGTTAAAGATGCCGATGGTAACGTGTACAAAACCGTAGTCATAGGCACACAAACCTGGATGGTCGAAAACCTAAGGACAACAAAGTATAATGATGGTACAGCCATACCCTTGGTAACCGACAATTCCGCATGGAAAGATTTAACCTCCGCTGCATACAGCAATTACAAAAATACGGCAAATAATGATACCATAGCCACCTTTGGCCGCCTGTACAACTGGTATGCAGTAAATACAGGTAATCTTTGCCCCACAGGCTGGCATGTGCCAACAGATGCTGAATGGACAACCTTAACCACTGATTTAGGTGGCGAAAGTGAAGCTGGCGGTAAACTAAAAGAAATTGGCACAACGCATTGGCAAAGCCCCAATAAAGGAGCAACCAACGAAACTGGCTTTACAGCCCTGCCGTCTGGCCTCCGTGACGGTAATGGTGCGTTCGACAACGTTGGATACTACGGTTACTGGTGGAGCGCTACGGAGACTGATGCTACAAAAGCATGGTACCGTCTCATTTACTACAATTACAGCAATGTCTACAGGGGCAACGGCAATAAGGAGTTGGGGTTCTCTGTCCGTTGTATTGCAGATTAATTGATGTGATGATGAGAGAATAAGATGATTGGTTCATTTGGCAATCGGCTGATTGCCAAATGAACTAATTTTCTCATCAAAGCATTGTAAACCAACCAAAATACTAATAGGATGAAGGATGGGCTTCCCCTTCAGGGGTTAGGCGTAGCGTGGAGTTTCCTACTGCAGGCAATAAAGTTGTGTTCTACCGGAAGTAGAAGTATGCATTCAATAAGAAAATCATCCCTGAATTCATGAACTTAACGCAACAAAGCGTTATTAATTTTTAGTGGTTCACATATCCAATGTGAACCGTTTTTACCCTATAAAAAAGCCCCGTTGGGGCTTTTTTTGTGTTAAACCTGCCAAATTTAAACCATTTTGAAGTCTCTAAATTAGAATGTACAACCATTTTGCCCATTAAGTCCAGAGTTTTTGATGTTAAAAATATTTACAACAATTACCTAGATTCAATTATCAGCCTAACAAATTTGAATAACCACTTAACTTAAGGGAAGTGTTTAAAACTATTGAAAAAGATGAGGCGTTCTAAAGTGTTTGATTGAATGCCTAATATTTACGAATACTCACATATCCTAATCATAAAAAGAGAAAAACTTTCCGTTTTTTCTTTTTTACGATTAAAAATATCCTATTTTTGAAAATTCTATTAATTAAAAACTAAAAAATTAATCTTATGAGAAACAAAATTTTTACACTGTTTTTAGCCTTAACATTTCTTCTTGGAGGAATAGTTAATGCGCAAAACTCATTTTACAGTAAGGCAGCAGCCAGTAAAGTTGCAACCGAACTAACAGGCATTGCTGATAATGGACAAGATTTCACAAAAGGGACTGCAGAAGATTATCAAGTTGCAAGCAAAGCCTTTGTTCCCACAAAATCTGGAGCAAAAGCAGTTTTCTTAGAAGAAACTTTTGAAACTGAAATTCCTACAACATGGACTGTTGAAAATACTGGAACAGGGGCATTCCCTGGTTGGTACTGGAAATCTTCAGATCCATCTACAAATCTTTTAGGGATTGCTATTATTGATAGTGACTCTAATGGAAGTGGGCAGACAACAGCAGGTACTATTACCTCTCCAGCTGTTGATGTTACAGGTCAAATTGGCTTATTGTTAGAATTTGATACAAGATATAATGACTTAACTACTGGTAATGCTGAAATAGCAAAAGTTGATGTATGGGATGGTACAGCGTGGATCAATCTATTAACATGGGACGAAGATCATGGTACAGCTAGTGTTCCTGAACATATTACTTTAGATATTACTGCTCATGCAAATGCTGCATTACAAGTTAGGTTTGATTACACTGACGGTGGAGCATGGGATTGGGAATGGAGTATTGATAATGTAAAAATTTTCACTTTAGAAGCTCATGATTTAGGTGTTACAGCTATTGGTCCTAGCATTACTCAATTAGGCCAAGATATAATACCTTCTGTTACTATTAAAAACTTTGGAGCAACCGAAGAAACTTCATATTCAGTTGCTTTATCTATTCCTGATTTAAGTTATAGTGAAACAATTACTGTTACTACTCCAATTGCATTTAATAATTCAGCTGTAATTGATTTTCCGGCAATTACAGCTCCTTTAGAAGGTATTTATGAAGCTACTGCAACAGTTACTGTTACAGATGATAGTTTTGCAGAAAACAATACTTTAATAAAAGATTTAACTGTTTTAGAGTTCTCTTTTGGATATGGATTTAATGCTTATGGTGGTGATGTTCCAGAAGGCCCAGTTAAAATTAATTTAGCTACTGGTGACTTAATTTCTATAGCTACAAATGATGGTGAGTTTTGGAGTGGTGCTGATTGGGCTAATGGTATATGGTATGCTTGTCAAAGTACTACAAATAATTTATTAACTATTGATCCTTTAACTGGTGCTGAAACCGTTATTGGTCCATTAGGAGTTGCTTCTGCTACGGGTATGGCTTTTGATATAATAACCCAAACAATGTATTTATCGGATTGGACTGGTTCTGAAACTAACATTTATACCGTTGATTTAACAACTGGAGCAACTACTTTAGTAGGATCAGCAGGTGCAAATCTTATAATTGGTATTGCTTGTGGCGGTGATGGTACTTTATATGGTGTTGATATATCAACTGATAAACTTTGGACAATTAATAAAACTACTGGTGCTGCTACTGAAGTAGGTGCATTAGGCGTAGATATTAGCTATGCTCAAGATATCGCATTTGATAGAGATAATAACATTTTATACGGAACTTTATATACTACTACAGGTGGTTTGTATACCATAAATATAGCTACCGGAGCTGCAACTTTAGTATCTGAAATAGTGTCAGAAGTTGTTGGATTTGCAATTCCATACGTTGCAATTGGAGCTTATGCGAATTTTACAGTAACCGATGGTACCGACCCAATTCAAGGAGCTGTAGTACATATAAGTAATAACAACTTTACTACAGATGCACTAGGTCAAGTTTCAATGTTCTTAGTAGAAGGAGATTATTCCTATACTGTTTCTGCATTTGGTTATGAGGGAATTACTAGTGCCACAGATATTACCATTGTTGACGGTGTTGATGTCCCTGTTTCTGTAACAATGGTTGCATTAAGTGCCCTTGATGTTACTTTCAATATTAAAAATACGTTAGATGAACCTCTAAATGCAGCTATAACAGTTTATTTTGAGGGTAATGTTTATCAAACTGCCACAGCAGTTGCTGGAACACTTACAATGAGTGCTGTTCCAATTGGTTCTTACACTTTTGACGTTTCTTTTGAAGGTTATGTTGCTCAAACTGACTTACCCTTAGAAGTTGCTGGTGCTGAAGTTATTAAGGATATTACTTTATTTGAAGTTATGGTTAACCCTTATGCTTTGATGGTTGATGTAAATAATGCAGAGAAAACAGCTTTGTTTAGCTGGAATAATGTAACGGGTTGGGCTGAAAGTTTTGAAACAAGTGTTCCGCCAGCAGGCTGGACAAACGTTGCAACAAACGCTATCGAAACATGGGAACAAGTAGGAACTGTAACTTTCTCTAGCGGTGATGTTGTTCCTGTGGATGGTTCGTTTCAAGCTGAAGTATATTGGGATTATGGTCATCAAGATGAATGGTTAATAACTAACGAATTTCTTGTACCAAATAATGGTAAACTTGAATTTTGGTCATACTCAGGTGCACAAGCAAGTCCAAATGGCGATCACTATTACGTAAAAATATCTACTGATGGTGGAACAACTTGGACTGTATTGTGGGATGTTGTAACTAGTACAACTGTAGAATCTGTATATAGTGAGGTTATTGTTGATTTATCAACTTATGCAGGTCAGGATGTAAAATTAGCATGGCAAGCTGTTGATGGAGATGGACAAGGCTTATGGTTTGCTTGGTTTATAGATAAAGTACTTGTAGAAATGGGTACTAAAGCCAAAGCATTCGAAAGCTATACTGTATACCTAGATGGTGAAGAAGTAGCTACTGATGTTACTGCTTTAAACTATACTTTCGAAGGACTTGCTGTTGGTACACATACTGCAGGTGTTAAGGCAGTTTACGCAACTGGCGCAACTGAAATTATAACCACTGATTTCGAAATTCTTCCAGTTGGCGTTCCTACAGATGCAACCCCAAGCATAGCGGTTTATCCTAACCCATCTAATGGTGTTTACAACATTATTGTAGAGAATGCTACAGTTGTTGTTACAGACATTACTGGTCGCACTGTTCTTACTAAAGAAATTCGTAACAATGGTGAGATTGATTTATCAGCTCAACCAAACGGAATCTATATATTTAAAGTAGGAAGCCGCAACCTAAAAGTTGTAAAACAATAATTTAACCTCAATTTAAATGGTTTTAATATTCAACGTAAGCCATTTTCAATCTTAAAAAAGCCCCGAAAAGGGGCTTTTTTTGTTTTAAACTTACTAGATATAAACTATTTTGCTCGTTAGTTCCAGAGTTTTGTGATTATAAGATTATTTTAATTCTTTGTATTTAATAGTTTACAAATTTCAGTTTAACTAAAATAGATGTAGCATTGATATTAACCCCCAAATTTGGACGATTAATAAAGAATTTATAACAAATGAGTTTGGTATTTTACCGGACTCATTCCATTTAAATGGAAAGCGATTTCCATGACGAATGAAGAACTAACAATAAAACCATACAGTTAGCATACTCCGATAGAAAATACTGTACTGAAATGCATGAAAAATAACGGCACATATCACTTAAGGTGTTTCAGTTGGGTGAATTTGCTTAAAGTAAATTATTGCTAACTTAGTATCATGTTTTTCAGGGAATCAAAGAGAATATTTAATAGGGACGTTACCAGCATTTTTGCATGTAATTACCATCTATTTATGCAATTAAAAGTTTGTCAAATGACGATGCTTGCAAAAGCAAATTTTGATATCAATATTCAAAATTGCGAGTTTGAAATAATGCTTCATAGCTGACTGTAATAAACATATTTGAAGCCATTTAAAACAAACGCACAATGTATAAATTCAGAATTGGAAGAAGGAAATTTCACAATCGCCTGTTTGTGACGATCTCTATTCTATTGATTTTGATAGGAGTGTTTTCATTTGTTCTGCTTAAAAATTCAATAGAATTAAAAGGGCTAGAAAAAAATAGGTATTTACTTTATACCCTTAGTAACGATTTGAAAGAAGGCTCAGAGGATTTAACCAAATATTGCCGTAATTATGTTACAACAGGAGACAGTATTTGGGAGCAAAAATACTGGGAACTACTTGACATTAGAAATGGCGTAAAACCTAGAGCCAATGGAAGAACTATTGCATTAAGGGATAGTTTACTTAAGTTGGGAATTGTTAAAGAAGAGTTTGAGAAATTATCGCTTGCTGAGAAAAACTCTAATGACCTTGTTAAAGTTGAGAGAGTAGCTTTCAATGCAATGAAGGGTATTTTTATAGATACATTAGACAATGTTACGATTAGATCAAAACCGGACACTTTATTTGCTCAGGAAATAGTATTCAATAAAAACTACCACCTAATTAAAGAGAGCATAATGCTACCCATATCCGAGTTTAGCACTATGCTTGATAAACGTACTTCCTTTGAAGTTGAAAAACAGAACTCAGCGAATATAGTATTACTTATTTTAATTGGTGTAATCATACTTATCACCCTTTTACTCTCATTTTATGCAATAATTGTATTGCGCAAAGACATTATAAGCCAGATTTCCGAACTGCAAAAATCAAATAAAACAATTAAAGCAAACGAAGGGAACTTACTTCAGCAAAACGAAGAGATAAATACGCTACTTGATAATCTGAAGGAAGTAAATAGCAAATTGGAAGATCTTAATGCAACCAAAGATAAGTTTTTCTCAATTATTGCACATGACCTAAAAAGCCCATTTAACACCTTAATTAATTTTAATAGCTTATTGATAGAAAATCTGGCTGAATCCAATTCTCAAGAAACGCAGCAATTAGCCCAGATGATGTATAATTCTGCAAACCATACTTATAAACTATTAGAGAACTTATTAGAGTGGGCAAAGATTCAAACAGGAAAGATAGAGCCTAAGTTTGTAAATACAAATCCCTCAAAACTAATTGCCGAAATAAGACTTTTAATTGAACCCGTTGCAGATAATAAAAACATAAAACTTGAAACCTATATCCTCTCCGACGAGCCCATTCGCGTTGATGAAGAAATGGTTAAAACTATTCTACGGAATTTAACAACCAATGCCCTAAAATATACCTACCCGAATGGAACCGTTAAAATAGAAACTCGGAAATTTGAGAACAATATTTTGTTCAGTATTTCTGATACAGGAACAGGCATTGAGCCCGAGTATATCGAAAAGTTATTTAGTATTGAAAACAATTTGTCGCAAACAGGCACGGCAGGCGAACTTGGAACAGGCTTGGGCTTAATATTATGCAAAGAATTTGTTGAGAAAAATAATGGCAAAATTTGGATAGAAAGCGAAGTTGGGAAAGGGAGTTCTTTTAAATTTACGATACCTTTGTGTGTTAATTAATTCAGTATTAAATTGCTGATATAATTAGTGGTATTATAGTATAAAATTCATTCATCATATATGAAAAGAATTTATGTTTTTATTCTTATATTATTTTCAACATTCAATATTAATGCTCAATCGCTTTATTTCCCTCCCCTGACAGAAAACGATTGGGATACAATTTCACCATCATCTTTAGGCTATTGCCAATCCGAAATTGACAGCTTATATGCATTTTTGGATTCAAATAGCACTAAAGCATTTATTTTGCTGAAGGATGGAAAAATTGTTCTTGAGCAATATTTTGGAACACACACGCAAAACTCAAATTGGCAATGGGCATCAGCGGGCAAAACAATTACTTCATTTATGGTGGGGATTGCGCAGCAGGAAGGATATTTGTCAATTACCGACACTACTTCTAATTATCTTGGAAATGGCTGGACAAGTTGCTCACCAGCACAGGAAGAGAAAGTAACAATTCGGCATCAATTAACAATGACGTCGGGGCTTGATGATGGAGTTGAAAATAACCATTGTACATTAAATACCTGCCTTATTTATATGGCTGACGCAGGATCACGTTGGGCATACCATAATGCACCCTATACACTTCTTGATAACGTTATTGAAACTGCTACTGGATTTACGCTAAACCAATATACTACTCAAAAACTTAAGAACTTGACAGGCATGAAAGGTGCTTTTGTTTCTTTGGATTATGATAATGTATATTTTAGTAATGCTAGGAGTATGGCTCGTTTTGGGCTTTTAATATTAAATAAAGGCAATTGGAACGGGAATCAAATTATGACTGACACAGCATATTTCAACCAGATGGTAAGCACTTCTCAATCTCTTAATAAATCGTATGGTTATTTATGGTGGTTGAATGGAAAGTCATCTTTTATGATGCCCTCTTTGCAAATGGTTTTCCCTGGTTCCTTATGCCCTAATGCCCCTTCCGATATGATTACTGCAATGGGGAAAGATGGACAGTTTCTTAATGTTGTTCCAAACCAGAATTTGGTATGGGTTCGAATGGGCGAAGAGCCCAATAACCTTCCTGTGCCTTTTTTACTGAATGATGCAATTTGGGAATATGTAAATAACCTTGTATGTAGCTCGACCAGTATAAATAATCAGCCTTGCAACACATACTCTGTTCAGTTGTTTCCAAACCCTGCTAGTAATATACTTAACATCAAGTCAGATAGACCTCTCTCCATAGTTGAGATTTTTAATGTTCAGGGGCAGCTTATAAAAAAGATAAATACGCAAAACAAAGAAACAAGTATTTCAATAAGCGACTTATCAAAGGGACTGTTTTTTGTGAAAACAAGTTTACCTAATGGCTATCAATGGACAGGAAAGTTGATAAAGGAATAAATGCCGATAAAAGGTGAGCACAACAGATTTTCAAAGGCAAACCCTGCTTGCTTTCGGATAATTTAAGAAGGATTCGTATTTTATTCTACACCCAAGTAAACAGAGTAACAAATCAAAATCTTAGCTTTGTAACTTGGGTAAAAATAGACTACAATACAATTATCGATTTTGGAGCATTTATTTGCTCATAAAGTACTCAGCTATGGCATTATAGGCTGGCATTTAGAATGGATCGTTGGCAGCATTTCCGGCAATTGGGTGAGATGCAAAGCGAACGATTACCATTTCAGCTTTTGGGTCTATATAAATCGTTTGACCATGTACCCCACGGGCTGCAAAAACTCCATGTTTATTATGTGTAATCCACCACATGTTTCGGTACGACCAACCTTTTAAATCTTTGTAACCGGCTTTTTCAAATGCTGTTGGGTTGCCGCCTTTTTTTATTTCCTTTACAACAGAAATAGGGAGTATTTGCTGATTATTGAATCACCTTTCATTTCTAATCATTTCACCAAACATGGCCATATCCCTTAAGTTCGCACTAAAGCCACCTCCAGCAAATGCAATCCCCGCACCATCTATCTGATAGTAACCATCGAAATGAGTGCCGAGTGGTTGCCTAATTTTAGCAGACAACAGTTGTGGAATGCTCTTACCCGTGACACGGGAAATAATCCATCCCATGGCATTTGTATTAACTGTTTTATAACCAAAAGCATTGCCATGAATACCATTGCTTTGCACCGTTTGTAAATACTCATAGTAATTGGTAGGGCCCTCATATCCCTTTGGCTTAGGCAGTGGGTTTCCGGCTGTCGAAAAAGCCCATATTTCTGAATTAGGATTGGCATAATCTTCACTGTATTGCAAGGCCGTTGTCATATCCAATATCTGACGAACAATGGTATTGCCAAAGGCTGAGTTTTGTAATTCTGGCACATATTCACCTGCGGTTTTGTTCTCATCTAACACTCCATTGGCTACCAGCAAAGCGCCTAAAGTTCCTGTAAAGGTTTTACATACAGACATGGCAGCGTGAAGTCCATCAGGATTTAACTCGCCAAAATATTCTTCATACACTATAACTCCTTTATGCAGGATGATAATCCCATCGGTATAGTTTTTAGTCAGAGATTCCTTCCAGGTCATCGTTTTATTTGTGCCCCAGGGTTTAAACGATACTTCATCTATGCCTTTATCTATTTCGGAAATAAAGATATAGCGGTTATTCTTTGCTCCCTCAACCCTGGTAGTTGGCATAAACTGGTTCATGTGGCATACGCTATAACGCAATGCAGGGAACTTAAAAAAACTCCCATCTGCTGCAGAAACTATACTATCGTTATGGGGAGGGAATCCTTTCATCCACCCCATAATTTTAGGGTCTGATTTTTCGGCACTCAGAAATTCCTGTGGATAGCTGGCATGGCTCATAATAAGCGCCAAAATAAAGAATACTATTTTTCTCATAGGCCCAAGCTTTCATTGACATAAAAAAAAAGTGTATGAAACATTTAAACCCTGCTTACACAGTATGCCAAACTAACAAAAGGCAACAGGATAAAGCTAAATGTTTCATACACTAAATTACACGCTGATACTATTTGTTCAGCTCATCAAGTATGTCCTGTATATCATCCTGACATTGACCACAAATTGTTCCTGCAGTGGTTGCATCACCTACTTCCTCAACCGTTTTTAATCCTTTTTCTTTGATTGCTTTCACAATCTCGCTTTTGTAAATCTCATTACAATTGCAAATCAAAATATCTTTTTCCATTTTTTATTAAGGTTTAATTAAGATTAAAAATTTTCATATCCTCATCAACGGTTGTAATGGTTTGTACACCAAATTTCTCTTGAACAACTTTAAGAACGTTTGGCGACATAAAGGCAGGTAGGGTTGGGCCTACATGCGTGTTTTTGATACCTAAATAAAGTAGTGCAAGGTGAACAATTATAGCCTTTTGCTCATACCAAGCAATGTTAAAAACTATCGGTAGCTTATTAATATCATCTAACCCTAAAACCTCTTTTAGCTTGAGTGCAACAAGTGCCCACGAGTAGCTATCGTTACATTGTCCTGCATCTAAAACTCTTGGAATTCCATTAATATCACCTAGTTGAAGCTTATTGTAGCGATATTTTGCACAACCCGATGTAAGAATTACGGTATCCTTAGGTAGTTGCTTAGCAAATTCAGTGTAGTACTCACGAGTTTTCTGTCTTGCGTCGCAACCCGACATCACAACCATTCTTTTAATTGCGCCAGAATCTACTGCTTCCAGAATTTTATCGGCAAGTGCTAATACTTGGCTGTGTGCAAACCCAATTGTAATTTCACCATTTTCAATGGCTGTGGGTGGTTTGCATGTTTTTGCAATGGCAATAATATCCGAGAAATCTTTATGCCCGTTGGCTAATCTCTTTTCAATTCTCTTCCATTCCGGCATTCCGGTTGCATTGGTAGTAAACACCCTGTCGTTATAAGTAGTTGTCTTTTTTGGTGGAACAAGGCAGTTCGTTGTGAAGAGAATTGGGCCATTAAATGTTTCAAACTCCTCAAGTTGCCTATGCCAAGCATTTCCATAGTTTCCAATAAGATGCTTATATTTTTTCAACTTTGGATAAGCGTGAGCTGGAAGCATTTCGGAGTGGGTATAAATGTCTATGCCTTTTCCTTCGGTTTGAATTAATATCTGCTCTAGGTCTTTAAGGTCGTGGCCGCTGATTAGGATTCCTGGGTTTTTCCCAACGCCTATGTTAACTTTTGAAATCTCAGGGTTTCCGTAGGTTGAGGTGTTTGCCTTATCGAGTATGGCCATTGCCTTAACACCACATTCGCCTGTTTTCATTACCCAATCTAGCATCCCATTCAAATCCATTGGTTTTGTTATCATAACCAATGATTCTTCCATAAAATCATAAATATCTTGCTGCTCGTAACCCAAATTAAAAGCATGCTCAGCATATGCAGAAACCCCTTTTATACCAAAAAGCACGTATTGTTTCAGTGAACGAATATCCTCATTCTTATCATAGGTAAGGGTTCCCACATGGTTTGCTTTTTCGTAATACTCAGCGTCAGTTGATGCTTTCCAATTAATAGAATCGTGGGTTTCGGTAATCTTAACTTTACCTTTCAATGCATCACGGTAGGTATTGCAATCTTTTACCGCTTTTAAAATTGTAGTATCGTCAAAGTTTGCATTGGTAATTGTCATAAACAGACAATTGGTAATGTGCTTACTCTCAGCATTGGTATCAATTCCTTTTTTTCTTGCTTCAATTGTAGCGTAGGAAAGGCCCTGGCATGCGTACATCAATAAATCCTGAAGGTTAGCTGTAACTTCTTTCTTTCCGCAAACGCCATTAATTGTACAGGCAATGTTTTTGGCCGTCTCTTGGCATTGATTACAGTACATACTCATATATTCTCTATTTTAAGGGTTAATATTTAAAGTTAATATTCCTAAACATTTTGATGTAAACTGGGTGATACAGAATGAATAGGAGCATGGTGATGGGTTATCATTCAAGCGACTAAGATAGCCTAAAACAAAATAATTTTCAAGACTGGATTAGTTCTTTTTACTTAATGACTTACAAACTCTGTAAAGTTACGTTTACAATAAAAACAGAAGTATTCTAATTCAAGTACATTTTATTAATCCCCTGTAATTATCCAGATTTATATAGGGAGAAGTATTAATTTACGTTCTTATGATTACCCTGTTTTCGAGATATTTTTTTGTTGTTTAGATACTACTCGATACAGAACTAATTTCAAATTGAAAGGTAAGAGGCTATAAATTTCTATCTTCCTGTACAGATAATTTGCTTACCTTAGTCGGCAAATTCATCAAATTAATATAACAAACGCTTTTAGCAAACCAAAAATTATTATGGATAAGCAACAGATACGTGAAACTATTGCCCGAAGAGCGGCTTTAGAACTAAAAGATGGCGACTTGGTTAACCTTGGTATTGGTTTACCAACAGTTGTTCCTGAGTACATTCCCAAAGGAGTAAACGTTATTCTGCAAAGTGAAAATGGATTGATAGGCCTTGGCCCAACCCCCGCACCAGGCACTGAAGATAAAAATCTATCGAATGCAGGTGGCGGCTTTGTTTCATTAGGTATAGGGGCATCGTGTTTTGATACTGCCACCTCATTTGGTATTATTCGTGGTGGGCATGTGGACGTAACTATTCTTGGTGCTCTTCAGGTTGATGAAAAGGGTAATCTTGCTAACTGGATGATTCCCGGAAAATTGACTCCCGGAATGGGCGGTGCAATGGACCTGCTTATAGGTGCAAAAAAAGTAATACTTGCCATGGAGCATACCGCTAAAGGCTCGCATAAAATTATGAAAGAATGTAATCTTCCATTAACAGCCGAAGGTCAGGTGAATCTCATTATTACTGAAATGGGTGTTATGGAAATTACCCCGGATGGCATTGTTCTCAAAGAAATAAACCCAGCGTTTACTATTGAAGAGGTACAAGCCGCTACAGACGCCAAACTAATTATTTCTAAAGATATTAAACCCATAAAAAAATAGTGCTATGAGTAAAGTATATATTGTTGCCGCTAAGCGAACAGCTATTGGTAAATTTTTGGGAGCTATTGCTAATGTATCTGCAGCCGATTTAGCAGCTACCGTTATAAAAAACATTCTTGCCGAAACCAAGATAGACCCATCAAAACTCGATGAGGTTATTGTTGGTAACATCCTAATGGCCGGCCAAAAGCAGGGAATTGCTCGTCAAGCTGCCATTAAGGGAGGTATCCCTGCAGAGGTTCCCGCATACGGAGTTAATATGATTTGTGGAAGTGGTATGAAATCCATTATCAATGCAGTTTCTAGCATTAAGGCAGGAGATGCAAATCTAATCTTAGCTGGGGGTACTGAATCTATGTCGGGCGCAGGTTTTGTTTTGCCCGGGTCTGTTCGTGACGGATATAAAATGGGGAATATTACTGCCCTCGACCACATGGTAACTGATGGCCTAACCGATGCTTTTGAAGGATACCACATGGGTATTACTGCCGAAAATATTGCCGAAAAATATAACCTTACCCGCGAAGAGCAAGATGCATTTGCATACGCATCGCAGCAAAAAGCAGCCGCCGCAATTGATGCAGGTAGATTTAAAGGAGAAATTGTTCCTGTTGAAGTGGTTTCAAGAAAAGAAACCGTGATTTTTGATACCGATGAGTTTGTAAACCGTAGCACAAATGTTGAAAAACTAGCTAAGCTTCGTCCTGCATTTAAAAAGGATGGAACTGTAACGGCTGGTAATGCTTCAGGTATAAACGATGGCGCCTCATTTGTACTTGTTGCTTCTGAAGAAGCGGTGGCAAAATATGGTTTAACCCCTTTGGCAGAGATTGTTGCAACCGGGCAAGGTGGTGTTGATCCCTCAATAATGGGCATGGGACCAGTTCCGGCCATTGCAAATGCGCTAAAAAAGGCAGGCATGAAGCTAACCGATATTGAGGTGCTTGAACTAAACGAGGCCTTTGCCTCTCAATCACTTGGAGTTATCAAGCAACTTTGCCAAGACCACGGTGTTAAAGCCGATTGGTTTACTAAAAATTGCAACCTTAACGGAGGAGCAATTGCTCTTGGTCACCCAATTGGTGCATCAGGTAATCGTATAACCGTTAGCTTGATACATGAAATGATACGAAGCAACAAAACCTTTGGTATGGCATCGCTCTGTATTGGAGGAGGAATGGGAACAGCCATAATCCTTAAAAGGGTATAGTATCTTTCAACGCTAAATAAGAACACTTACAAAAGCAATTTTCAACTATGATAAAACAAGGAGACACTTTCACCCATAGCGTAAAGTTTACGCAGGCCGATGTGGTGAAATTTGCTGAGGTAACTCGCGATTTCAACCCAATCCATCTTGACCAAGAATACGCCTCCAAAACTATTTTCAAGAAGCCTATTGTACATGGCTTCCTGTCTGGAGCAGTTTTTTCCATGGTTTTTGGCACCCTTTTTCCAGGAGAAGGAACCATCTACCTATCACAGGAGATGAAGTTTTTTGCTCCAGTATTTATTGAAGTCCAATACGAGGCTCGTTTTGAGGTGATGGAGGTAAATACTGAGAAACATATCGGTATTATCAATTGCTCGCTTGTAAGTTCTGATGAAACGACTTGTATTAAGGGTACGGCCAAGCTTAAACACGACAAGCAATTTGTTTAAAAAAAACCTAAATAAATATTATTACACCCATGTAATGCAATTTGCACAACCAAACCGCATCACATGGGTGTTCCATTAAACCAACAAATTAACTAAAATACTTTCTCATGAAAAAACTCGATAAAAAAGTAGCCATCATAACAGGTGGCGCTGCAGGTATTGGTGCCGCCACCGCGGCAAGATTTGCTGCCGAAGGGGCAATTACCATTATTTGGGATTTGGATGATATTCGAGGTAATGAATTTGCCAAGAAACTAACATCAGAGGGTAAAACTGTAGTTTTTGCAAAGGTGAATACTGCAAAGTATGATGAGATTGAAGTTGCAGCTAAAGCCGTTATCGCAAAATATGGAAAGATTGATATTCTGATAAATAATGCAGGAATTACGCGCGATAGTTCCCTAAAGAAAATGACCCCTGAGCTATGGCAACAGGTAATAGATGTTAACCTAACCGGCGTTTTTTACTGTACAAAGATTATTTCGGAGTATATGGTGGAGAAAAACTATGGTAGAATTGTTAATGCATCATCCGTTGTGGCTCTTTATGGCAACTTTGGACAAACTAACTACGTGGCCACCAAGGCAGGTTTAATTGGCATGACTAAAACTTGGGCTCGTGAGTTGGGCCGAAAGGGCATAACAGTAAATGCAATTGCCCCTGGTTTTATTGCCACCGAAATGGTTGCTAAAATGCCCGAAAATGTGATTGATGGAATGAAGAGCAAGGTGCCCGCCGGGCGACTTGGGCAACCCGAAGAAATTGCATCGGCTTACCTGTTTCTCGCATCCGATGAGGCTGCATACATCAATGGCACAACTCTTAGTGTTGATGGTGGCATGACTATTTAGCAACATTGCTATCTAACATACACGAATTGTTATTTTATTAACAATTCTCTTTTTACCTTTGAGACCTCAATTCTGAAGTCAAAACAAGGAAATCGAATCATATAAATTCACATCCGATAGTCATTCCTTGGATGTGAATTTTTTTATACCAAAAATTGTATTAAAACATAACAAAGATGGATTTTAACTTAACAAAAACAGAAACTCTCTTTCTTCAAATGATTAGAGATTTTGCAGAGAAGGAGGTTAAACCCCTTGCTGCAGAAGTTGATGAACAGGAGCGTTTCCCAACCGAAACTGTAAAGAAAATGGCCCCCTTGGGGATTATGGGAATTCCTATTCCGGTAGAGTATGGTGGTGCAGGAGGGAATAATATACTTTACAGTATGGCTGTGGAGGAGCTTTCGGCAGCTTGCGCTACCACTGGGGTAATAGTTTCGGCACACACCTCGCTTTGTGCTGTGCCATTACTTGAGTATGGAACTAAGGAGCAGAAACAGAAATATCTACCTAAACTTGCTTCAGGACAATGGCTTGGCGCATTCGGATTAACTGAGCCCAATGCCGGAACGGATGCTTCATCGCAGCAAACCGTTGCCGTTGAGAGTGGAGACAATTATATTCTTAATGGGACTAAAATTTTTATCACTAATTCAGGACACGCTGATTTATACATCATTTTGGCAATGACAGATAAATCGCTTGGCACAAAGGGAATAACCGCATTTATTGTGGAGAAAACCTACCCAGGCTTTTCGGTTGGTACAAAGGAAAAAAAATTAGGTATCCGTGGTTCAGCAACATGCGAACTTATTATGGAGAACTGTATTGTTCCCAAAGAGAACATACTAGGAAAACTTAACAGAGGATTTTCATTGGCCATGAAAACACTTGATGGTGGTCGTATTGGCATTGCTGCTCAGGCTTTGGGTATTGCACAAGGCGCTATGAATGAAACTGTTAAGTATGTTAAGGAGCGCAAGCAGTTTGGCAGACCAATTTCAGCATTCCAAAATACTCAGTTCCAACTTGCTGATTTACAAACTCGCATTGTAGCCTCTCGATTATTAGTTCATCAGGCTGCTTACAAAAAAGATAAAGACCAACCCTACTCAGTAGAAGCCGCTATGGCTAAACTTTATGCTTCCGAAACAGCTATGGAGGTTACCAATAAGGCTATTCAGTTCCACGGTGGTTACGGTTATACTCGTGATTATCCGGTAGAGCGTATGTTCCGCGATGCCAAGATTACCGAGATATACGAAGGAACATCGGAGGTACAGCGTATGGTTATCTCTGGTGCCTTACTTAGATAAATTATTGGAATTAATTAATTCAGAATATATTTTACCATGAATATTGTAGTTTGTATTAAACAGGTTCCGGATACAACCGAAATAAAAATAAATCCCACCACGGGAACGCTCATCAGAGAAGGTGTCCCAAGTATTATAAACCCCGACGATAAAGCAGGACTTGAACTTGCGCTGAGCCTAAAAGATAGCTTCAACGCGCATGTTACTGTTATTACCATGGGGCCACCACAAGCAGAGGACGTGCTTCGCGAAGCATATGCAATGGGTGTTGATAGAGCAATCCTTCTCACCGACCGTAAATTTGCAGGTGCTGACACCCTTGCCACTTCGTATGCGCTGTCTAGCGCTATTCGTAAAATGGAGTATGACTTACTAATCACAGGTAGGCAGGCAATTGATGGTGACACCGCTCAGGTAGGTCCACAAATAGCCGAACATTTAGACCTACCTCAAGTATCCTACTTAGAACATTTAGAGTTTGACGGAAAAAACACGTTTACCGTTAAGCGCAGAATTGAGGATGGTTACGAAATGCTTCAGGTTGATGGCCCATGCTTAGTAACTGTCCTGTCTGGCGCTTATAAGCCCCGCTACATGACCGTTAGGGGTATTGTTGAAGCATATTCTCGTGATGTTGAGGTTTGGGGCTTTGAACAGATTGATGTTGAGGAAATAAAGTTGGGGCTTAAAGGTTCTCCAACTCGTGTTCACAAGGCATTCTCGCGCGGAGTAAAGTCTCCAGGTCAACTTTATGAGGTTGATGCCACCGAAGCCGCAGGCATAATTTTGAGTAAGTTGAAAGAGAAGTTCATAATTTAATCTTGATGACAATGGAAAAATCAACATATAAAGGCGTGTTCGTTTTTGTTGAACAACGCAAAGGAGTAATCCAGGGTGTTTCGCTTGAACTTATAGGGAAAGCACGCGACTTGGCCGATGCCCTTAACGATAAGGTTTATGCCATACTGCTTGGTAGTAAAATTACCGATAAAGCACAAAAACTTATCGCCCATGGTGCCGATGTGGTAATTTGCGCCGATGCACCTGATTTAAACGATTATCTTACTGAGCCTTACACACAGGCTATTTACCATATTGTTAATGAGTACAAACCAAGTATTTTAATGCTTGGCGCAACTACAATTGGTCGCGATTTGGGACCACGCCTGTCGGCTCGCCTTAAAACAGGCCTAACTGCTGACTGTACAAAATTAGAAATCTCCGAGGATAAAGAATTCCTAATGACTCGTCCTGCATTTGGCGGAAACCTAATGGCCACCATTGTATGCAAGGAGCACCGTCCGCAAATGAGTACCGTCCGTGCAGGTGTTATGCATAAACTGCCTGCAGACAATAACCGTAAAGGCGAGATAATTGAGGTTAAAATTCCGTTCAACAAGGATAAGTTTAGGGTAAAACTGTTGAGCAGCGTTAAGGAAAAGGCTGCGATGGTTGATATAAGTGAAGCCAAGATACTTATCTCATGTGGTAGAGGTATGGCCAATGACGAAGGGCTAAAGGTTATTGATGATTTAGCCAAAACCCTTAATGCTCAGGTTTCTGCTTCACGTGCAGTTGTTGACGCAGGTCTTGTTCCTCACGACCGTCAAGTGGGCCAAACAGGCAAAACTGTTCGCCCCGATTTGTACTTTGCAGTAGGAATATCAGGAGCTATTCAACACCTTGCAGGAATGGAGGAATCCGACTTTATTGTTGCCATTAACAAGGATAAAGCAGCACCTATTTTTCAGGTTGCAGATCTTGGTATTGTTGGCGATGCAAAGCAAATACTAAAGCAGTTAAATGACCGATTAATTGGATAAGACCTTGCTTGCTATACTTAACTTTCAATTACATATGCTTATCCAGCACATATATTGAATTGGAAAATTCAAGGTAAATCGGGAAGAAAATAGTATTTTTGTAAATATTTAACGCCTTATTTCAATTCAAACTATTAGTAAATTTGCTTTATGAGTAATAAACAGTAGTTTGGAAGGTAGGGCAAGTTAAATTTTTTTATTCTAGCCAAGTGTAATTCTTATTTCTGAAATAATCGAAAAACGACACATATGAAAAATAAATTTATCACAGCAGAAGAAGCTGCCTCAATGGTTAAAGACGGTATGACTGTTATGATTGGTGGTTTTTTGGGCGTTGGTAGCCCCACAAGCATAATAAATAAAATTGTGGAGTCGGGCGTTAAGAATTTAACGGTAATTTGTAATGACACTGCCTTTCCAGATAGGGGGATCGGGTTACTTGTGGCCAATAAGCAAGTAAAAAAAATTATTACATCGCACATTGGCACAAATTCCAGTACAATTGAGCAATTCAATAACAAAGAGATTGATATTGAGTTTAATCCACAGGGAAATCTGGTTGAGCGAATCAGATGTGCAGGAGCAGGATTGGGTGGAGTTTTAACACCAACAGGCATAGGAACAATTGTGCAGAATGGAAAGCAAATTGTAAATGTGGATGGAATTGATTATATTCTAGAGAAGCCATTACATGCTGATATAGCTTTAATTGGAGCTAGTGTGTCCGATACTATCGGGAATTTGACTTATAAGGGATCAACACAAAACTTTAATCCAACTATGGCTACTGCTGCTAAAGTAGTAATTGCTGAAGCGGAGGAGGTTGTGGAAGTGGGGCAAATTGTTCCCGAAAACGTTAGAACACAGTCTATTTTTGTAACATACCTTGTAAAAAAATAAATCAAAATAAATATATTATGGAAAACAAAGTTTTAATAAGGGTTAGGATGAGCAGCCATGATGCTCATTATGGTGGTGGTTTGGTTGATGGTGCAAAAATGCTTCAACTTTTTGGAGATGTAGCAACTGAATTATTAATCAGAAATGATGGCAACGAAGGGCTTTTTAGGTCCTACGATTCAATTGACTTTTTGGCTCCAGTTTATGCTGGCGATTTTATTGAGGCTACAGGTGAAATTACAAAAGTTGGTAATACCTCCAGAACAATGACCTTTGAGGCACGTAAAGTAATTGTACCTCGCCCCGATGTTTCCGATTCGGCTGCCGATTTACTGGCTGAACCAATCGTTGTATGCCGTGCAAGTGGTACCTGTATAGTTCCCAAAGATTGTCAACGTAAATAATCTACTAAACTATGGATAAACTAATTATTACTGCTGCCATATGTGGCGCAGAGGTAACCAAGGAGCATAATCCTGCGGTTCCGTATACTGTTGAAGAGATTGTTAGAGAAGCCAAATCAGCTGTTGACGCGGGTGCTGCAATTGTTCACCTACACGTTCGTAAGGACGACGGTACTCCAACTCAGGATAAAGCTCGTTTCAAGGAGTGTATCGATGCAATTCTAAAAGTTTGCCCCGATGTTATTCTTATTCCATCAACAGGTGGTGCAGTAGGGATGAGTGCCGAAGAGAGACTCCAGCCCACTGAGCTGCCAATTGAAATGGCAACCCTTGATTGTGGTACTTGCAACTTTGGCGACGAAGTGTTTGAGAATACCATGCCTATGATGCGCGACTTTGGTAAACGTATGATGCAAAATAACATCAAACCAGAATACGAATGCTTTGAAATGGGGCATCTCGATACCATAGTTCACATGATAAAAAAAGGAGAGGCTCCAGGTGCACCTTTGCATTTTAACTTTGTTCTAGGCGTGCCCGGTTGTACCTCGGCAACAGTTGGAAACCTTGTTTGGATGGCAAACGCTATTCCAGCAGGCTCAACTTGGACCGCAACGGGTATTGGTCGCCATGAATTTTTACTTGCAGCCCCTGCAATTGTTATGGGTGGACATGTTAGAGTTGGTTTTGAGGATAACCTTTATATTGAAAAAGGTGTACTTGCAAAATCGAATGGCGAGCTGGTTGCCAAAGTGGTGCGTCTTGCAAAAGAGTTAGGTCGTGGGGTAGCAACTTCGGCTGAAGCAAGAGAAATTTTAGGTCTTAAGAAAAAATAGTTTTCAAAACTTCAAAATAGCATATTTTATATGAAAAAAGGGAACAAGTACGGAACTCACAGGGTTATTGAGCCTAAGGGTGTTTTGCCACAACCGGCAAATAAGATTGACAACAACATGGATGAGATATGGGATAATGAAATTCTTATCGATGTTCAGACTTTAAATATCGACTCCGCTTCATTTACCGATATTGAGGCTCGCGCGAATGGTGATCACAAGAAGATTGCTGAGATTATGATGGATATCGTTGCTAAGCAAGGTAAACATCGTAATCCATGGACTGGTTCCGGAGGTATGCTTCTTGGCACAGTAGAGAAAATTGGCGATGCCCTAGTTGATAAGATTGATCTTAAGGTTGGTGATAAAATTGCCACCTTAGTTTCTTTATCGTTAACCCCTCTTCGTATTGATAAAATTAAGGAGATCCGTCCTGATGTTGACCAAGTAGATATTGATGGTAAAGCCATTCTTTTCGAAAGTGGTATTTACGCTAAAATCCCTGCTGATATGCCCGAGAAACTTGCTCTATCTGCATTGGATGTGGCTGGTGCACCTGCTCAAACTGCAAAACTTTGCAGACCAGGCGATACCGTGCTAATTATTGGCGCTGGTGGTAAGTCAGGGATGCTTTGTAGCTACGAGGCTAAAAAGCGTGTAGGTGTTACCGGAAAGGTAATTGGTATGTGCCACAGCCAGAAATCAACCGAGCGACTAGAGAAGTTAGGCTTTTGCGATCATGTATTTGCGGGTAATGCTACCGATCCTGTTGGGATGATTGAAAAAATCAGCAGTTTAACCGATGGCAAAATGGCAGACATTACCATCAATAATGTTAACATTCCCGATACTGAAATGACCAGCATTCTTTGTACAAAGAATGATGGTATAGTTTACCTTTTCTCAATGGCAACAAGTTTTACCAAAGCTGCTCTAGGAGCAGAGGGTGTTGGTAGCGACGTTACCATGATTGTTGGCAATGGTTACACAAAGGGTCATGCTGAAATTACGCTACAGATCCTTCGCGAGTGCGATTCGCTGCGTAAAGTTTTTACTGAGTTATACTCATAATAAAGAATAAGCCTGGTCTAGAACTTTTATTGATATTTTGAATGAAATCAGGATGCAAGTACGGAACGCATAGGGTTCTTGAGCCTAAGGGAACACTGCCCCAACCTGCCCAAAAGTTGGACAATACTATGACTATTTACGATAATGAGGTTTTAATTGACGTTAAAACGCTCAATATCGATTCAGCCAGTTTTACTCAAATTAAGGCTGCGTGTCATGGTAATGTTGAGGCAATGGAGCAGATGATTGTATCCATTGTAAACGAGAGAGGAAAAATGCAGAACCCTGTAACGGGGTCGGGAGGTATGCTAATTGGAACTGTTAAGAAAATTGGCCCAAATTTCCCCGATAAAAATATACGAGTGGGCGATACCATTGCTACGCTTGTGTCCCTTTCATTAACACCATTGAAAATATCAAAGGTTATAAATTTGAATTTTCATAATGATCAAGTAGATGTTGAGGCCCAAGCCATTCTTTTTGCCAGTGGTATTTATGCAGTTCTACCAAATGATATTCCTGAGAAATTAGCACTTGCCGCACTTGATGTTGCTGGTGCTCCTGCTCAGGTTCAGCGCCTGGTTAAAAAGGGCGATACAGTTTGTATAATTGGCGGCGGTGGTAAATCAGGCATTCTATGCTGCTATCAGGCTATGGAAAATGCTGGCCCGAATGGAAAAGTTATTGTGGTTGAGTATTCGCAGGCAAATGCTCAGCGTATTATAGACATGAAACTTGCAACTCACGTTATTATTGCCGATGCAACCAATGTAATGGATGTTTACAACAAGGTGGTTGCTATTACTGGTGAGGAGGGTTGCGATGTCACCATCAACAATGTGAACGTTCAATCTACAGAGATGACATCAATCCTGATAACTAAGGATAATGGCTCTGTTTACTTTTTTTCAATGGCTACCTCGTTCACCAAGGCTGCGCTTGGGGCCGAAGGTGTAGGTAAGGATATTAATCTAATTGTAGGCAATGGGTACGCTAAAGGGCATGCCGACCTTACTCTTAGCATAATTAAAAAATCAGAGGATATACGTAATCTATTTAATAAGCTATATGTTTAATTTTGAGAATAAAAGTAGGCGTCAGGAGTTTTTTCCTAACGTATCGGACAACGATTGGAACGATTGGAAATGGCAAGTTCGCAATCGTATTGAGACACTTGAGGAGTTAAAAAAGTATATTAAGATTACAGCTGAGGAGGAAGAGGGTATCACTAAATCTCTACAAACCCTTCGCATGGCTATTACTCCATACTATCTTTCACTTATTGATCCAAGTAACCCTAACTGCCCTGTAAGAAAACAGGCAGTTCCATCTGCTGCAGAGACTTACGTTTCGCCAGCAGATCTACTTGACCCCCTTCACGAGGATGAAGATTCGCCTGTTCCAGGATTAACCCACAGGTATCCTGATAGGGTTCTTTTCCTTATTACCGATATGTGTTCAATGTATTGTCGTCATTGCACCCGTCGTAGGTTTGCAGGTCAAAAAGATGCTGCCTTACCAAAGGATAATATCGATAAGGGAATTGAGTATATTGCAAATCATCCAGAGGTACGCGATGTGCTCCTATCAGGAGGTGATGCATTACTTGTTAGCGATAGCCGGCTAGAGGAAATCATTAAACGTCTTCGAGCAATCCCTCACGTAGAGATTATTCGTATTGGAACCCGCACTCCAGTAGTTCTTCCTCAGCGTATTACAGACGATTTGGTGAACATGCTTAAAAAGTATCACCCAATCTGGCTAAATACGCACTTTAACCATTCTAATGAGATTACCCCTGAGAGTGCTGAAGCATGTGCAAAAATGGCGAATGCTGGCATTCCTCTTGGTAATCAATCGGTTCTGCTTCGGGGAATTAACGATTGCCCAAATATTATGAAAAGACTAGTTCACAAGCTAGTCATGATACGTGTTCGCCCATATTACATTTATCAGTGCGATCTTTCTATGGGACTAGAGCATTTCAGAACGCCTGTTTCTAAGGGCCTTGAGATTATCGAAAGCCTTCGTGGCCACACATCGGGTTTTGCTGTTCCAACCTTTGTTGTTGATGCACCGGGCGGTGGTGGTAAAACACCTGTTATGCCACAGTACGTTATCTCACAGATGCCTGGCAAGATTATCCTCCGTAATTTCGAGGGTGTAATTGCAGCCTATACTGAACCCACTGACTATGTGAACAATTGTCAATGCGAAGATTGTCAGGACCAGAAATTTGAGGATGGAATTGCAGGTTTAATGCACGGTGACAAGATTTCCATTGAGCCAGAGGAGCTAACCCGAAAGATGAGAAATCATCATTGATAAGTTATAGCACGATGACACATTTTACACAGATTAAGATATGCAAGGTGTGTCATTGTGTTTTTTTACAATAATAATTAATAAGGGCGAACTAGGATGCCATTCATTGATGATGTGCTCACCTACAAAAGCCTTTCAATTGTAGGACTCGAGAAGAATACTGGCAAAACCGAGACTCTTAACTATATTCTGGGTAGGTTAAAGAATATGGATAAGCGCATAGCCCTTACGTCTATAGGAATTGACGGAGAAAGTCGTGATATAGTTACTAATACTCAAAAGCCAGAGATTCGCATCTACAATGGAATGATTTTTATTTCGGCGGAAAAGCATTACCTCCAGCGCCGAATTACTTCTGAGATATTAGAAGTAAGTAATATTCACACCTCCTTGGGTCGTTTAATTATAGCCAAAGCAATAAGTTCCGACAAGGTTCTACTTTCTGGCCCAGCCGATACACATAACCTTAAGGCCTTAATTACTAGTATGGCTAAGTATGATATTGACTTAACCCTAGTGGATGGGGCTTTATCAAGGCTTAGCCTTGCATCGCCAGCAGTAACTGATGGAATGATTCTTACCACAGGTGCAGCCTATTCTGCAAATATTCCGGTGTTGGTAAGAAAAACAAAATATGTACACGACTTAATAAATCTCCCCGAAGTTGAACCTGAACTTAAGGAAAAGCTCGATTTGGTTGACTCTGGAATTATCGCCATTGACAGGGAAAATAACTTGCACGA
>Ga0265295_1001360_pt1 | contig 43133 bp, 35 predicted proteins | sample Munlansysbiofilm_FD_192503 | JGI IMG/M metagenome (GOLD analysis project Ga0265295, IMG submission 192503) | Leachate microbial communities from a municipal landfill in Southern Ontario, Canada - Methane capture system biofilm | ecosystem: Engineered > Solid waste > Landfill > Unclassified ... | reverse complement strand
CTTGCCCGTCTGTGATGCGATGAGCTGGTCAAGCTTGACTCTCAGCTGATCCAGATGTTGGGCGTGGATCTCTATTGCGGTGGCAACCCCGCGCATGCCGCTCATCGGCTGGTGGATCAGGTAGGTGGAGTTGGGAAGGGCAATCCGCCGCTCTTTGGGAACCGCCAAGAGGACCAAGACCGCCGCACTTGCCACCAGGCCCATGCCGATCATCGTCACCGGAGCCTTGATGAAGCGTACCATGTCAAAGATTGCATAGCCAGCGTCAACATCGCCGCCGGGGCTGTTGATGAAGAGCTTGATGGGCTCGCTGCTCTCCCCGTCCAGGACCAGGAGTTGCTTGATGATGGCATCGGCGCTCTCCTTGTCAATCTCCCCGCTGAGGAGGATTGAGCGGGTCTTGAGCAATTTCTCTTGTATCTGGGCATCAGCTGGTGCTGGCTTCTTCTCTTCTTTATCTGCCATGGTATTTCCTTATGATTACAAAGTCTTGCCTCAGTATACGCAATTGAACCCGTTGAGGGAAGTGAAAGAAACTAAATGACGACAGAGTAGGCACACAATCGAGGTCCCGCTATACTCAACAATATGAATGAAACAACCAAATGTGGCACCGTTGCCATCGTTGGCCGCCCATCAAGCGGCAAGTCAACGCTCCTCAATACCATCTGTGAGATGAAGGTCGCCATCACCAGCAGGACCCCCCAGACCACACGCAATGCCATCCGAGGCATCTATACCGACAAGCGCGGCCAGTTGATCTTCACCGATACACCGGGCTTCCACCTCAGTGACAAGACGCTCAACAAACGCCTCCAGCAGACGGCGATCAGGGCCCTCGGGGAGAGTGACATGATCCTCTACCTCCTCGATGCCACACGCGAGAGCGGAGAGGAGGAGGAACAGCTCGCCCTCCTCGTCAAACGAACCAATAGTCCGGTCGTCCTGGCTGTCAACAAAGCCGAGATAGCGAGCGAGGAGGAGAAGACGAACGCCGCCGCCTTCCTTGCCACGCACTTCCCCTCGACCCCGGTGCTCTTTGCATCGGCCGAAAAAGATGAGGGCGTCGATGAGATCCTCATCGCGCTCTTCGCGTTCGCCCCCTATGGGGAGCTGCTCTACCCTGCTGATGCCTATACCGACCAGGATGTTGAGTTCCGCATCGCCGAGATTCTGCGCGAGAAGGCTATGAACCTCGTCAGCGAGGAGATCCCCCACGCCATCTACAGCGAGGTCGCCGACCTCGAGTATGACGAGAAGACCAACACGGTCTGGATCCGTGCCTTCATCACCGTCGAGCGGGAGACGCAGAAGGCGATCGTCGTGGGCAAGGGGGGTTCGGGGATCGCAAAGATCCGCGCCCAGGCCGAGCCAGAGATCCGAGAGATCTTTGCCGGACGCAAACTGCGCCTCGACCTCAGGGTCAAGGCGCAGGATAAGTGGCGGACCAATCCTATTGTCTTGGATAAGATCCTTCGTTAGTGGATGAAGTTGGTCCGATAGGTACGCTCTTGCTCCGGAAACGCTGTGCCACCCTTGATGGCATCGAGCATCCACGCCAGGTTGCCCGCGAGGTTGCGCATCACCTGCAGCCCCTCGAGGTCTTGCTCAACTTCCTCAGGCGTGTTGCCGTGGACTGAATTCCAATACGTCGATGAGACGATTGGCATACCGCTGATCGTAAAGTACTTGTTGATCCGGTCAAAGGCGGCACTCGCCCCACCTCGCCTGCAGCTCACCACCGCTGCACCGGGTTTTCCAACCAGACGCCCACTGCAGGTACGAGAGAGTCTGTCCATGAAGGCGCTGCCGGCCCCACACATCGATGCGTAGTGTACCGGAGAGCCCACCACCAGGGCGCTGCTCTCGAGCACCTTCTCAACAGCGATGTTCACAGCTCCATCGTCAAAGGCACAGACGCCATGGGTAAAGCAGTAACGGCAGTCGATGCAGCCATGCAGGGCATCCTTGCCGATCCACAGGATTTCGCTTTCGACGCCCAGGCTCTCGAGGGTGTTGCTCACCTCGACCAAGGCACGGTTGGTACACCCCTCTCGGTGGGGGCTGGTGTTGACCAATAAGACGCTCATAGTACCTCCAATAATCAGTAGCGGGTCAGGATCGACAGGACCTTCTCTTTTCCACAGGTCTTGAGGAAGGGCCCGAGCTTCGGGCCGCGCTCCTTGCCGATCATGATGCGGTAGACGAGCTTGAAGAAGTCACCGGTATCAAGGCCATTGAGTTTTGCGGCATCGTAGAGGCCGGTGGTGTACTCCCCGTCGTCGATCTCATCCATGACCTCGACGACACGAGCGAGGGCATGCACTGCCGAACGCTCCTCGTCGTTGAGCTCTACAAGCGGATCATCCGCTCTCATCAGGCGATAGCGGAAATCCTCGGGGCTGAAGGTCGTGATCCAGTTCCAGGCACAGCGGGAGCGGACAGTGAGCCGCTCTCTCTGACTCTCACTCATCTCCCCAAGGGTATCGAGGGCACGCTCGATGTCCCCTTCGTGGAGCTGGAGGAGGTTGCAGAGGTGACGGAACGGGATCTGGAAGCTCGCCTCAGTGGGAACCTCCCCGACCTGGCTCAGCTCATAGATCCGCTTCTCCTTCGCCCGCCGTTTCTCGTTGACCTCCTGCAGCCCAAAGTAGATGCGCTCGCAGGTATCGTAGTCCTCATAGATCTTCAGGACATCGAGGTCGAAGGAGATGGCAAACTCGCTGTTGGGGCGGGTCCCGGCAAAGAGGTAGCGGGTGATCTCGGGGGTATAGACCTCGAGCACCTCGTAGAGGGAGATGACCTCACCGCTTGAGGAGGAGATCTTGCCGCCCCGTCCCTTGATGGAGATGAAGTCGTACTGGAAGGAGACCGGGGCCTCCGCACCGAAGACGCGCACCATCTTGCGTGAGGTGTCGAAAGAGCCGCCCTCGCTGTGGTGGTCCTTGCCCGCCGGCTCGAAGTCGACGCCCTCGAAGGCCCATCTCATCGGCCAGTCGAGCCTCCACGGCAGTTTTGCGTAGGGGGTATGGCGCAGGTCGATCGTCTCGATCTGCCCTGTCTCATCATCGCGGTAGGTGACGGCCCACTCCCCATCCCAGTCGAGGATGGTGGTCGTATCCTTGTCGGTGAAGGAGGAGAAGACGGCGATCGGCCACCAATCATCATCCAGGTCTTCGGTGCGGAACTCGTCGAGGATGGCGCGGATCTCCTCCTTCTTCTCAAGGGCGGTGCGCATCCCCTCGCAGTACATCCCCGAGCGGTAGCGCTCGGCCTGGTAGAGGTACTCGCACTCGATGCCGACGGTCGGCAGGATTCGCTCCACATCGACCTCGTTGGCGCGGGCGTAGTTCTCCGCCCGGCCGGTGGTATCCGGCACCAGGGTTATGGGCTTGCGCAGATAGGTAGCCAAGAGCTCGGGGTTAGGCATGTTCTTGGGAACCTTGCGAAAGACATCGTAGTCGTCCCAGCTGTAGATGAAGCGGACATTCTTGCCCTTGTCGCGCAGGGCGCGTACGACGAGTTCCACCGAGATGATCTCGCGGAAGTTCCCGATATGGACCGTGCCGGAGGGGGTAATGCCGCTTGCACAGGTGTACAGCTCCTTCTCCCCTTTCTCACGGATGATCTTGTCGGCATAGATATCTGCCCAGTGTGTGGATACGTTCTGTTGACTCATGGCGTAGATTATAGTGAAAGGGCCCCCGTACTTCAACTGTCGGTTGCAAAATCAAAGAGAGAGAGCGTATACTCATAGCATGAAACGACTGCTGACCATCACCCTGATCATCCTCTTCGCCCTCCCCCTCTCCGCCCAGGAGCCCGGGAGCGTCATCGAGACGGGCATTGCCAGCTGGTACACCAGCGACAAGAGCGAGGCGATCACCGCCAACGGGGAACACTTTGACGAGAACAGCCTCTCGGCTGCCCACAAGAGCCTGAAGTTCGGTACGGTCGTACGGGTTACGAACAAGACCAACAACCGGAGCGTCGATGTGCGGATCAACGACCGGGGCCCCTACGTCGATGGGCGAATCATCGACCTCACCCCGAGTGCAGCCAAGGAGATCGACATGCTCAAGAGCGGCATCGCCCCGGTTGCTCTCACCCTGCTCTTCGAGCCTGATGTCCCCGAGTCCAAGTACGACCGCGCCGGCGATACCGGCTGGTACCAGATCCAGGTCGGTGCCTTCTCCTCGACGATCACCGCCTATTCACAGTATGAGCGTCTCTACAACGCAGGGCTGCGCCCATGGGCAGAACTACTTGAGGATAGCAAGGCCATCCGCCTCTCGGTACGCTGGATCCCGGCTTACCAGCTCGAGCGGACCGTCCAGGCCCTGACCGCCCTCGGCTTTGCTGAGAAGGATGTACTGAAGAAGAGCGAGGCCAACCCCTACCGCTAGAAGCGCAGGTGCGCCACCAGTTCTCCGACCATCTTCACCCCAGGGTGGGCGAGGTTCTCCCCCACCAAGAGGTATGCCATCTGATACCCCAGGTCCATGTAGGGGCCGAGGGTGAAGTTGAGTGAGATGCCACTGCTGGCCAGCATCCCTCCCTTGGATGAGTAGTTGCTGTTGGCCATCATCCCATACCCATACCCCACGTCACAGAAGAGTGTCATGCGCGGGAAGATGGCACTATGGATGACGGAGGGCCCGTTGAGCCGGAGGTCAAACTGGTTGGCCACCGAGAGCGCTACCGGGTATTGGAGGGTCGAGAAGCCACGGATCTTGGATCCGAAGGCGCTCTTCTCCTGTGCCGAGAGCGGGATCTGAGTCCCGGTATCATAGGAGGCGATGATACGGTCGATCACGACGAGGGAGAAGAGGTTGCGCTCTCCCTCCATCTGTGCGAGGAGGGTTTTGGCCCCCTTCGCCTCAGCGAGGATGGAGAGGTAGCGGTTGATACCGTAGCTGCCCCTCAGGTCAAGGAGGAAGCCATCGCTTTTGGCCCGGTTGTCCAGGTAGCGGTCAAAGCGGTAGCGTGCCTCAAGCGTGCCATTGACACTGTCGAGAGGGCCGAAGATCGGGCTCGAGGCAAAACCGGCGACCGGGGTGACCACCCCGCTCTCCAGCACCCTGCCCACCACCATCGAGTCAAACGGGAGCTCATAGGAGATGCGGTATCCGATACTGAGCATGTGTGAGCCGAGCTGTTGGGCGAGCCCACCCTCGACGGCAAAGCGCAACTGGTCGTAGATCAGGGGGTTGGTATCGAGCAGGTTCCCGGTGGTGGGGTCCTGCCACACCATCCGCTCAAAATACCCCACCATCCCCTTGCCATAGATGGAGGTACCGCTCTGCCAATCAAAGGAGAGGCCTGCCCCTAGGCTGGTGGGAACCAGACCCGCACCAATGCGCGGGTGCCCTTCCCACCCGTCATATGTTGCCGACAAGGCGCCAAAGACAAGCAGTGGGGAGATAACCAAAATTGATATACAGGCGAGTAGGCGCTTCTTCATACCAAATCCCATCATACACAGAGAAAGCCAAGAGAGAAAGCCATTCTTTACATTCTTGGTGAAATCCTATAGATTACTAGCAGTTTCGGGCCCATAGCTCAGTTGGTTAGAGCAGCAGACTCATAATCTGTGGGTCGAAGGTTCAAGTCCTTCTGGGCCCATTGCTTCCAAGGAACCGGTTTGACCACAACCGGTTCTTTTTTCAAAAGGACGACCCCTCACCCTTCATACCATCCAGGCCGGCAAGGTCAGGGGGTCAACGTACTCAAAGGACCAACGGTTCACATCTCTCTTCTTCCTTGCCTGCTGTCTTGAGCAAAAGGATTCGGGCCTTATTCTCGTCAAACCCGGCTTCAGCTACCTGCAGGAGCCACGGGAAGGTCCGTATCAGTCTCATCAGGGCATGGCCTGCAGCCGATGGCATGAGGGATGCCTCGTTCTTCCACCGGGCCAGCGTCCGGGCAGGAAGGCCGAGTGCACGTTCCATGTATGCAATGGTCAATCCACTGCTGTTCAGATCATTGAGGAGCAGCACCATCGATGCTTTCTTCAGATCGGACATTGCCCGTTCAATCCTCTCGTCATTGGAGGGAAGGTACTCTTCACATCCACACTTCCGGCATGTCAGTACCTCAATCGTCACCGATTGAGTTCCCAGAAACGGCTCATGCAGTTCGAGAGAATCGCTCTTGATGAAGAGCTCGTCACTACCACAATATACACATCTTCGACCGTCCATGATGCTATCCTTCCTCCAGGAGGTATCCAGCTTTTCGAAACGCCAACGTAAAGGTTGTCTCGCTCTCTTCGTCTGCTCGATGCAGCGACTTGATGACCCACTTCTTCTGTTCGTTGCTGAAAAAATAGGATATATACCCCTCATCAAAGCCACATTCAAACCGATAGCTGTCGCAGATCGGGGGAGGAATCTCAGTACTTCGAACAAACTCTTTTGAATTGATATACACAGGATTCTGCAATCCACCCGAGGCAATGATCTCTAGAATCTCTTTCTGCGTCCACAATGAGAAATCACGGCCAGCCGACTTAACAACCCATCCCATGAGTGTTACCTTCCCAATCCCCCCTCTCAGCATCTCTTCACAGGCCTTTAGAAATTCACAAACGAATACTGCGCAATAGTTCGAGTCACACGCACTTTCGATTATGCATGATGCAAACTATAGCCAATGATCCAGCATCAGGTACGCTCATCCTCCTGTTTGGTTGGACCATCACACCCTAGAGAGACATGTGGCGGTGATTGTGTCCTGTTACCACTGAAGGCGCTATTCAGCTTGATTCGCTTCAATACGGTGATTCGTAAAATCGCAAAATGCTTTTGTTATATCATTGTAATACGTTGCAATGAGCCATAACTCCGTTAACCGGACAGGGGTGAGCCCGATGCATGGGTGAAAGGAACGCTATCTACACCATCTGGGCCGGCATAATCCAGGCATCATCGCGAAGCGGCAAGTACTCCTTGGCAAGGCATACGACTGCACCCTCCCCGCGCTTCTTCCCCCCAATATCATCCAAGCAACGGAATGAGCTCACCATCGATGATGTGGGGTCGCTTGTCGTCTTGATCTCAACCGGATGCAGCGTGTCGCCCTGCTCGATCACGAGATCGATCTCTGATCGCTCCCGATCACGATAGTAGTACAACGGCGGTACGACGATCCCATTATTGTAGTAGCTCTTCAGCACCTCACCAAAGACAAAGCTCTCGAAGATATGCCCCCACATCGCCCCATGGACCAGCTGCTCTGGGGTGTTCCACCCCAAGAGCCAGCAGGCAAGGCCGGTGTCGAGGAAGTGGAGCTTCGGTGTTTTCGCCAGTCTCTTGTTGAAGTTGTTGTGGTAAGGTTGTAGCAGATATACCAACCCGCTGCTCTCAAGCACACTGAGCCACGCCTGGACAGTCTTTACATCCTTGCCACAGACCTCGGCGATCGAGCTCATGTTCAGGATATTGCCGGTACAGGCTGCGGTCGCCCGGACAAACTTGATGAACGCCGATTCATCTTGAATCCGCAGTACATCCTTGACATCCTTCTCGATATAGGTCTGGAAGTATGAGCTGTAGAAGTCTTGCCAGTCATCGAGATCGCCCTCACTTTGATGAAGCTCAGGAAAGAACCCGGTATGGATGAGGCGCACAATATCATCATACCCGAGGGGCTCCATCGATGCCGATACCGCCTCAGCGTGACCTGCGGTGGGCAGAAACGGGATACGATAGGTACTTTGCACAATCTCTCGCAACGAAAGACCCAATAGCCGGATAATGCCTGCCCGTCCTGCCAGGCTTTCACTCACGCCGCTCATCAGCGTAAAGTTTTGTGATCCGGTACAATAGAATTGCCCCTTATCCGCCGTTTCATCAACGATATCCTTGATGTATTCAAAGAGCTCAGGAACCTTCTGGATTTCATCCACCACTACCGGAGGCTTGTAGAGATCGAAAAAGAGCGATGGATTCTCTATGGCACTCAGTCTCACCAGTGGATGATTCATCATCACAGAGGTAACAGACGGCAACAGGGCCCTCAGCATAGTCAGCTTTCCAACGTGACGTGCCCCCGTGAGCACCACAACCGATTTCCGCTTGGCAAGGCGCTGGACAACCTCCTCTGCATGTCTGGGATAGTACACTCGTTGCTCCTTAATCTGGAATACGATTCCAATTTATCCCATACTTATTCATCTGTAAATGATGAAAGCCGCCCTTGCAGACATCTCTTATGGTCAACAACCGTCTTGATGACTACAGCTGGAAGCTGGATTCTGGTACCGCAGATCTCCTCGTAGCACCGGATACGCTTGCGAACGGTGTCCAGGCCTGCATCGTCCTTGCAAGGGCGTGTGGATGCGTTTAGGCGAGTGTACCGGTGATGATGGTCTCTGTACCTCAAGAGACTGGCACCTTCTTCTCGATCAATACACATTCCCATTGGCGCGGAACTCTCGCCAGACGTTCTCGAAGAAGTCGTCCTCCTCGGGGATGGGGCGTGCAGCTCTCCAGTGTGCCGACAAGACCTTGTCCTCATAGCGCACCATCTGGATTGGGGATGAGGGGGAGACCTGGTCGTACTCAGTCCGGTACTCCTCAGGGAGTGTGGGGTGGATGCGCTCCCCTCCATCCTTGAGATAGAGCGCACTGCCCCTACTCTTGCCATTGGTCTTGCAGTACTCCTCGATGGCATAGAGGTAGACCACCTGGCTGATAAGCATGTCACGCAGGCGGAAGAGGTGAGGCAGCCGGGTAGCCCGGTTGATCGTCAGTGACGAGAGGGAGGAGAGGAGGCGCTCCCCTTCCGCCCTTAGGGAGGCGATCTGGTGTGGATTGCGGACAGCCGATGCATAGCGGCTCATCTTCTGCTGACGCTCCCTGAAGAGCGGACGCACGGTATCCTCCTCTCCGATCACCGCCTCGATGAGGGCAATCATCTCCTCAACCAGCTCGACCCTGCATAGCTTGGGTTCAAATGGACCACACTTCTCCCGCATGGAGAGGATGTAGACAGCCACACGCGCCGCCCCTGCCTGTCCTGCATTGAGGGCGCTGCCACCAGGGCGGACCACCCCGTGGGTACCCGCCGCCTCCCCGATGGCAAAGAGGCCATCGACGGCAGTACGATACCAACAATCGACGGCGATGCCGCCGTTGTTGTGTTGGGCTGAGAGGGAGATTTCCAGTGGCTCAGTCGCCAGGTCGATACCGTGGTCGAGGTAGAATTGATAGGCCGGCTCGTTCATCAACCGGAGCCGGTCGATGGGAAGGCCGAAGGTGGCCTTGGCACTGGAGAGGTACTCGAACGCCTCGGGGGCGAGCCCTTCGTAGTCGATGGCCCCGTCGATCGGGTTGGTGCGGTAGTCGAGGAAGATGCGCCGCCCCTTTCCCAGCTCCTCGTGGACGAGGAGGTCGATGATCGAGGATCCCCGCTGGATTTTGGCCACATCGAAGGGCCACTGGTACCCCTTGAGGAAGATGAAGGAGAGCAGCTGGCCGGCATTGGTGATCCGGTTACTGAGAAAGTCATATTCCTTGCCCGTGCTGTCAACGCTGAAGAAGCGGGGCAACGCCTGCATGTAGGTGCCGCTGACGTTCCAGCGAGGAGAGACGGAGGCAAGCCCATACTGCCACTCTGTGAGGTTCTGACCCAGGCACCCCGCCTCGAAGGCGAGTCCGGAGGCGCCATACTGGCTCTCGGGATAGACGGAGTTGCTGTACATCGCCGCCGGCCCGCCGGTTGCCCAGACGAGGTAGCGGCACCAGACGACAAAGAGGCGGAAGCGCTCCACATCCAGGCAGAGGAGCCCACGCACCGCACCCTCGTCGGTGAGGATCCTCACCACCTGGCTCTGGTCGACTATCGTGCCACCCTTTGCCTGGACACTCTTGTGCAGGGCCTCGGTCATGAAACGCGAGGTATAGGGGCCGGCACTCGTGGCACGACGATGGGGATCGTGGTCGGTCTTGTACCCGATGTACTCGCCCCAGCGGTTCCGTGGAAAGGGGACCCCGAGTTGGACGAGCTTCAAGAACCCTTGGGCGGAGAGAGCCGCCTCGCAAAGGGCGAGATCCCCATCCACACAGCCTCCGTTGTAGAGGTCGCGGGCCAGCGAGCGCACGCTATCCCCATCGGAGCCTGAGAGGGTGAGTTTGTAGTAGGTTTGCTTGTCCGACCCGGTATTGCGGCTCGTCCCTCCCATCACGTCCTCGGTGATGAGGAGGACCCGCTCCCCTCCCCCGTCAAGGAGGGCATCGAAGGCGCTCAGGCCACTGGCGCCGCTGCCAACCACCACGGTCTCGCACGCATACGTCTCCAGATCGCAAAACGGTGTCGTCCTCTGCATCTACAGTCTCCTGATATGGAAGCCCCCATCGACCTCGATGGCATTGCCGGTCGTATAGCAGAAGGCATCGGAGGCGAAGACCGCCACCGCATCAGCGACGTCGGAGGGCAGGCCCCACCGCCTGATGGGGAAGATGCCGCCCTCTATCAGCGTGTCGTACTTCTCGCTCACCGTGCTCGTCATGTCGGTTCGGATCACCCCGGGCCGGATCTCATGGACGAAGATCTCCTCCTGGGCAAGGCGGTCTGCATAGAGGGTCGTCAACATCGATATGGCGGCCTTCGATGCACAATACTCGCCGCGGTTGGTCGAACTGACCGTCGCGGAAATCGATGAGATGTTGATGATCGTCCCACGCTTTCTGTGGACCTTCGGCTGCGCCACCATCTGCCGGGCTACCGCCTGGGTGAGAAACATCGTCCCCTTGGCGTTGGTGGAGAGAACCCGGTCCCAGCTCGCCTCGCTCATCTCCAATAGGTCGGCACGTTCAAGGGGGGCAACGCCGGCGTTGTTCACCAAGAGATCGATGCGCCCCCACGCCTTGACGACCTGGGCGACGATGTTGAGGCGATCATCTGATGAGCCGATGTCCGCCTGGATGTAGAGCCAGTCATCGCCCTTGACCCCGATGCTCTCCAGCGCCTCGAGGCACGAAGCCTCGTCACGCATGCCGACCATGGCCAGGCGGTACCCATCATGGGAGAGCTTCTGGCTCACCGCCAACCCGATTCCCCGGGTCGCCCCGGTCACCACCGCTACCTTTCTCATGTCGAACTCCTTCGTTCAGCGTCTTCGCGTGCCTCCTTGAAGAGGGGCAGATAGACAGCACTATCGCGCACCACACACCCAGTCCTCCCATGGTCACGCATGATCTGGGTACACTTCGAGCAGGTGGTGCAGCATTTGCGGGGATCCATGGCCCCACCACGGAGCACATCGGAGGGTGCATCGGGGTAGGCAAAGGAGCTGCGCCCCATGCCGACGAACGAGCACCAGCCGTTCTGGAGGTTGGCACTTCCCGCCTGGACCATGAACTGGCGCAGCCATGTGTAGCCGTTGCCGACCACCGGCACATCCCCGGCAGCCTCCTGGACGAGGCGGGTGAACTCAAAGAGGCGCTCGATGCTCTCAAGCGGATGTTCGTCGGGGGTGGGGATGCCCATACTGGAGAGGTCGAAGGGTCGGGTCACCTGGGGGTAGATGTAGTAGGGGTTGCCGGCGCTATTGCTGAGCAAGGTCACCCCCGCCTCCACCAAGGCCTTGACGAGAAGGAGGGGCTCGGTTGCATCGAAGGTCCAGAGGTCCTCCTTGCTGCCACCGAAGCCATAGGGATAGGGGTGCGCATCAAAGATGTTGAAGCGGCAGGCGACGATGAACTCATCCCCACAGGCGGCTCGAACCGCCTTGACGATATCGGTGAGGAGACGGATTCGGTTTTCAAAACTGCCGCCGTAGCGTCCAGGCCTTGTATGGCTGGCCAAGAGCTCGCTGATCAGATAGCGGTGGCACGCCTTGATGTCAACGCCATCAAAGCCAACCTCCTTGGCCAGGAGGGCCGAGTGCACGTAGTGCTCGACCAGAGATTCAAGATACTCGTCACTGCAGACCGGGTAGGAGTCCTCGAGACCCATGCGCACATCGAGGATCGGGTCGTGCTGGGGGATGATCGGGCGGGCCGTGTGGCCGACTGGCCTGCTGTAGCGCCCCGAGTGGGTCAGCTGCAAGACCGCAAGGGGGACATAGCCGTTCTTCTTGAGCGCGAGGGCCTTCACATCCGCCATCAGGGAGGTAAAGGAGCCCTTGTTCTCATCGGTGAGCATCATCTGCAGCTCGTTTGCCTTCCCGTCTGCCGTCACCGCATTGGCTTCCCACCAGATGAGGCCGGCCCCCCCGCTGTAGAAGCGCTCATAGCGGCGACGTACCAGGGGCGAAGGCGACCCGTCGCTCTCACTGTCACACCCCTCCATGGGGAGGACAGCGAACGCGTTCGGTGCCTCGCTCCCATTGACCTTCACCCGCCTGTGGAAGACGGAGAGGTCGTCAGAGAGTGGTATGGCAAGGCCGAGCTCCTTGATCCGCTGGGCCAACTCCTGCTCTGTCTTGAAAGAAAACCGTTCATGTCTGCTCATTGTTCAATCCCCTTGATCTCTATGCTCCTTCCCTTTGAGTGCTGGATGGCTTGCACCATCTCGACGGCAGCGAGGGCGGTGTGTGCGTCGGCGATGAAGGGGCTATCAGCCTCCAGGGCACGATAGAACGCATCGATGAGCAACCCGTGGGAGAGGCCCCACTCCGACTTCTCACCCGTGGCGACCGTGCAGTCGAATCTGCGCTCTGTCCCATCCGACTCCTCAATGACCAGGCCACTCTGCTTGACCGTCAGCGTCGCCCGTTCGAGATGGATCTCGACGGTGCACTGCTTGCTCCTGGGGTAGCAGTTGGTGCAAAAACCGACTGCACGCCCTCCCCGCTTCAACGAGCAGTAGAACATGGCGAAGTCCTCGACCTCATAGGCATCATCTTCCCTGAGCTTGGCATCCATGCCGCTGACGGTGGCCACCCCACCGGTGAGGTAGTCCAGAAGGTCGAGGGTGTGGATCGACTGGTTGATCAGCGCCCCGCCCCCCTCGCTCTCATAACGCCCTCTCCACGGGCTCTTTCCATAGTAGTCACCGCCACGGTCCCAGGCGACGAGGACCATGGCACTGACAATCGCCCCGTACTCCCCGCTGTCGATGATCGCCTTTGCCCGCACCGTGGCGTCATTCATCCGGTTCTGGAAGCAGACGCCGAGGCGTCTGCCCGTCTCCTGCGAGGCGCTGATCATCCGCTTGGCATCGAAGGGGAGGATAGCAAGCGGCTTCTCACAGAAGACGTGCAAGCCGGCGTGCATGCAGTCGATGGCAATCTGCGGATGCGTATGGTGGGGGGTGACGATGTGCACCACATCCACGTCTTCCTTGCTGAAGAGCTCCCGGTAATCGGTGAGTACCGTTCCCCCATAGGTGGCGGCAAAGCGTTCAGCCTGGCTCCGGTCGATATCCACTGCATATCGAATCGTGGTCTGTGGGTTCTGGGCAAGGGCCTTGCCATGATTCTTCGATACCGCACCACACCCGATGACCGCTACATTGTACTGTTTCATTCCTGCTCCATTCCCACCAGCGTCCGATATTGGCCGGGGGTAATATGTTCAATACTCTTGAAGACCCGCATAAAGGTCCTCAGACTCCCGAATCCACATGCATCAACGACCTCTGCAAGGCTCATCCCCTCCGCCAACAGGCTCTTTGCCGCCTCCACCCTGACCACGCTGAGGTAGTCGGAGATGTTCTGGAGGTGGTACTTCTTGAAGATCCGGGAGAGAAACGTTGCTGAGACGCCGATCTCGTCGGCAATATAGGAGACGTTGACCATCGGATCATTGTAGTTGAAGTGGATGAGCGCCAGTGCCTGGCGATAGATGTCGTACTGGATTCCGCCCTCACAGGCGAACTGGCGTTCGATGTGTGCCACGGCACTGCAGAGCTGGCCGATCATCTCATCGACGCTCTTGATAGAGCGCTCAAAGTCATCGGTCTGCAGGATCGGCGGCAGCAAGAGTGAGGGGATGAGGCCGGGGTAGCGTCCCTCAAGCTGGTTGGCTGTCCTGACTACCGTACCGGCGATGGCGAAGAGGAGGTACCGCAACCGCTGTGGGCTCACCCCATCGCTGCGATTCGCCTCCAGGACCTTCTCCACAAGGTCTGTGGCCTCCTCGCTCTTGGCGCTCTGGATGAGCTGGGCGAGGCGCAACTCCTGCTCGGAGGTGTAGATGTAGTTGGTCTGGCTGCTCATCTCCAGCATATCCTGGTTGGTCATGAACTCGAGGCTCCCGATCGACCGCTGGTACTCCAACACGTTCACCGCATCGAGGTAGGCGCGCCCCAGGTTGTTCAATCCCTCCACCACATCGGAGGAGACGACCTGGAGTGCACTGCCCCCCTCTCCTGCCTTGAGCTCCCCCACCTTGAGTGCCAACGCCTCGGTCGTCGATACCTCCTCATCTGTGTTGATGATCAAGGCGATGCCGTGCGGCGTGGCGGTGGGCAGCACTTCATAGCCGTTCTCCTCGAACCAGGCGATAAGCTGCTGCTCCTGCGTCTCATCAAGCGAGTAGTCGGCTGAGCAGATGATCACCACGATAAAGAGGTTGGAGCGCAGCGCCACCCCGCTGGCAGCCAGCGCCTCAGCACTGACCGTCCCCTTGCTGCCTGCCATCAGGCGGGCGACCAGATGGCTCCTCAGCTTCTTGGTCTGGTCGTGGATGATCTGGCCCATCCCCTCCTTCTCCATCCTCAGGCGCGAGACAGAGGTGACGAATGGGCCATAGACCCCATTGTACTCCTCCTCATCAAGGCTCGAGCCCGACTGCACGAGCGCCTCCTCATAGAGCGCCCAATCCTTTCCGATCCGCCATCGCATGATGGCCCACCCACCGACCAGGGCGACAAGGATGTAGCCCAGAGAGACGAGGGAGGAGATCACGAGAGTACGGAAGTACGAGCCTCGGTCCATGAGCACGACGTAGTTTGAGTTGGAGACGGCAGAGGAGGCGACCGTCGCGATGCTGTTGCCGATCCGCCGGCTCTCCCCTGACGGGATTTCGCCCAACACACCGGCATCATCGCCGGTCTTGTATAGGTCACCGAAGTTGTAGAGCACCCGGTTGGAGACCTTGTTGACGATCAGAAAGTCCTGCAGCAAACCCAGGTTCTCGACAATCTGGGGGGTGATATCGACGAGCAGGGCAATCGAGAACTCATGTTGCCACCCACTTTGTGCAAAGGAGAGGGGCCGGATGATGAGGATGCGGTCGAGGGTGGACCCACCGACGAGGCAGCAGGTGGCGTCCTCGATCATCAGGGTCTTGGGGGAGGTGCCAAAGACCGTTTGATAGCGTTCTGCACTCCAGGGCAAGCTGAAGTCGTTGAGCAGTGGCAGGTTCTCCAGCGTTCCCCACCGGCTCGTCGAGATGTAGTAGTCCAGGGATGGGGAGAAGATCATCATATCGGTTACAACGGAGCCACGACCCAACATCCGCGACAGGGTCATCGCCGTCTCATAGAGGTAGAAGGAGTCCAGCTCGCTGGTATCGGAGGCCCGGCTCAATCGCTGCATGCTTGGTGAGAGCAGCAACTCCTGGCTCAGCGCATTGACCTCGGTGAAGACGGTATCAAACTCATGGTACATGAACCGCACGGCAAGCGAATTCACCTCGGTCACCGCCCGGTTCATCGAACGCAGGCTGGTGATCGAGAGAGAGACGATGAGGATGATCGGCAACACGATGACTGCCAGGTAGGAGTACTTCCACTTCCTCAGCAATCGCTTCTTGAATGTTGTCGACAACGTGTCCGTCATATGCGCATTATACGGGCAATTGCCCCCCACATCGAGAAGCCAGCTCCCGGTTGTACGCCGCTTCATCACAAGGGATATCCACCCACCCCTCGCCGGTCCAGGAGGAGAGGTGCACAGCATTGGAGATCGCAAGGCTCGCAAGCCCATCCTCGCCCGGGGCGATGAGGGGTGTGCCATCGAGGATGGCGGCCGAGAAGTTCTCCATGATGCCGGCGTGCGATGTATAGGTGCCCTCAACGGGTATCTGTATAACCTCATTCTTGGGCTGGCCGATCTCTCCGTCAAAGCGCTCGTTGAACGCATCGATAGACTCATCGAGGCGATGGAAGCGCAGGGCATTCTCCTCGATGACCAGCTTGCCGAGGGTGCCGGTGATCTCCAGGCGGTTGGTTCCCGGGGAGTCGGCGATGGTCGTCGTATAGATTCCTGTCGCCCCTCCGGGGAACTCGAAGAGGGCGTAGACGTCATCCTCGGTCTCGATGGAGCGGTGCTTGCCGTAGTAGACGGTGGCCTTCACCCGCGATGGCATGCCGAGAATCCACTGCCAGAGGTCCAGGTTATGGGGATTCTGGTTGACCAGGACGCCACCGCCCTCCCCCTTCCAGGTTGCCCGCCATGTGGACTTGTCGTAGTAGCTCTGTGCCCTGAACCAGCTGGTGATGATCCAGTTGGCGTGGATGATGCGCCCAAGCTCACCACCCTGCACCATCTCCCTCGCCTTCTCGTAGAGGGGGTTGGTGCGCTGGTTGAGCATCATCGAGAAGACCTTGCCGCTCTTCTGTGCCGCCGCCACCATCTCTTTGGCCTGGCTCATGTAGACGCCAGCCGGCTTTTCACAGAGGACGTGGAGGCCCGCTTCAAAAGCCTTGATGGCAAAAGGCGGATGGTAGTAGTGGGGGACGGTGGGGATGATGGCGTCGCACGAGCCGCTCTCGATGAGCGCCTCAGCGCTGTCATAGTAGCTGAGTGCATCCCCGTAGGTTGCCCGGGCAAGCTCGATCCTCACCGGATCTATATCCGCAACGCAGGTGAGGAGTGCATGGGGGACCTTGTTGCCCATCAGGGCCTTGGAGTGCTGGCTCCCCATCTTCCCATATCCGATGATTCCGATCCGAACCTGTTTTTCCATGGTTTACATGCTCCTCAAGACCGCGAGGGCCTTCTTTCCATCACCCTGGTAGTCGTCACTGGACCCCTCGATGCTCATCGTCCCGTCATAGGATGCGGCCTTGAGCGAGGCGAAGAATTCAGCGACCTCGTCGCTCGCCTCGGTGGGGTATCGTCTCCCCTCCAGGAGGGCGATGTGGGTGTGCATCAGCGGGGCGGTCTCGCCGATCCGCGAGAGGGGTTCGCACTCACTGCGCAGATGGTAGGCGTCGGCAAGCAGGCCGACGTTGGGCAGGTTGACCGCTGCCTGGAGCGCCGCCCCCTCGCCGAGGGTGTTGATCAGGTTGGTCTCCTTGCGGTTCAGCGGTTCGATGGCGATGGTCACGCCATGGCGGGCCGCAACCTCACCGATGAGCCGTGTCACCCCCACCAACTGGGTAAACGCCTCCTGGTAGCTGAGCTCCGGGCCGAAGGCGCGGGACTTCCCGCTACCGAAGACGACCAGGTCGGCGCCAAGGCGCTTCATCCGGCTGAAGGCGGTCTCCAGGTAGGCAGTGAGGGCCTCCTCATCGTAGGAGGCACCGATGACGCTCATCGACTTGGGAAGGAGCAGACAGCAGCGCTCCACCCTGATGGGCGCCTTCTCCACCTCGCGGCAGATCGCCTCGAACTCCGCCTCCTCCAGGAGAGCGACCTGGTTGAGCTTTGCTTCGAGGTAGTCGAAGCCAAGGGCCGCTACCTCGCCAATATTCCTTACATCAGTGCATAGGCCAAATCTCATGCCAATACCTCCATACTCTCTTCGGTGACCACAATCTTCACCTCATCGATGGTTATCGTTGCGTCAGCTCCACTCGCCTCAACCGTGACGGTATGCCGGTCCTTGGCAATGACGGTCACCATGGTGATGTCGGTGCGGCTGACAAAGCACTCCTGGATCTGGCCGGTGGCCTCGCGTACCGGGTAGCCGTAGGAGACCCACCCACCCTTGGGATCTTCCGATCCACAGAGCAGCTGCGACTGCCAACCGGTGGCATCCGCTACGGACGTGATGCCATCAATGGCTGCAAGGCTGGCCTGCCGTTGGCCGGGGTGGGTCGCCACCGCATATTTGGTGAAGACCTGCTTGCCCGGTGTGGTATAGCGGGAGACCTGGTCACTCAGGCGTTCGACAGCCGGAGATGCAAAGTTCCAGGTAAAACGGATGTCATGCTCCTCCCTCCCCTCGCCGGTGAGGTGGTCGACCACGACGGTAGAGCCACTCTCGGGGAAGAAGACCACCTTGCGGCGGTGGAAGATCGGGTCGCTCATCAGGACGTAACCGTTATGAGAGATGTCCATCATCAGGTATGTGTCATGGCGCTCGAAGGCGTGGCAGAAGGTCCGCACCCCACGCACCCGGTCGACATTGGGGATCTTGCCCATATAGTGGTTGTCGATATAGACGGTGTTGTGAGCCAGCGAGCCGGTAAAGTATGCCCGCCAATCCTTCCAGATTGAACTGTTGTAGATGTAACGACCGCTGTCGATGAGGACATCCTCCCCGCCGACCATCAGCTCGAGGTGGCCGGTGTCGTTGTGGGAGTGGGTGCTGCGCTCACCCCGCTCAAGCTTCACGCCCAACAGGTGGAGGTAGCTGTCACGCTCCGTCCATCCGGTACGCATCACGTAGAAGGCGGACTCGTCGAGGCGATAATCCAGCTGTGCGGGGGGCGTGCCCCGCTCCCCTGCGCTGGCAATGTAGGCGAAGTCCTCCCGACCGGTGAGGCGGGCCATCCAGTTGAAGTAGGCACGAAGTTCGTTGAGGTCATCGGGGAAGAAGGAGAGGTTCATACCCTCGTACTTGGAGGGGTCGGTGATCCGCCCCTTGACGGTAGTACGGTCGGCATCCCCGATCATCGGGGTGGAGAAGTCGGGCTTCATGACCGCCATGACATATTCGGCGGCCTTGGTGAGCAGGGGCATCGCATAGGGTGCGACGGGGATGCTGTTGAGGATGCACAGTTGGGTGGCCTGGGTAAAGGTGAGGGCAGCCACCATGTGGTAGATCGGGGTGTGCTCCATGTGTGCGCCCTCGCTGTCGAAGCAGTAGACGATCTCGTGCATCACACGCCGGTACCCCTCTTCACGCCACATTTGTGCATCCTTCATCTCGGGGAACATGATTCCGAGCTGGAGGAGCGCACTCGCTTCCATGCTGAGCCAATTGCTCGAGCGGTTGTGGTTGGAGTAGTGCTTGTGGAGGAAGGTGCCGTGGTCGTGGATCGAGCAGAGGAAGATCGCCCAGCTCTCCTCATCGAAGGAGGGGCTGCTGCGGAAGACCTCGAGGACCGGCAGCCAGGTGGTGTAGATCCGGATCCCCGACTCGATGGTACGCCACGCGTGGCCAGGGAAGGGGCTGCTCTTGTCCATCTCGTCCCACTCGATGAACTCCTTGGCCGGCCATGCTTCGTAGAAGCTCTTCAGCTGCGCACAGAACTCCACGACGTAGCGATCGTCCTTGCTCAGGGCGTAGGCTCGGGCCAGTGGTTGCCAGAACAACGTGCGAAAGAGCGACCAGCTCCACTCATTATCCCTACTGGTCTCGGTCGTCGGGTTGAAGCGCCAATCGATGGGTCCATCAAAATCATGGCCCCAGATGATGTGGTCCATCACCTTCTGGGCGTCCACGAAGATCTGCTCATCCTCAAGGGCCTCACACTCCTTTGCTTCAAAGAGGTAGTGCGGCTCGGTGCGGGTGCGGTAGTGCTCCACCACCATGGCAGTCGCTTCATCGACAGCCCCTCTCTTGATCAGTGCTTCCAAGCCCGCTAACGAGGGATGGGAGGTATCGAGGAGGGTCAGTAATTTTTCCTTGTTGTTCATGGTCTATCCTAAAAAGAGAGTAAGGAGAGTAGGCCGACGAATCGGCCTACATCCAATGTTCGCTCCTACTACTTCGCCATGTAGCGATCGTAGTTGGCCTGCTTGATCTCGATGGCACGCTCGATGCCGAACTTCTTCAGCTGGGCGATGTACGTATCGAACTCATTGATGGAGATGGCTCCGGTGATGAACTTCGACTCCATCTCATCGGCATAGGTCTTGACGTTGTTGATGATCTTGGCCAGCTCCGATGCCTCCTCGCTGGTGGCACTCACCGGCGGCATGATGTACTTGCCGTAGTCGGTCTCTGCCCAGAGGTTGATCGCCTCACTCAGCTCGGGGATGCTGTAGTACTGCTCGAGGTAGCGGGGGTCCTGGATGAACGGCCCGTTGATCGAGGCACGGCCATACATGCCCATCGCCTGGGAGATGGTCAGCCCTTCAGGGTTGTTGTAGATGGTGTCATTGTAGGTGGGATAGCCATCGATCCAGTCGTAGGAGACCCCCTCGATACCGAAGTTGACGAGGTTGTGTCCCTCTTCGCTGAAGTTGTAGTCCAACAGACGGGCAGCGAGCTCGACGTTCTTGCAGTTGGTCGAGATAGCTGCAGACGCACCGGAGTCAGCGTAGATGTTGCTCATCTTCGCAAACTTAGAGTAGCGGTCGGCCGATGGGGAGATCGGGCGTGCACTGACCATCTTCACCGAAGGATCGGTCTGCTGCATGGCAGGAAGCCAGGTTCCCATGCCAGATCCGCCGGGGGCGTAGGTGGCACCGGTCAGGCCGTTGAGGACCTTGACCGCCTGGCTGTTCTTGTCAACAGAGAGGTAGTCGCTGTCCAGCAGGCCCTCTTTGTAAAGCTTTGCTGCATAGGCGAGGTAGTCGCGCCGGCTTGCCTCATAGAGGCCGTGGTGGACGACGCCGTCCTCGACGTAGAAGTCATCAAAGCTGTCAAAGCCCGGGGAGAGAACGCGGCTGACGTGGTCCTTGCGCAGCACGAGCGGAAGCTTGATGCCCATCTTCTGGAATGCCTTGAGGGCTGTGTAGACTTCGTCGGGGGTGCGCGGGGTCACCGTGATACCGGCCTTCTCCAAGAGATCCTGGCGCCATACCCACCCTTCGGTGAAGACGAGGTTGTTGTTCTCGTAGCTCTCGCCGCGGAGGAAGGGGAAGCAGTAGTAGGTACCGTCATCGGTGCTGATCATCTTCTTGATGTCAGGATGCTTCTCAAGGAAGGCGGTGATGTTCGGGGCGTACTTCTCGAAGACATCGTTGAGCGGGATGATCACCTTGTCATCGATGGCTGCCTGCGGGCCACCCGGGTACTTGAGCCAGATGTACTCGATGATGTCGGGGTAGTTGCCCGATGCGATGAGGATGTTGAACCCCTCGCTCATGACCGAGTCGTTGCCGCTGGAGACGTGCTGGAACTCAATGTCCACGTCCAGGCGCTTCATCATCTCCTTCCAGTAGTAGGTCTGGGAGAAGTCCTGTACCACCGGGGTGATGTTGGCATTCAACGGGGCCCAGTAGGTCAACTTGTTGCCGGTGCTCTTCTTCTCGGCATTACCGGCGGCAAATGCCATACTCAGTGCCACGACCAGCACCAACCCAAAAACAAACATTTTTCTTTTCATTGCTTCCTCCTTTGAGAAACTCACAATGTAAAATTTAAACCAAGCCTACGCCCGGTTGTTGGGTGCACACACAGGGAATTCATACCCCTCATAAGCGAGCTGGAATGCTGGCAGCAATCCAGGACTGACGTAGGTGCCATCACCATCGATCATGGTGTAGGCACAGCCGAATGATGTGACCGTCTCCAACTCCTGGGCCTTGAGAACGACCTGGACGTGGGAGGCGACACTATCGATGGTGCAGACGGGCCGCTCCTGATTTTGAACACACTCGATGGACCGTTTGAGCTTGTACATCCCCTCACTGCCGATGGCGACGCCATAGCTCCTGGTCCCACCATTCTCGAGGTGGGCGGTGACCACCCCATCCTCAAAGAAGAGGTGGGCACGCTCGAACTCGTATTCACCGATGGGCCCTACCCGCTTCTCTGCCACGCTATGGCCGGTGTAGTACCAGATCTCGGTACCACCGCTCGTGTTCACCTTCAACGCCGAAGCGTCATAGGTCTCGATATCAGGGCGGGTACGGTAGAGCACCCCCTCCACCGAATCGACACCGACGGTCTCCCCGGGCGTGGGACCGAGCAGGAAGAGCATCGTCTGCATATGGTGGGCACATGCATTGGAGACGGGGCTGTCGTAGATGGGCTGGCCGCCACAGCTAAGCTTGCCCGCCCAGTTGTTGCGCCCATAGTAGGCATCGCCGCGCCTCATGAACTGCAGCGCCTTCATCCGGATTGCCCGGCCGAAGAGGCCGCTTGCGATATCGGCCTTGAGGGCGAGCGTCCCGGGGGCGAAGCACTGTTGGTACCCCACCGCGATGAAGAGCCCACTCTCCCGCTGTCGCCTTTGCAGGTCAGCGAGCTGTTCAAGGTCAAGAACCACCGGCTTTTCGCAGAGCACGTTGGCCCCATGTTCTATCGCCTCTACCACATAGGCGTAGTGGGTGTGGATCGGGCTGGCGATGACCACCAGGTCCACCTGTTCGCCGAGGCTGTAGAACTCATCTGAGTGGGCGAAGATGCGAACCCCCGCCTCAGAGAGCGAGGCCGCGCACGGATTGCTATCGGCACACGGGTCGACAGCACCCATAAAGTTGATTGTGTCCGAGGCTTTCATGGCCAGCAGGTCGCGCACGTAGTACGCGGCATACCCGCCAGTTCCAACCAAAAGCACCGAAGGTAAACCCATTGCTACTCCCTGTCAAAAGCTGAGGCGAGGATGCCTCCCTTGTCGACGGACAGCGATCCGGTCGGGCAGACCTGGAAACAGTAGCCACAGCCGATGCATGCATCGAGCTTTGTCGCCTTGCGTCCGGTGATCTCAATACCCTGGTGCCAGCAGACATCAACACATCTGCCGCAGCCGATGCACGTCTCCTGATCCACTTTCGCCTCACGGTAGGCAGCACCGAGGGTGTTCTGCCGCTCCTTGGCAAAGGCTCCGTCCATGGAGAAGAGCGAGAGGGCATCACCCTTGAGGGCGGGGATATCAGCATATCCATTCTCATCCATCCACTTCTCGAAGCGCATGATGAGACGCTTGCACGCATCGGTGCCGCCGGAGCAGGCGATGGTGCCGAGCTGGACCATATCGCTGCCTGCCATGATCAGGCGGAGGGCCTGGTCGTAGCTATAGACCCCGCCACCGGCGAAGATGGGGATGTCGATACCCTTGCTGCGCGCCTCTGCAACGGTGTAGCAGGTGATCGGGTTGGCCTGGGTGCCACCGTAGCCTGCTCCCGGGCGTGCCTCGGTCCGCTTCCAATCGAGGTCGAAGTAGAACCCCTTCCATCGGGCGGTGGGGCCCACCGCACTAGCACCGGCGGCTACGGCGTGGCGCATCGAGGTGAGGGCATCACACCCTTCGACAGCGAGCTTGACCATCACCGGGACCGTGGGCACTTCGGCCCGGATCATCTGGGTGCAGGAGGAGACGAGCTGGTAGTAGTTGAACTGCCGATCCTTGGCCACAGCCACCCCGGGGGTGTTGAAGTGCAGCTCGAATGCGTCTGCCCCGGCAAGGGCGAGTTCGCGCGCCTGGCGCTTCCACTCCGCCTCCCAATTGCCTCCCTTGACGATGTCGCTGTAGTGGCCGATGGAGACCCAGAGCTTGATGTCCGAGTCCATCTTCTCCTTGATGAGCTTCACCTCTTCGCAGTACTGCTCCAGGGTAGTGACTGTATCGGGGATCTGGACGCCCACGGCATGGCTGTGGAACGCCTGCTCCCCCTTGTAGACCGCTTCGACGTTGGGGTGGAAGTATGAACCGCCGCCTGAGCCGTGACCGTAGTTTCTGAGCACGATCGCGCCGGGGCGGCATGCGGCGCTCTTGAGCACGTTGCGTGCCCCCTGGGTCGCCGGGCTCGATGCAATCACAAAGGGATTGATCATATCAAATGCGCTACTGTACAGATTTGCCATTCATAGACTCCTTATTCATCTCTGCAATCCAGCCATTGAGGGTCTTTGCATCCTCAGCTAGCTGGCTCATGCTATCGTGTTGAACAAACTCCAAGAGAGCGGGGGTTACCCGCCTCGGATCCAACGAGCGGAGGTAGCCGCTCCACGGCTCCCGCCCCTCGCTCAAGGGGCGTCGCCCCCTCTCATCCCAGTGGTAGACGTGCAGATACCCCAGCTGGCTTATCACCTGCTTGAGTCCCGTTGCACGCTCTGTTGGGTCCAGCGCCTGTGTCGGCTGCCACAAGGTCCTCAGGTTCTCCCTGCCCACCCGCTTCAGGAAGGAGAGCGCAGACTCATTGGTGTCGGTGACACTGTTCTTGTGCCACTCGAGGGCAATGGTCAACCCGAGCTTCCGCCCCTCGTCACAGATGGCGCGTGCCTCCTGGGCAAGGGAGGCGAGGTCCTCCTCATCCAGCTCACATGAGGGTCTCTCCCCTCCCCAGATCCGTACCACCGGAGCGCCGAGGGCGCTGGCGGTACGAAGGGAGGGCAGTGCGTTGCAGCCAGATGCGAGCTTGACGTAGGAGCCGTAGCCGACCACCGTTATATTGTGCTGTCGGCTGAGGCGGGCGGCTTCGGTCGCCTGGGCGATCGCCCCGGCTTCGATGTGCCACTTCTCACTCCACTCCACCATCGAGAGGCCGAGGTCGCCCATCGCCTCGAGGAGCTGGGGGATTGAGAGGGTCTTGCACGTGACCGAAACCAAACCGCTTTGTACCATCCTACGCCTCCAACACCCCGGCCCAGATGCCAGGATCGACGAGCACGCCCTTCTCAAGGCTCTCGGCTCGGGTGCGCTGCATACCCTGGCCCGGATAGTGGACTGCCACCCCCTCCTGGATACTGGTCGAACTCTGCAGATCCTTCAGCGTGGCGTCGACCTTCGCCTCAAGCGCTTCACGGTCAGGAAAGCGTGACAGATCGATGGCGATGAAGGTCTGGCTGAGCATCGTCTCGTAGGGGTAGGAACCGACCTCATGGGTCGTGTTGCCCCCGCTGAGCATCGCTGCGATCAGGTCGAGGACGAGCGAGAGGCCCGAACCCTTCCAGTAGCCGATGGGCAGCACCTGATGGGTCTTCAGGATCTCAGCCGGATCGCGGGTCATGTTGCCCTTGGTATCAAAGCCGCCGTCCACCGGGCACATGGTGCCCTCCCGCTTGTACTTCTCGAGCTTCCCATAGCTGAACATCGACATCGCCACATCGACGAGGACCGTGCCCCCCTCATAGGGGATCGACACCACCAGGGGATTGTTGCCGAGCTTGGCCTCAGTGCCACCCCATGCGGGCATGTTGGGGATGGTGTTCGTCCACAGGATGCCGATGCAATCATTGTCACAGGCGAGGTGGCCGTAGTTGCCCGGCCTCATCCAGTGGTTGGTGTTCTTCAGCGCGACAACCCCGACTGTATGCTCCTTGGCGAGCTCGATAGCCCGCTCCATGGCACGGTAGGCGTTGAGGTTGCCCGGCCCCTGTTGTCCATCCCAGCGCTCAAGAGAGCCGAAGGAGGCAGAGAGGACGGCACGCTTGGTGACATCGACCGATCCATTCTTGATCGAGTCGATGAACTTCGGAAACCGATTGAGTCCATGGGTATAGACCCCCTCCAAGGAGGCATCGGCGAAGAGTTTGGCACTCAAGGCGGCATCTTCATCGGTGATTCCGTGCTTCGTCAGAACCCTGACAAACTCACGGACCATCTCATCATACGGTACACGCATTGCTTACCCCTTTACGGCGCCAACCATGACGCCCTTAACGAAATACTTTTGCAAGAACGGATAGATAGCCAGGATTGGTGCGGTGGCGACCACAATCGTTGCATACTTGATCGTATCGCTCGCCATCGCAAGCCCCTCTGCCCCCCCGGCACACATCACGCTCGTATCGTCCTGGATCAGGATCTCGCGGAGGATCAGCTGCAGCGGGTACATCGCCTTCTTGCGCAGGAAGATCATCGCGTTGAACCACGAGTTCCAGTGGTAGACGGCGTAGTAGAGGGTGATGACCGCCACGGTGGCCTTGGTCAACGGGGCCATGATCGAGAAGAGGATCCTCGCATGGCTCGCCCCGTCAATCATTGCCGACTCGGGCAGGCTGTCCGGAACCGACGCCATCGCGGTACGCATGACGATCAGGTTGAAGGTGTTCACCGCCACCGGGAAGATCAGGGCCCAACGCGTACCGGTGAGCTTCATCGTCTGTACCGTGAGGTAGAAGGGGATGGTTCCCCCCTGGAAGTACATGGTGAAGACGACAAAGAGGGTCAGGAACTTGCCGAACATGACATCCTTGCGCGAGAGCACATAGGCGCCGATCAGCGTCAGGAAGATGTTCAGCGTGGTGCCCACCACCACGATGAAGATGGTGTTGGAGTATCCGCTGATGATGTTCGGGTTCTTCGCCACCGCATGGTAGGCCTGGGTGGTGAACTTCACCGGCCAGAGGAAGAGGCCCTGCCTCTTCATCACCTCAAGGGGGTCCGAGAGGGAGGCGAAGAGGATATTCAGGATCGGGATGAGGATGCTCAGCGAGAGCAGGACACAGATGATGATGTTGATAACATCAAAGGTTCGTTCCCCGACAGATGTCTTGACTTTCATGGCTCCCCCCTTACCAGAGACTGCTATCACTCAGCTTCTGGCTGAGTTTGTTCGTAAACCAGACAAGGAAGAAGCTCACCACTGAATTGAACATGCCAACAGCGGCTGAGTACGACCAGTTCATTTCCAAAAGGCCCTTGCGATAGACATAGGTTGAGATGACATCCGCCACCTCGTAGGTCAACGGGTTGTACATCAGGATGATCTTCTCGTATCCAACGTTGAACATCCGTCCCACCTGCAGGATCAACATGATGATGATGGTGGGCAGGAGGCATGGCAGGGTCACTGAGAAGAGCTGGCGGATCTTGCCTGCCCCGTCGATGCGAGCCGCCTCATAGAGCTGCGCATCGATCGCGGTGAGGGCAGAGAGGTAGACGATTGAGTTCCACCCGACATTCTGCCAGATTGCAGATATGATGTACAACGGCACGAAGAAGCGCTTCTCGTTGAGCATCGTCACTGGTGTGAAGCCAAAGATCTGCAAGAACTGCGGGATCGCGCCGTCACGGCAGGTGAGGTCCATCATGATGGAGACCACCACGACAATCGATATGAAATGTGGTATGTAGGTGACGGTCTGCACCACACGTGAAAACCTGCGGCTCTTCAACTCGTTGATGAGCAGGGCCAGGATGATGGGCATCGGGAAGGTGACCACCAGGGTGTAGAAGGCGATCTTCAGCGTATTGAAGAGCACACGCTGGAAGTAGTAGTCCGTGAAGAAGTCCTTGAAGTGAGCCAGGCCGACCCACTTGCTGTGCAAGAAGCCGGTACTCGGCTTGTAGTTCTGAAACGAGATGACCAGACCGAGCATCGGGCCATATTGGAAGATCAGATAGTAGACCAAGACAGGGAGAAACAAGAGATAGAGGCTCTTGTTCCGTGTCCAGTCCCGGCGTAATTTGGCGGACAGTGTAAACGTTTCGACCGCGCTGGCATCATGTTGATTCATGCACCCTCCCATTTCCACAAGGCACGATTATATTCTTTGCCCAGGTCAAACAGGAAGTAAATTGACAGTATGGAAACCCATATGTCAAAATTTTACGCGCTGGCTATCCTGACATGGCTGTGTATTTATATAGTTTGCAACCATACAATTATTCTCACCCCTGCACTATGCGGCAAGGGGAAAATTCTGGCATACCTAACAAAAAATGCCGCCTTGACCTCCCCTGCCCCCCCGCCTATGCTGGAGAGGATACGTTCCCCAGGCACACCAATTACAGAGAAGAAGGAACGAACTGATGGCTACCAATCCAATCCTGAAGGGCTTCAATCCCGATCCATCCATCTGCTGGGCCAACGGCCGCTACTATGTGGCGGTATCGACCTTTGAGTACTTCCCGGCTGTGGCAATCTATGAGAGTGACGACCTGGTCCACTGGGGCTACCTGACCTCTGCCCTCGACCGGGTCGAGCAGATCGACCTCAAGGGGTGCAAGAACAGCTCGGGCATCTACGCCCCGACGTTGCGCCATGCAAACGGGCGTTTCTACCTGGTCACAACCAACAAAAACATACCGATGAATTTCCTGGTCACCGCAGAGTCGGCGGAGGGGCCATGGAGCGATCCACTGCCCATCCACCCCTCCGGCATCGACCCCTCCCTCTTCTTTGATGACGACGGGTCGTGCTTCTACACCTCAAATGGCTCCATCGATGGGAGAAAGGGGATAGTAGGCGCCTATATCAATAGAGAGAGCGGAGAGCTGGAGGGGAACCTTCGCCTCATCAGCGAGGGGGTGACCGGCCACGCCACCGAGGCACCGCACATCTACAAGCGGGAGGGCTGGTACTATCTCCTTGTCGCCGAGGGCGGGACCGAGTACGGCCATCAGGCGAACATCCTCCGCAGCCGTGCCATCGACGGACCCTATGAGGCGTGCCCATCCAACCCAATCCTCTCCCATGTCAATCGCAAGGGGCACCCAATCCAGGCAACCGGCCACGCTGACCTTATCGAAGCCCCTGATGGGTCGTGGTATGCTGTCTTCTTGGGGATCAGGCTCTTCAGCAAGGCACAGCTGCACAACCTCGGACGTGAATCCTTCATCGCCCCGGTCACCTGGAGCGATGGGTGGCCGATGATCGGCAACGGGGGCCATGTGGAGCTCTCCTTCCCCTCCCTGGAGCGGGGGGAGGAGACACCTTCTATACAGACCATCAGATTCGATGGAACCCTCGAACACTACCCCCTGCTCAAGCTCAGGGTCCCCAAACCTCAATGCTACCTCCAAGAAGGGAGTAATCTCACCCTTGTCGGTGAGGACCCGCTTGGCAAGAGCGGCGGAGAGCCGACGCTGCTGGCCCTCAGGCAGAGTGAATTTGCCACCACCTTCACCGCTCGTCTCCACCTGCCTTCGTTGGAGGGACGGGCAGGAATCGTCGCCTGGTACAACAGCGACTACCACCTCAAGCTACAGGTTGAACGTACAGGAGATACCACCTTCACCGTCTCTATGATCCGCAGTGTCCATGACTTTGAGGCGGTGACCACGTGCATGGTCATCGAATCCTCATCAGAGGAGATGCTCCTCACCTGTACCAGCGACAAGGAATACTACCACTTCCTTGCCGATAGGACGCTGGTCGACTCCGCCTCCATCGCCACCCTCTGTACCGAAACGACGATGTACATGACCTTCACCGGCGCCCTCCTGGGCATCTGGGCCGAAGAGGGGAAAGCAACATTCGTCAAGGAGATGGTGCTGGAGGAGCGGTAGCGGAGTGGGCCCCTCTGCAAGAGAGAGCGGGTCAAATACAGAAGGCTGCATAGAGGGGGATGGTGCGCACCTTCCCGCTTTTACCGAAATTCTTGGTCCCCAGCTTGAACCCTATAGCGCTCTCATAGGTATCCATGAAGATGGACAGGCTCTTTGAACGGGTGTTGTCAGCCGCCTTGACCTCGATTGGGACGATCTCTCCCTCCCGGTGGATGATGAAATCAACCTCGGCACTGCGTGCCGATTGCCAGTAGAAGGTCTCATGGCCCCTGGCCATGAGCTGTGAATTGACATAGTTCTCGGCAAGTCCGCCCTTGAATGAAGCAAGACTCTCAGAGTCGTAGAGCAGGTCGGTGACCAACACTCGCTTCATTGCTCCCAGGAGGCCAACATCAGACCCATAGATTTTGAAGGCATCAATGTCGATATAGTTGGAAAGGGGGATCTTGAGGTGCTCGACGCGATAGACACGAGCTATGACCCCACTGAGGATGAGCCATTGGATGGCATCCTCATAGAGGGCCGCTCGTGCACCTTGCTTGAGTAGCTTGTACTGAAATCGTGTGTTCACCTTGGAGAGTTGGACCACAATGTTTTCGTAGACCGACGCTGCCTTGAGGGCCTCCCCTTTTGTACTGTACTTGCCCATATCCCTTCGATACCCCGCCAACAACTCCTCTTGGGTCTGGCGCACCAGAAGGTAGTCTGAAGTCGAGACAAAGTGTTTGACACACTCCGGCATCCCCCCGACTGCAAGATATTGACGATATCGGTCGAGTGCCTTCTGGTGGAGAATCGGTGCCATGGCGGTCATGTCACGGTAACAGCGCTTGATTTCTCTGACCAACTCATCCTCGCCAAGAGCCAGGATAAACTCCTCATAGTCCATCGGATGCATGTGCATCATCGATACGCTGCCAACCGGAAATGAGAAGTGAGAGCGATTGATGGCGACACCTAAAAGGCTACCAGCCGCAATGATGTGATACTCGCTCGCCTGTTCATGAAAATACTTGAGCGCAGTCAATGCTCGCTCGCAGATCTGGATCTCATCAAAAATGACCAGTGTCCGCTCCCGGACGATGGTATTCCCCCCTGCATGAGAAAGCAGGGCGATGAGATAGTCTGCCGAAATATCCCCGCTGAACACCTCACAAAGCTGTGGGTTTGTCTCAAAATTGAAGTACGCAACATTATCATAGTGCTCCCTTCCAAACTGGAGCAGCGTATATGTCTTGCCCGTCTGACGCTCCCCCTCAAGAATCAGCGGCTTTCGGTACACCGAGTTTTTCCACGCTATCAACTTCTCCATGATGGTACGATACATACGCTCCCCCCACACATCGTCACAATGATATGCTGTATTATATAATCAATATAAGAATAATTCTACATTAAACAACACATATATTTTTAATATTATGACACTAGATAACATTTGCCCAGTCTATATGCTACTGGAGCACCATTATAAAGAGAATCCTTCACATCGATTCATCATTATCCTCCTCGTGATGTCCGCCAATCAACACCAGATGGTGTGGTCTTCATTACAGCAGGAGGAGAAGCGAAAATGGTGGACACGTACTCGGTCTTGCCCGAATGCAGCTGCTGTGCAGGAACGCACCCTCTTTTGATTGCACACCCCTCCCAATCGTACTAGACTTGTCGGTGAGGAAGAACCATGAAGAGACTTGATGCATTGAAGAGAGAAGCACTGGAGGCGAACCTTGCGCTCAAGGAGAAGAATCTGATCATCTCCACCTGGGGCAATGTCTCCGTCTACGATGAGGAGAGCGGCCTGATGATCATCAAGGCCAGCGGGGTCCCCTATAGCGTGATGGGCCTGGATGACATGGTGGTGGTGGACAGCGAGGGGAGGGTCATCGACTCCACGAGGCGCCCATCATCGGACACGCCCACCCACCTCTACCTCTATCGGCACTTTGGAAAGGAGGGGGTACGCTCCATCGTGCACACCCACTCCCAGTATGCGACCATCTGGGCGCAGTCCTGCCTGCCCCTCCCCTGCTACGGCACCACCCACGCCGACTACTTTCACACCCCGGTGCCGTGCACCCGGCAGATGAGGGATGAGGAGATCAAAGAGCGGTACGAGGAGAACACCGGCAAGGTCATCGTCGAGGCGCTTGAGCAGACCAACCCCATCCACACCCCAGCGGTCCTGGTCGCCTCCCACGGCCCCTTCACCTGGGGAAAGAGTGGAGAGGAGGCGGTCTTCCACGCCGAGGTGCTCGAGTATGTGGCAAAGATGGGATTGTACAATCGGCTCCTGACCCCCTCCATAGAGAGTGTACAGCAGAGCCTTTCGGACAAGCACTACTTCAGGAAGTTCGGCCCCGGCGCCTACTACGGCCAGAGCTGACCATCGTCACGCCTTCTCTTGGCTCTTGCCGTTCCACTGCAGGCTGTAGGAGTTGTCGTCCCTGATGTTCTCGGGGAGGATGATGTCGATGGGGATGAGGATATCCTCGTCGGGGGTCTGGTTGAGGATCCCCTTGCGGTAGAGCTGGTAGATGGCCGTATACCCCTGGTACTCTGGGCGCTGGGAGATAAGCCAGTCGACCTTCCCCTCCAGCATGGCAGTGCGGTTCTGCTCAACCAGATCGTAGCCGATGACCATCGTATGGTTCTTCCTCCCGAGCAAGGCGAGGTGGTTGGCAAACCGTGCAACCGCATTGTTCACCACGAAGATGCCGCGGACATCGCTATGGTCGAGATACACCTGCTCGAGCGCCTCTTCGGCACTCCCCTGTGAGGGGGAGGAGATCTCCCGGACCGTGTAGTTCGGCTTGTTGGAGAAGTAGTCCACGAACCCCCGGGCACGCTCAGAGGCGTTGTACGCCGCCTTGTGCGTGTTGATGATCACCAGGGTCCCCCCGCTGAAGGCGGTCGAGAGTGCCATCAGCTTGCCGGCAAGGAACCCGCCGCGAAAGGGATTCTGCGCAACCGTGATAACGCGATGCTCACACGGTAGCGGTGAATCGATGAAGGCGTAGCTGACCTGAGGATAGCGATCCATCATGATGCGCGTCTCATCGGGGAGCAGGGGGGCGAGGAGGATGGCGTCGACCTTGTTCTCCATGACCCGGTCGACCGTCTCAAGGAACGTCTTGGGGTCCAGGCGGTCATATTCGCCGAGCTCGATGGAGACGGAGAGCTGTGCAAGCTCCTTGACCGCCTTCATGACCCCATTGTAGATGAGCCGCCAATAGCCCAACTCTGAGTGGAGGGCTGGGAGGATGACACCGATGGTATAGGTCTTTTGCAGTTTCAGGTTCCGTGCAAACGCGTTTGGTTGGTAGCCATACTCGTCGATGATGGCCATGATGGTCTCCACCGTCTTCGGGGCTACACGTCCACGGTTATGCAGCACGCGGTCAACCGTCCCGATCGAAACCCCGGCCAGCCGGGCAATCTCTGCAATAGTCATTACATACCCCCACTCCACCCATCAATTGCGTTAAACGATATCCCCAGACCCGACAAGAAGTCAAGCTCAGGATTTTTTACAGGAACAATCAATTCCAAATTATTCATTGCGTAATAACATGATAGCGTTATCAATTTGATCCTCATATCTCCATAGCTTCACAACACAGGAGCCATTGGCGCATCGCGTTAACGAAAACGCACGCTCATGGAGTTCCCCCATGTTCCGACACTCCCCCTGCCAATCTGCCACCCATCACAATCATAGGCAATGGATGCCATCAGGCCTATACATAACGGTAACGTACACGCCAACTGAAAATGAGCGGCAATTAATGATATACGCATATAATTAGTTTATATATAACTATTTATATGCATTTCATTAAAATTGAATTTTCTTGACAATGCGTTTAAACCATGGGAATATAATTAGTGTTTACGTACACATGTTTTCAACTTCGTCCTTGCCCTGTGTATTGAGCCATGATCGACACTCCTGGAGAACACGGACCACAGGGCATTGGGGAGTGAGGTACGGCGGCTCTGCAATTGCCTGGGCAGGCCGAACAGTGTACCGTGGTTGGCACAGCACGAGCAAAAGGAGAATACGGGTGATGGATACATTGAACATTTGGTTCCTTACCGGAAGCCAGGACCTCTACGGGGATGATGCACTGCATCAGGTCACAGAGCACATACAAAAGATGGTCGCTACATTGAATGAGAGCGGGAGCCTCCCCCTCCCCCTGGTGGAGAAGCCTGTGCAGAAGTCATCCGGCCAGATCCTGGCAACCATCCGCCAAGCCGAAGCCGACCCCTCCTGCGGGGGCATCGTCTGCTGGATGCACACCTTCAGCCCTGCCAAGATGTGGATCGCAGGGCTTTCGGTCCTCACCAAGCCATTCTTGCATCTGCACACCCAGTTCAACGAACAGATCCCCTTCTCGACGATGGACATGGACTTCATGAACCTCAACCAGAGTGCCCATGGCGATCGTGAATTCGGCTACATCACCGCCCGCATGAATCTCAGGAGGACCGTCATCGCCGGCCACTGGTCCCACAAGGAGACACAGGAGCGCATCGGGCGCTGGATGCGATCAGCTGCCGCAGTGGCGGAGAGCCGCAACCTGGTGGTGGTACGGTTCGGGGACAACATGCGTGATGTTGCGGTCACCGATGGAGACAAGGTCGAGGCGATGATCACGTTCGGCTGGTCGGTCCCCTACTTCGGCATCGGGGACCTGGTCGATATGATGGGCTCCATCCCCACGGGGGATGTCTCTGCCCTGATCGAGGAGTACCGCTCCTCCTACACCCTCAGGGAGGGCATGGACGAGGCGTTCTTCCTTGGGCAAGTCACCGAACAGGCGCGAATCGAGCTGGCACTCGAGAAGTTCCTCACCCAGCAGAATGCGAAGGCGTTCTCCACGAACTTCCAGGACCTGCACGGCATGAAGCAGTTGCCCGGCCTGGCGGTCCAACGCCTGATGGGCAAGGGGTACGGCTTTGCCGGTGAGGGTGACTGGAAGATCGCAGCCCTCGTCCGGATCTTAAAACGGATGGGAGAGGGCCTTGAAGGCGGCACCTCCTTCATGGAGGACTACACCTACAACCTCGAGCCGGGCAACATGCTCGACCTCGGCGCCCATATGCTGGAGGTCTGTCCCTCCGTCGCAAAGGGCCGCCCATCGCTTGAGGTCCACCCGCTGGGTATCGGGGACCGGGAGGATCCGGCACGGCTCGTCTTCGATGGCAGCGCAGGGCCTGCCCTCTGCGCCTCCATCATCGACCTGGGCCACCGCTTCAGGATGGTCATATCGGAGGTGGAGACGGTCGACTCCCCCCACTCCTTCGACCAACTGCCGGTTGCCCGCGTCCTCTGGAAGCCGCTGCCCGACCTCATCACGGCCAGCGAGGCGTGGATCCTCTCAGGCGGGGGCCACCACACCGCCTACTCGACCGCCCTCGATGCCACCTACCTCACCACCTTCGCCGAGATGATGGGCATCGAAGCAGTCACGATCGGGGACGGGACCAGTATCAACCAATTCAGAAACGAACTGAGGTGGAACGAGGCGTACTGGGGCCGGGGCTCCCTGGTCTGATCCACCACACCGCCGGGCTCATATCGAGCCCGGTTTCTATTTGATCTGCACACTCGTAGAGCCGTCCTGCTGGACGGCGTGGCCAACACACGCAGAGTAGTGCAGGAAATCCATAGTTTGGCTCTTCTAGCAAGAGGTAACGTACACGCTAATTAATTTTTTCTGATTATTTCCTCTTAAAAATTATTTAATTTATCTAATATATACACTTATATGATTTCCAATATTGGATAAAATTTCTTGACAACCATATTGAACAGTGCGAATATTATAGTATGTTTACGTACACACTACTGTTGTACATCGAAGAGTAGCCATTCGTGTGATTCGTATCCAGCTGGTTTGAGGGAGTGGCAAAGCGTGTACCGTCTTTCCCACTCATCGCTTCTGGAGAACCCAAGGGAGGTTCATCTTGAACGTAGCCAAAGACAGCCGGTATACAGTCGACCTTCAAAGCCTGAACGTGACCGACCCACTCTTCTCCCACTATATCGACCTGGTCGCCACCGTCGTGATTCCCTACCAGTGGGAGATCCTCAATGACCGGATCGAGGGGGCGGCCCACTCCCACTGCCTCGAGAACTTCCGTATCGCCAGCGGGTTGACACAGGGAGCATACTACGGGCAGGTCTTCCAGGACAGCGACCTCTACAAGTGGCTTGAGGCCCTCGCCTACTGCCTGAAACGGGGCCAGGCAGCCTCATTCGAGGAAGTCGGGGACGAGGCTATCGCCCTGATAGAAGGGGCTCAGTTGAGCGACGGCTACCTACACACCTACCATATCATCAACGGCATCGAGGGGCGCTGGACCAACCTCCTGGAGACCCATGAGCTCTACTGCGCCGGTCACCTCATCGAGGCAGCCGTCGCCTACCGGGAGGCTACCGGCAAGGACCGTCTCCTCAACGTCGCCATCCGCCTCGCCGACCTGATCTGTCGCACCTTTGGTCCGGCTGATCGGCAGATCCATGGCTACCCCGGCCACGAGGAGATCGAGCTCGCCCTGATCAAGCTCTACCGTCACACCGGCGAGGCGCGCTATCTCGAGACAGCCCGTTACTTCCTCGATACCCGTGGAAGCGAGCCCAACTACTTCAAGGCCGAGATCGAGCGGCGGGGCGGTAAGGGCATCTATGCAGAGTTCACGGACTTCGACCTCACCTATGCACAGGCACACATGCCTCCGGTCGACCAGCGGGACGCGGAAGGACACGCTGTGAGGGCACTTTACCTCTACAGTGCCATGGCCGACCTGGCTGAGGAGACGGGCGACGAGGCATACCGCATAGCCTGTAAGGCGTTGTGGCGGAGCATGGAAGAGCGGCGGATGTACATCACCGGGTCGGTGGGATCATCCGGGTTTCTGGAACGCTTCACCGCCGACTACGACCTGCCCAATGAGCGCAACTACAGCGAGAGCTGTGCATCGGTTGCCATGATGATGTTCGGCTCCCGCATGGCCCGCCTGACGGGCGAGGCCCGCTACCATGACACGGTTGAGCGCGCCCTCTTCAATACGGTGCTGGCTGGCATCAGCAATGATGGGTTGCACTACTTCTACGTCAATCCCCTCGAGGTATGGCCGCCTGCATGCATGAGCCACACCACCATGGCCCACGTCAAGGCTGAGCGCCAACCATGGTTCTCGGTGGCCTGTTGCCCCACCAACATTGCGCGCACCCTCGCCAACCTGGGCTCCTACATCTATGACAGCAGTGAGCAGGCAGTAGTGATCAACCAACTCATCTCATCGAAGGTTGGCGTAGGTGGCGGAGGCCTCCTGGAGATCACGGTTGACGGGCCTGCCCGCAGCCGGGTGACCATCGCCTGCACCCATGATCTACCGGTCATGGTACGCCTGCCATCCTACGCCAACACACCCTCCTTCACAAAGGCGGGGCGGCCGGTGGACGCACCGGTACATGAGGGATACGCCCACCTGATCCTTCACGCCAACACACCGATCGAGATCGATATGCACGTTACACCACAGTGGATGGCAGCCCATCCCCAGGTGAGAGCGGACCACCACCGGGTGGCTCTCCAATATGGGCCGTTCGTCTACTGCCTCGAAGAGGTGGACAACGGGTCGAACCTCGGCTCGATCGTCGTCGACCACACCGTACAACCCCGTGTCACGGGCCACCTGGATACGCTGGCAGGGAAGCTGGAGGTCCTCGGATACCCAGCCCACAGGGTGATGCGGGATGATGATGAAGATGCACTGTACCGGAGGGCTTCGTTCTCGAGCGAGGCGGTATCGGTGCGGGCAGTCCCCTACTGTCTGTGGGGGAATAGGGGCGCAGGGGAGATGCTGGTCTTCCAGCATCTCAGGACTATCTAGAATACCAAGCCGGCGTTGCCGGCTAGAAAAAAGGAAGGTAACAAATGAAAAACAGAGTGTTCTTGACCGTACTGGTGTGCATGCTGCTAGCAGTCATGCTCCCGGCAGCCGGCACCAAAGAGGCTGCCGCAACCGGCAGAGTGAACATCACCTACTCGTTCTGGGGAACACCCGACGAGGGGGCAGCTGTACAGAAGGTGGCAGATCGGTTCAATGCATCGCAGGATCGCATCTCCGTCGAGATCATGGCTATCCCCCATGATACCTACGTGACCAAACTCAATACCTTGGCAACGGCAAAGAACCTGCCTGATTGCGGTATCATGAGCGAGGCGGGTGTCCTGCAGTTTGCAGAGAATGGTTTGCTGTACGACATCTCCGACATGTATGGCGTCGGGGACGCCAAGCCGTTGGATTCGCTCGCGTTCCGCTACCAGGGCAAGCCGGTGGCGTACTCGGCGGCGAACGAAGTGCTGCTGATGTTCTACAACAAGGATATGTTCGACAAGGCAGGGGTCGCCTACCCGCCCGCCGATGCGAAGAACGCATGGACCTGGGATGAGTTCGTCCACAACGCGAAGCTCCTTACCCTGGATGCAAACGGCAACAATGCCACCAGCCAGGCCTTCAACCCCAATGCAATCGTCCAGTATGGTGCCATGATCGAGAACCTGACCTGGCAGCTGGAAGTCTGGGCACTGAGCAATGGCGGCGGCTTCTATACCGCAGATGGCAGCAAGGTGATCATCAACGAGAGTGCAGCCACCGATGCCATCCAGAAGGTGGCCGACCTCCACCTCGTCCATCACGTCGCCCCGCTCTCCACCGGCTTGACCGATGACGGCATCCAGCGCTCCCTGATTGCAGGGACCTGTGCGATGTCCACCAATGGTGCATGGAACGTCGGGACGAGCCTGGCATCAGCAAGGGCTGAAGGCCTCAACTACGGTGTTGCAGTCCTGCCGTACATGAAGGAGAAGGTCACCATCTGTACCGGTGGTCCGAACGTCGTCTTCAGCCAGACCAAGAACCCCAAGGAAGCAATGGAGTGGATCAAATGGTACATGCAGGAAGAGAACAGCTGGGATCTCATCGAGACCGGTATCTGGATGCCGATCCTCGACAAGTGGTACACCGATGAGGCACTCACCCGAAAGTGGGTAGAGAACCCCAACTTCCCGCCGTATGATGACTACAAGAGCGCCGTCGTCGACTACGCACGCGAGCACTCACAATCGACCTCGTGGTACTATGTCAACAACACCAACGATTTCAACACGCTGTTGGGATCAGTGCTCGGAGAGGTCTGGACCGGCAAGAAGAGCGCCAAGAGTGCCATCGAGGCGAGCTATAGCCAGCTGGTTTCGGCGTTCAAGGGTGATCTGTAAGCAATCGACTGAATAAGAGAGGGGAAGAGAGTGAAACGGAACAGACGACAGAAGAGCGAGAGCAGGGCAGCATATATCTGCCTGGCTCCTTCGATCATCGGCTTGGTGTTCCTCACCTATCTTCCCCTCATCGCCGTCTGTGTCCTCGGATTCTTCAAGTGGGGGAAGGGTGCGCCCACCCCCATCTTCGTTGGCCTGGACAACTATCGCCGGCTCTTTACCACCGACCCATACTTTATCGATTCGTTGAAGGTAACGTTGACATTCAGCCTGTTGTCGGTGGTGATGAGCATGATCTACTCCCTCTTCGTCGCCATGTTGCTCAACCGCAAGGTCAAGGGAAGGCTCTTCTTCAGGGCTGTCTTCTACCTCCCCTACGTACTGCCTGCCATGGCGGTCTACATCGGGTGGTCCTGGCTCTATGAGTCCAACTTCGGCCTCTTCAACTACATCCTCGCATCTCTCGGGCTACCGAAGTTGCGCTTCATCGCCGACTCCTCCCTGGTGGTCCCCTCACTGGCCCTCATCGCCGTCTGGCTTGCCGGCAACCTGATCGTCATCTTCCTGGCGGGCCTGCAGAACGTGCCGAAGGTCTACCACGAAGCTGCAGAGATCGATGGGGCAAACGGCTGGAAGCGGTTCATCCACATCACGGTACCGAGCATGACGCCCATCATCTTCTACAACCTGCTCATGTCCCTGATCACCAACATGCAGATCGTCACCCCGGCCCTCGCCCTGACCAACGGGGGACCCGGCAATGCATCGACCTTCATCACCTACCTGATGTACCGCTACGCCTTCGTGAGCAACCAGCTCGGCTACGCCGGTGCCATCTCATTCGTCTTCTTCGTCATCATCGCGCTGGTGACCGCCGTGCTCTTCGCCACGAGCAAGAGCTGGATCTTCTATGAGGGGGACAAGGCATGAATACCCTCCATAGCAAAGAGAAGCTCAACCGCCTCTTCAACACCCTCACCTTCGTCACCCTCACCCTCCTCGGTGCCCTGGTCCTGTTGCCGATCTGGTGGATGTTCCGCTCCAGCCTGATGACCAACGCCGAGCTCTACGCCTACCCCCCAAAGTTCCTCCCGTCACGCTGGCTCTTCTCCAACTACCAGGCAACCTTGGAGTTCTTCCCCTTCTTCAAGTATCTGAAGAACACACTGACCATCATCGTCCCCTCGGTCGTTGGAGGGACGATTACAGCAACCATGGGCGGGTATGCATTCGCCCGTCTCCGCTTCAAGGGTCGTGATACGCTGTTCCTCCTCTGTGTCGGCTCGATGCTCCTGCCGACGATGGTCACCCTCCTGCCGCTCTACATCATGTGGACCCGTATTCTGGGTGTCTATGACTCTTACCTGCCCCTGGTGCTCCCACACTTCTGTGGAGGCGGGGCCTTCAACATCTTCCTCATCCGCCAATTCATCAAATCCATCCCGCGCGAGATGGATGAGGCCGCCACCATCGATGGGGCCTCACCGATGAGGATCCTCGTCTCCATCATCGTCCCGGTCATCCGATCGGCCATGATCGTGGTGGCGTTGCTGCTCTTCATCATGCTCTGGAACGATCTGTTGCAGCAGATCATCTACATCAACAGCCTCGACAAGTTCACCATCGCCCTCGGCCTCTCCCAATTCAAGGGGAGCCTGGGTACCGACTGGTCAATGATCATGTGTGCAACCTGCATGTCCTTCGTCCCCGGCATCATCTTCTACCTCTTTGGGCAACGCTACTTCATCGAAGGCATCGTCATGACCGGGATGAAGAACTAGCGTCCTACCCTCTTCTGGCCACTTGATCGATTGTAATCACCATACCGTGGCGATGGTTCAAGGGGGCAGAGGTGTCTTGTTAAGGAACAACAGGATGTTTCTTTAGCATGCAATTTATAATTTCAAATTAAATACTAATCCTTATTTTTGTCAATCTTTGCAAACATTTATTGCAATACTGACGTATTCTCACTATAGTAGAGATAAGGAGGATCCACAATGAAAGTTTTATCCACGGCCAAGCTGGCCAAAACAGTGACAGAACTACGAAAACAGAAGGACTTGACCCAAGAACAACTTGGCGAGCAGACCTCTCTCAATCGTGTCATGGTGGGACGGATTGAACGAGAGAATTTCATCCCCTCCATCATCCAACTCCAAGCACTGTCGGCAGTCCTTGGTTTTGATCTGACCGATATGTTCGTTGAGCAGGAGGATGAGACCTCTTTTATTGCACTGCGAGGTATGCAACTCAGTGAGGAAGAGCGAGAAGGCGTCGACCAGCTCCTAACCATGATGTTGACCCTTAGGCAACAGATGATGTTGAGCAAGGCATATGAGCATGGACACTCAGTATAAATTGAGCATCAAGGAGCTCGAGGAGATCAAGGACCTGGCCCGAGAAAGGCGGAGCGTCTTGGGTTTCGGCAACGACGCTCCCATCGCACACGACATGACCCTGATTCTTGAAAAGCTTCATATCACGCCCCTACAGCTTCCCATCAGAGGACGTGGTGAAAAGCCCACGTTCTCCGCCCTTTTGCTCTATAGCGAGCCACTCGCCTTTATCGGGATCAACACAGCCGACTACTACGACAGGCAAATCTTCGCCATTGCCCATGAGCTCTACCATTATTATACAAAGACCAGCTCACAACACTACAGGGAAGGACACAATGGCGATGATGTGATCGAAACAAAAGCCAATCGCTTCGCTGCAGAGTTCCTTTTACCGGAAGATGCATTGAGGCGGCAAGTTGCCAATGAGTTCGGCTCATATTCCCTGATAGATGTCCAGAGCCAAGCCTTGCTTCGCTTCATCGCGAGGATTCATTGCACGTGGTATCTACCATACCAATCGGTGATCAGGCGCTTACGAGAGATCGAAGCGATTACACAGCATCAGTTCCAGAGGCTTCAGGCACGTGATGAACGGATGCCTGATGGGGAGTATGCCCGGCTTGGACAGGCCATCGATCCTGAAGTCTTTTCCAAACTGAATACAAAGACCGAGACGATTGGCACCTCGCCGCAGGCTGTGGAGACCATTGTACGCAACTTCGAGAACAAGATTATTGACGAACAGACATTTGCGGAAACCCTCCGATTATTCAACAAGAACCCAGCTGATTTCGGATATGAGATAACCGTTGAGCAAGAAGACATCGACGAGATCAACGACTTCATACGAGGATGGGACAGTGACCGTTGAAACCAAACATAGTAATCCTGCTTTGGTTTCAATTTCCAACGATCCAAACCAGATCATAACGCTGGATGCGAATTTTATTATTAAATCCTAATCTGCACCGTGTTGATAATCTGAGCCTTGTTGGAACATCTGGATCAGAATTTGTGATTATCATTCTCTGGAAAATATCGGCTAGAAGTGACTTCTAATAGCTTATCGACCAGCTTACCGCAAGTTATTCATAATTCAACTGAATGGATGCCAATAGCTGCGAGATGGACTGCGTCCAAATCGGGCTATCAACTACCTTTTCTTAGTCCAATTTTTGACCAAACCTTCATTCTATGCAGTAATTCAGTGTTTTCTATCAACACGGTGCAGATTAGGTTTTTTATTATTCCCCCTGACCGTCAAGCGCTTTCGGTACCTACCATCCCATTCCAGCAATTTCGAGAGATGTGGCTAGATCCAATCTTCGAAACATTCTCCGCCCTTGCTATTCACGAGGCAGTTCACAATGAGTTGGTTTCCGTATATGAAAGAGAATTTATCGAAGAGATGCTCAACCACCCAACACCCAGGATAATCATACATAAAGATTCACAATTAGATGCAACTGAACACATACTAAGGAATACGATCGAAGCAAAGATCAGCAAATACACCAAATACAATCCACTGATCAATAATGCCAATGACCGTGGAGAGGTGAAAACACTTTCATATATCGCTGTTAAGGGATTACTCTATTTTGCGACCAATGACAACAATACAATTAATTGAACGAGCGGAACCACTTTCTACGGGCTTAGATGATGTGCAAGTCATTAAAATGTATGAATTAATATATTTTCTCTATAAAAGAAATCCCTCACTTAAAAAACCACTACGAGCGCTTTACAAATACCAGTACTACTTGACTACCTCTGAAAAAACCATGAATCCAGATTGGGGGACATTTACCAATATCATGGAGAGTCTATACCAACAGGCTTTGTAGGATACTACCATTTCAGGTGTAATTCACACTTGATCCGAGGCTACTGTTGCACCAGCTCCTGTATGATAATCCACACCCCGTTGAGGCCGATGAATCCATAGACAATACGCTTCAGGTGAAGAAGGTTCAGCCTCTTGAAAGCCCAGAGCCCTGCCGCTGTCCCCGCTGCCGCCGAAACCCAGCCGACGAGGATCGCACCTGCATGGCTGCTATCCAAAGCACCGTTGGCGACCCTCACCGCAAGGTTGGTTACATTGCAAAGGGTGAAGTACGCCTGGATGGTCGCCATATATGCTATTTTCTCCCCGATAGCGGGCAGGAGGTACATCGCAGCCGGTGGTCCCCCGATCCCGAATAGCCCGTTGCTCACCCCCGAGATGAGGCCCATGGCCACACCGTTTATTGGTGTGGGCTTGATAGAGAGCGTCGAAGCGTAGCGAAGAAAGTATACCGAGAGCAGTATCAACAGACACCCAAGACCGATGCGCAACAGGCGGGTATCGAGCGAG
>Ga0265295_1001359_pt1 | contig 43150 bp, 37 predicted proteins | sample Munlansysbiofilm_FD_192503 | JGI IMG/M metagenome (GOLD analysis project Ga0265295, IMG submission 192503) | Leachate microbial communities from a municipal landfill in Southern Ontario, Canada - Methane capture system biofilm | ecosystem: Engineered > Solid waste > Landfill > Unclassified ... | reverse complement strand
ATTACTGAGGCTGGCGGGAATGACCATGTCCAAGATAGGTAAAAGATTCTTGTGTGTGTAGTGCGAAATTTTTTAAAAAACTCGCCTTTTCACGCGGAAAAACACAGCATGACCCTCAAACTTCCGTGAAAAATCTAACCAAGCGACTGAGGCAGGACGGAGACTTGCTTCATTTCCACTCTGATTCGACTAGCGCTCATGCCTCTGCCCCATTATTTATTTATTGCCGTAGTTCTATTCATTGCCAGTGCCTTGCAAAGCGCCATTGGCTTTGCCTTCGCTCTCTTGGCCACCCCGCTGCTGGTCTTTGCCGGCATGCCCTTAACCGATACAGTCGCCCTGATTTCCACTTGTTCATTGCTGCAATCCGGCTTTGGCCTGCTCAAGCTGCGCGAATTTGTCCCCTGGCGTCTATCGCTCTGGGCCACTCTAGTACGCGTTGCAAGCCTCGTTGTCGGCATATATCTGCTGAAAAAACTGAGTACAAGCGGAGCCGCCCAAATTCGCCTGGCTTTAGGCTGCGTTATTTGCGGCATGGTCTTTTTGCAACTACTGCTTCGCCCAGAGCCAAAAAAATCGCGGCACTGGCTTTGGGGCTTGCTGGCTTTTGGCGGCAGCGGGGTTTTCTCCGGGCTTTGCGGCATGGGCGGGCCGCCCATGGTGATTTGGGTGATGGCTCATGACTGGTGCAATGAAAAAAGCCGTGCCTTTCTGTTTTCCGTCTTTGTTATGGCTATTCCCATACAACTGGCCATGCTCTACCTTAGTTTTTCCAGCTCCATATCACGTAGCCTGCTACTAGCCTTGATTATGACTCCTATAGTTTACTGCGGCACGGCGCTGGGCTTGAAAATAGGCGCCAGGTTCAGCAAAGAAAAACTGCGTTTTCTGGTGTATGCCACCTTGCTGCTCATCGGCCTGGGAGCAATCATGCCCAGTCTGCTGAAGCAATAGCGAACACTGCAAACTGCACTCTTTCACCAGAACAATAGCAAAATTGGCATTGCCATATAGATTAATATTCTTTCAGCAAAACAACGCAAAGGAGTATTTCACCGTGAGCAAATTTTGGCGCAAAGGGCAACTGCACACCCACACTTACTGGTCTGACGGCATTGGCTTTCCAGAGGAAATGGCCAGCTTATACAAGGAAAGCGGCTATGACTTTGTTTTTGTCACCGACCATAATGTGCTCGGCGATGATCCAAACATGTGGCTGCAGTTGCAAGCCAGCGAGGAGCCTTGGCCATACAATGTAACACCCCAGGCTCTGGAGAAGGCTCAAAAGAAATTCCCGGGCCTCATCGAAAGCAAAAAGGTGCATCTGCGCCGCTTCGCCCGCATCGCAACCTACGAGGAGACCAAAGAGCGCTTCAATGTGCCTGGCGAGTTTCTTTATTTGCCTGGCCAGGAAGTATGCCTGGAGATACCCGGTCTGGGCGGCATATACAAGGTGCACCTCAATGCTCTGAACATACCTCATACCTTGCCGGCCATCGCCAAAGACGACGTGCGCAGCACCATCGCGGCCAACTACGAGCATTTCCTCGAGGTCACCGCCAAGCAAGAAGAGCCAGCCATGTATATGCTCTGCCACCCCTACTATCGCTACTATGACAATACGCCGCAGGATCTGATAGAAAACCCGCAAATACGTCATTTTGAAGTTTGCAACGACGGCCAAAAACTAGCCAAGCCCTGCCCCGAGTGCTTCAGCAACGAACGCTTCTGGGACATAGTCAACGCTTTCCGCCTAAACAGAAACCAGCCCTGCCTTTACGGCGCCGCCAGCGATGACGCCCACACCTATGCACATCGCGGCGACCAGTTGGGCTGTGTCGTCAATGACGCCTGGGTGATGGTGCGCTGTCCCGAAATGAGCGTCACGAATCTAATCAACGCCATGAACCAGGGCGATTACTATGCCAGTTGCGGTGTCACTCTCAAGGAAATTGAGTTTGACCGCGATAGCCGCACGCTGAAAGTAGAAGTAGAGCCGGAAGCCGGCGTTGATTATAAAATTCGTTTCATCAGCACTGCCAAGGACTTCAATCAAGAAGTGCAATGGGTCTACATTCCTCCTGAAGGCGCCCGCCCTCCCAGGGTGCTGCCACAGTATTCCAATGACATAGGCAAAGTGGTGCTGGAAATTCACGGCAATGTAGCCGAGTGCAAAATACAGGATGACTGGTTGTATTTGCGCGCTGAAGTCATCTCTAACCGCTCAGCCAGGCTCTGCCTGCCAAACCATGCCATCTGGGAAACCGCCTGGACCCAACCGGTGTTTTAGAAAAAAACAATATTTCGGACACGAAGATACACTAAGGCAGACGAAGGCACAGCAAGACAGTCCATAGAGTCCATAGAGTCCATAGAGTCCATAGAGTCCATAGAGTCCATAGAGTCCATAGAGTCCATAAAGTCCATAAAGTCCATAAAGTCCATAAAGTCCATAAAGTCCATAAAGTCCATAGAGTCCATAGAGTCCATAGAGTCCATAGAGTCCATAGAGTCCATAGAGTCCATAGAGTCCATAGAGTCCATAAAGTCAAGGTGACTCAGTTGCAGCTCACTTCCCGCACACTGGTCTTTGCCGAACAAAGCCTGACTGCCAATATCCAGCCAGGCCTGTACGGGCATTATCTGGTGAAAAACGTTTCCAGTTATTCTTCCCGTTTTCCTTTCCGACACGGCAACAACGCCAACCTGGTATTTGCTGACGGCCACATCGAACAGCGCAAGTCCGCCGGCCTGAATGATTGGCTCACTCGCGACCGCACACTGTCCAGTCCGGATGGGATGAGCTTCCAATACTATAAACAGGGCATCATTGAAATTAACTAGACTTGCTGTGTCTTTGTGTCCAAAAAATTGTGCTGGCAGGGTCTTGGACACTAGGACACACAAAAACCCGGCCCGGGTCACGGCTGCTTCTTGAATATAAAAGGTAGGCGACATGGAACAAATCCACATTTTGCAAAACGAGCATTTCATCAAAAAGTTTGCAGTCGGCAAACATTCTTTGCGCTGCGTCTCACTAATCAATTTATCCAGCGGTAGCGAATATGTAAAGGAGCCATTTTGGCTATTTCGTTTTGCCCTGGATGAACAGCTGCTGGCAAGCTGGCCGCAGAATGAAGACCAGGGAACGAGTGCTGCTCAACTGCGGCTGCAAGACATAAAGACCTGGGATGAAGGCGTGGAATTCCTGTACCATTGCCAGGAATTATCTGTCTGTGTCAGGTATAAAACCAGTCCGGAGCTGCCTGGATACGAAAAAAACATAGTCATAAAAAACCTTGGAACGCAGCCCTGCACGATTTCCCGGCTGGACTTTGACAATGCCTGCTTCTGTCCCGGAAACTTTGGCGACTGCGACTTTTATAGCGGGCAGGAAGACTCCCCCCGTCCGCCTTGCTTCGTGTTAAACTCGCAGGAGGACCTGCTTCGCTGCCACAATCCCCAGCTTAACGAGGGTTGGCTTTTAGGCAGCTCTGCGCCCGGACTGCTGCGCCATGTCATGGTATATCCACATTGGCAGCGCATCAGCCTGGGGTACAACCGCAGCTCGGCGCCCTTCGCCAGGCAACTCCAAGGCGGCGAGGAGTTCCAAAGCGCCTCTTCATTTCTGAGCCTGTATAAGGGCGGCTTGCAGGACAAAAGAGCGGTCTCGAATTTTCGCTCCATGATCAGAAAAAGCCTGCCCCCGCTGCCTGTCCCGGAGGGCGGCATGTACTGCACCTGGCTGCCCTTCACAAAAAACATCAATGAAGAGCTCTCACTGCAACTGATAGACCAGGCCTGCCGACTGGGAATGCGATATTTTGTTCTGGATGACGGCTGGTTCACCGCCAACGACCATGCCGTGGACCTGGATAAGTTTCCCAAGGGACTAGAAGCGCTTGCCGAGCGCTGCCGCCAGAACCACATGACATTCGGCCTCTGGCACAACATAGGCACCTCCTATGGACTAAGCAGACCAAACCCGGACTGGATAAGTATGAATGCCGACGGTACCAGCAAGCGACTAGGGGAAAATCAGGCCCTGGCAAACCCGGTCATGTGCCTGGGTTCGGAATACCGTGAGTTTATTCTGCAAAAACTGTCAAACTTATGCGCCAAGTACAAGCTAGGGTATTTCAAGCTGGATTTCAGCAGCGTCAGCTCCCCATATGAAATACTGCCCTGGGGCTGCCATGCCACAGAGCATGAGTACCACCAAGGCTGGCATGACTCTTTCTCAGCCATGTATGAAGGCATGCTTTTTGTGCGCGAAGAACTGAAGAAGAGGTTTCCCGACCTGATTGTCGATTTCAGCTTTGAGGCCTTTGGCTGTCAGGCTCCCAGCATTGCCGCCCTGCAGTACTCCGAGCTGCACCATGTTTCAAACCTCTCCGGCAACGAGCCTGCCCTGCAAAATATATGGAGGCTGAGACGCGGGTTTTATGCCTGGCTGGGCAAACTGCCGCCGGAAAGAATACTTAACGGCCTGCTGACCTTGCAGAATGACAGGGCCGCAGAATACTTCCTTACCGGGCTGGCCGGAGCACCCCTGTATGCCGGCGACCTGCGGCGGCTGAACGAAGAGCAAACTCAAAAAATACAATGCTACAGCCGGGTTTTTAACCAGCTGGCCGCAGACGGGCCGCTGACTGAGTTCGAAGTGCTGCTCGACCAGCCCGACCTGGACGGCTTTATGCGCTATGCAAATGCCGGCAGAGGATTCGTTTGTATGTTTAACCGCGGAGAGCAAAGGGCACGTTTTGAGCTGCCGCCAGGATTCAAGGCTCACAACGTGGAAAATGGCAGTACGGCGACCAGCCTGCCGCCTAAAAGCTGCGCCATGTTCAAATTGCAGGCCTAAGTACAAGCATGACCTGCTGCGACCGAAAACATTCGCCCAAAAACCAAACAATATTTCTGGAGAGGAAGGATGCGAAATTATCTAAGGAACCATTAAAATTTAAATTGTCAAAATTGAGTTGTTTCTGGTCAGTATGTAGACCCCGTCCAAAAAGGTCATAACGCCGAAAGGCCATTTGTGGGCCCCTACAGGGCGCCGGATTCGGGGGGGGGGGCTTTTACACAGGGTGTCGCTCGGCCTACGGCCTCGCTTAGCCTGGGCTATATTAGGTTGCCCCTTCGGGGCACCATGTGACAGATTCTCAAGAAAAAATTGAAGTTTCGACAAAAAACTTGCGTTTTTCATGCTATTTCGTCGAGTTTTTCTGTTTTGTTGAGACAAAAACAGGTTGTTCGCAATCTTGTAATTGCAGTTTACCTGCTTAATCAGCTTCCTTTTTTGTGTCTTTTGTGTCTTTTGTGGTTAATGGGCTTTTTGGACGCGTTCTAAGTTGGACCGCGTCCAAAAAGCCCCTTGAGCCAACAAGACACACGAAGGGGGAGGACACTAAGGCACACGAAGAGACACGAAGGGACACTAAGGCAGACGAAGGCAGAGCAGGTTTTTAAGTTTTGCTTGAGGGCTGTGTCGTATAGTGATTCGGAATGGGTTTTGGCATAAAAAAGAGCCGGCTCATTGTCCGCAGGCACCCTCAATCGTGAGGTTCCGCACATACACGGACGAACCGACTCTCGCCATACTGTGATTCGGTTTTATTAAAAATCAAGTTTTTTCATAAAAAAACCAACCAAGCTTTGCGCATAATTAATTCTTTGCACAAAGCTCTTCCGCTGCTATATCCATGACATCCATACAGTCCATAAGGCTCTGGCAACTCTAAAAATTTGCTGTGGCTTGGTGTACAAATCTGCCTATTCTACAAACAGGCATTGCCAGTTGGCGGCGATCTGCTCTTGCAGCGCAGGCATGCTTATATTACGCAACTCTGCCAGGCAATGCATAATTTCGTCGACCATCCAGGGGCGGCTCTGTGCTCCGCGCTGCGACTGTGGCGGCAGGTCGGGGCAGTCGGTTTCGACCAGCAGACGCTCTGCCGGCACATATTTAGCCAGTTCGCGCAGGCGGTTGGACTGCGGATAAGTCAATGGTCCGCAGAAGGAAATATACAGTCCCAGGTCCAGCGCCTGTCGGCAAATTTGCCGGCTTGCGCTGAAGTGGTGGCAGACCCCAGAAAGACTGGCGAGGCGCAACTCCTTTAGCAGGCCGAAAAAGTCCGGCCAGGCCTTACGGTTATGCAGGATAACAGGCAGGGAGAATTTGCCGGCCAGCTCCAGCTGTGCGCGCAGAAAGTTTTTTTGCCGTTCAAGCTCTTCTCGTCCCTCCCAGCAGTCCAGGCCTATTTCGCCCAGTGCCAGGAGCCTGCCGCTCTGCTTTTCGCTTTCCAGCAGTCTTTCGAGCTGCGCCAGACTGTCTGCACTGGCTTCATGCAGGAAAAAGGGATGCAGTCCCAGGGCGGCATACATACGCGGGTGTTTGGCGATTTCCAGTACTTTTTGCCATTCCGACTGCCGTGCGGCATTCACCAGGACCGCCTGCATCTCGCTGGCGCAGCGCCGCAGTATATCCGGCAGCTCGCTGTCCAGCCGGGCGTCAGCCAAGTGCGCATGTACATCATATAAACCTGGAGTAAACATAGCTTGTGCTTAATCAGCTTCCTCTTAGTGTGTCTTAGTGTCCTCCCCTTCGTGTGCCTTTGTGGTTCAATGGCTTTTGGGACGGGTCTGCATTATACTCACGGCGGCAGCTAGTGGAACAAAAACCGACTTTTGGCAGTCAGATGAGTTGCAGGCCGCATATTTTAGCATTATGGTAAGTGCCATTCTTCGGATGCGTAAAATGTTTTTCGCATCATCAATGCAAGCAACAAACAGAAAGGGTTCAAATATGTTCAAGAAACGTTCAAGCCTCCTCCTTGTCGCGCTGCTGCTTTTAGGCCTGGCTAGCTCTTATGCTCAGGAGGCCAACAATGCCATACCCCGCAGCGGTTCCACCACGCCGGAAGGCTGGTATGACGACTACGACGTAGCCATGAAGGCGGCCGAGACCCAGAACAGAAATGTGTACGCCCTGTTCACCGGGTCGGACTGGTGCGGCTGGTGCATCAAGCTGAAGGCCGAGGTGCTGGAGAAAAAAGAGTTCAAGGACTATGCCAAGGACAAGCTCATCCTACTCTACATAGACCTGCCCAGAAAGGTGCAGCTCTCCGACGAGATGCAGGCGAAAAACCGCGCGCTGCTGCAAAAGTATGGCGTTAGCGGCTTCCCTACCACCTTGCTGCTGGACGCCAAAGGCAAGGAGCTGCAAAAAATCAACAGCTTCGCAGACAACCTCTACGACCAGCTTGACAAAGCCATAAAATAAACGCGGTCTTCTAAACGGAAAAAGCTGCCGGCGCATAACAAAACGCCGGCAGCTTTTTTTTTGTGTTTGTGCTCCCTTTTCCCAACAAACAAAACGGGCAAGCGGCTTATGCAGCGCCGCAGGCGCCGCATAAGCCCTTAGTGTGTCTTCGTGTCTCTTCGTGCCCCTTAGTGTCCTCCCCCTTCGTGTGCCTTTTGTGATTCAAGGGCTTTTTGGACGAAGCTTAACTTAGCATTCTTGCTCAGTATGCGCCCAGCGCTTTTTGCAGCTCGGTTTGGAACTCCTGCAAATCGGTCTGGTCGGGTTGTGCCGAGCCTTCGGCGGGGTGGAAGCCCAGCCGTCCCAGGTTGTCGATATACCATTCGCCTTTGGCGCCGGAGGAAAACTCGACGTCGCCGCTGAGCGCGGTGCCGGGCCGCACCAGCTTGCTCAGGCTGACTACGGTCTTGCCGCGCGCCGCGTTTTCAGAGCCAGCCGCATCAGCAGCGGGCGACTCCTCCTCGTCCAGGTCTGCGAAGTCCTCATCCTCATCGAATTCGTCGAATTCATCGCTTTCTGCTTCCGGCGCCGGCTCAGGTTCTGGCGCGCTTGGCTTATCCAGCTTTTTCCAGTCCACCTCGAGTTCGGCGGCCAGCAGTCTAAGCTCGAGGTAGGTCATACGCAGGTCAAATTTCTCGGCCAGCGTTTTTTGCAGGTCTGACAGCGACATAGCCTGGTTCAGGCTTTCCTGAATGAATGTCTTATGTTCTGGTTTAATCATGCCATTCTCCCTTAGGCATTGGGCAGGCTGGCGGCGGCGGCGGCCTGGCCGTGTCTTTTTTCGCGTTCATCCGGCTCATAGAAATGCAGGTCAGCCAGTTCAGGGAACTCGCTTTGCAGCACGCGGCGCGCCTCCGCCAAGATGATTTCGCCGCCTTTGCCGCTCACCACTCTGCCCAGCACCTCGAGATGGCGCATCGGCTTGTAAAAGTCGCAGTAGTGCGCCACGGTGTAGCCGAAATAAACCCCGATGGTCTCGTAGATTTTACGCGCACGCTCGTCCCCCTTACTCATCAGCTCCTGCACGCGCAGCAGGCGCAGCGGGAAGGCCTCCGGCGCGATGTCATCCATTTCTATGCCGGCCAGCGGGATAAGACGGGCAACCGCTTGCTGCGAGAAATAGTTGGCGCCAACGCCAAAGTCTCTGGACCACTCGTCCACCGCGGCCAGGGGATTATAGTCAACCGGCGCGAAAGCCAGCTCATTCATCCAGCCGGTGATCTTCATGTCGGCATTGACGTAGCCGCCAGCCAGCGAGGAACCCATGGCGATGCCCAGCACAGCACCGTCCTGAAGGGCGATCGAGCCGGCCAGGGCGGTGACGTCGCCGTCATTTTCCAGGCGCAACGGGATACCCCATTTTTCGCCCAGCTTCTTGAAGATAGGTGCGGCCTCGGCCTCAAAGCGCTCGCGCGGGGTGATGCCGCGGAACAGGGAGGCCACGCGCACTCTGCCGCCCACATATACTCCGGCGGCGCTGCCGCCTATGCCCTTGATGCCGGCCTGCGGGTCTATGGCCTTGATGGCTTTTTCGGCCTCGCGCAGTATCCAGTCTATTTGTTCGAAGTGCCAGCTGATATCGGTCTGCGGACGCGGGTCCCAGACATATTCCTCGCTCAGCACCGGCTCGCCGTTTTCCTTCAGCGCCAGCTTGCCGTCCTTCACCACGGCCACTTTGCGGTCACTGGCGCCCAGGTCAAAGCCGATGCGCCAGCCTTTCCAGTCCAGCTTGATATCGCTGCCCTCGCCGTCATTTACTTCGGGCATATCCAGCGGAGTGGGCGCGTGCACGATGCTCATTTCCTCCTCGTAGGTCAGGTCTCCCCAGAACTCGGCGTCAAAACGCCTGATACCACTGTCCGAGTAGCAGGCCTGCAGGTAACGCAGCAGTTCTTCCGGCCCGTGTATGGTGACTTTCCAGCCGCCGAATTGCCAGAGCAGGAACTTCAGCAGTCTTTCGACATAGAAGAAGTTGGCGGCGGCGCGCGGGTGTTTGGGGTCGAAAACCTGGGTGTCAAAGCGCGAGACCCGTCCGTGGTCGCGTTCGACCGCGATCAGAAAAGGCACTGCCGCGCCGGAGGCCTCCACCTCGGTCAAAAAAGCGCGATTGGCCAGAACCGGCGGACGGAAGCCCGGGTCAAGCACGGGCATTATATTAGGTTTAATCAGCTTAAATTGGGATTTCATCAGTTTTCCTTCCTTTTTCGTTGATTAGAGTAAATGGCGATAACTCAAGACTAGGTCAACTTCGTGTGACTTAGTGTCCCTTCGTGTGACTTAGTGTCCTCCCCCTTCCTCCCCCTTCTTATCCGGTTGCCGCCTTGCCGGCAAAGCGCCTGTAATAGTCTGCCACTATGGCTTCCATCTCGTCTTTTTGCGCCTCCATCTGCCTGACCATCTCGAATTGAGTGCGGCAGCGGTCCAGATTGTGCCCGTCGCGATGCACCTTGAAATAGACATCGCCCTCGAGGAAATCAGTCAGGAAGCGCAGTCCGATCTCGAAGGTGATCAGGCGACCGGAGTAGGCCAGCAGCTCCACCTCGGCGGGCACCAGGAAATCGGCTGCGCTTTCCAGGTAGCCGCGCACCAGCTCGCCAAAATATTCCAAGGAGAACCTGACCTTGTCCAGGTCGCGCTCATCCTCGGCGGCATTCACAGTCGAGGTACGCACCTCGTCACCGAAGTCATAGAGCACCGAGCCGGGCATAATGGTGTCCAGGTCTATGACGCAGACCCCTGAGCCGCTGCAATTGCTCAGCATAACATTATTGATCTTGGTGTCGTTATGAGTGACCCGCAGGGGCAGCTCGCCGCTGGCCAGCTTATCGACCACCAGGCTGATTTCATCCTTTCGCTCTTTGGCGAAGGCAATCTCGGCCTGGGCGGCGGCCACCCGTTCCGGCGAGGCTTCCGCGAGCACCTGCCGGAATCTGGCGAACCTCTTCGGCGTGTGGTGAAAGTCGGGTATGACCTCATACAGCGGACCGCCGGGCAGGTCGCGCAAAAGCCCCTGAAAACGTCCGAAGGCCTTGGCGGCCTCGTAGGCCTGCTGCGGCGAGCTGACAAAGTCAATGGTCTGCGCGCGCTCGACAAAGATATAGGCGCGCCAGTAATTGCCCTCCTCGTCTATATGATAAGGCATGTCATCGAGAGTGCGCACAACATTAAGGGTCTCGCGCTCCGGGTTGCTGCCGGGTATGCCCTCCAGCTTCCGGCGCAGATGCTCAGTCACACGCTCGATGTTTTCCATCATCTTGGGCACATTGGGAAAAATCTTGTCGTTGATGCGCTGCGCGATATAGTGGACGATTTCGCCCTCCGCGTCAATTTTCAGCCTGTAGGTGTCATTGATGTGTCCGGACCCCCAGGGTTCGGCTGAGACCAGCTCGCCGTTAAACTGGAAAAAAGGTGCGATTTTACTCAAATCATGCTTCAAACTCTCATTCATCTAGGTCTCCTGGGCCTTGGGGCAACAAGCACTCATGTTTTTACAAATCCGGGCATACCGGCAGGGTTCAGCTCCACAACCGCGGCGGATATACGCCTTTTTGCGTAAGTGCGGCGATCCGATTCACGACGACGTCTCTATCCTGGGCATAAGTCATGCCGAACCAGTGTTCCGGCGTATTCAAGACTTTCGTTCGGCAGTGGCCGGCCTTGATCAGGCTGTCCACCACGCTGGGTATATAGAACTCGCTTTTCTCTTCTTCTCCCCGGCTCTCCAGAAACTGTTTAAACAGCGGCTCCATTTTGCTGAAGATACTGTCCGAAAAGCCCCAGAGGTTTAACGAGGCAGGTTCTTCACCGCTGAGCGGCTGCCAATTGCCGCTTTCATCCTTGTAGCGCGCGCCCTCCGCGACAGGCTCGATGCTAGTGCGCTCCGCCACGTCTTGCAGCAGGCCCTGCGCGTCCACCCGGCATATGCCTCTTGAGACCGTGCCGTGTTCGGAGAGCGTGTTGGCCAGGCGGTATGCCACCATGGCATAGCTGTCATCACTGCACTGCGGCGAGGAGAGAAACCCGGACAGGATGGCATAAGATTGCGCGCCGTAGAAATCGTCGGCATTGATAACCGCAAAGCTGCCCTTAAGGGCCTGCCGGGCACTCCAGATAGCATGTCCGGTACCCCAGGGTTTTTGCCGTGTCGGCGGACAAACAAAGGGGGCGGGCAGATCATCCAAGCGCTGGCAGACGTAGTCGGTCTGCATCCTGCCCTCCAGCTTACCGGCAAAATGCTGCCGCAAAGGCTCCTCGAGCTCTTCACGGATAACGAAAACCACCTTATTAAAACCGGCGCGCCAGGCGTCAAAAACCGAGTAGTCCAGCACAAATTCGCCCTTGGGGCCTACCGGGTCCATCTGTTTAATGCCGCCATAACGGCTGCCCATGCCGGCGGCCAAGACCAAAAGACTGGGGGAGCGCATGAGGATTCCTTCATTCTACTGAATAATTGCAGGGAAAACATAATGTAATACAAGTACATGAAAATACAGCTCGAAAGCAAAAAAAGCCTCATACCCCCCAGACCGCGAATCCGCCTTGGTGTGTCTTCGTGTCCAAAAAGAGCATTGCAAGGCCTTAAAAAACGGTTATGGTAATGTACATGTCCGCCAACACCTACATTATCATTCCCTGCTACAATGAGGCCGCTGCGGTTTTGCGCCAAACCCTAAATGAGCTGCTGGAACTGCGCCACGAGCTAATCCTGGTCGATGACGGCTCGCAAGTGCCGCTGCGCGAAGAGCTTGCCGACTTGCCTCTGCATATCCTGCGCCACCCCGTCAACCTGGGGCAGGGAGCCGCCCTGCAAACCGGCATGGACTACGCCAAAACCCTGAACGCCGAACGCGTGCTGCATTTTGACGCCGACGGACAGCACCGCCCCGAAGACATCGCACGCTTTATCGACAGCCTGGAAGAAGGCTATGACATCGTGCTCGGCTCCAGATTCCTGCGACTCGAGGACAGCGGTGCCCTGCCAGCCCGTAAAAAAATACTGCTGCAGGCCGCCAGGCTGGTAAACCTGGTCTTCACCGGACTATGGCTCACTGACGCGCACAACGGCTTTCGCGCCCTCAACCGGCGCGCCCTGCAGGCCATCAATCTGCAGGAAAACCGCATGGCGCACGCCACCGAGATACTAGGGCAGATACGCCGCGCCAGGCTCAAAGTAAAGGAAATCCCCACTCTCATCAACTACAGCGAGTACTCCCTGCGCAAAGGGCAAAAAATCAGCAACTCGCTCAATATCCTACTGGACCTGATACTGCGGAAGCTGTTATGAATCGCATACAAGTCGTTCTTATCGCCGGGTTTCTGTTCGCCACCCTGCTCTGCTTTCTGGCCAACAAAAACCGCTTTCTCACCCGGCTTTTTTTCCTGGCTCAGTTTCTGTTGGCGCTAGCCCTGGTGCTTTGGCCGCAGCTCGCGCAGAGTGCCGCGGAATTCCTCGGCGTCGGCAGAGGAACCGACCTGATTTTATATCTGCTGGTGGTCTACGTATATATTGGCAGCGTGCTGATTCTAGGCAAATTCCGCCAACTGGAGCGCCAGGCCACTGAGCTAAGCCGGCAGATAGCCCTGCAAACAGCCCAGCAGCCCGAGAAAAAAGAACATGAAGACTAGCCTGGTCAGTATCTGCCGCAACAGCGCAGAAAGCATACAACGCTGCATCGACTCGGTGCTCGGGCAAAAGCTCAAACCGCAGGAATACATCTTTGTCGAAGGACAGTCAACCGACCAGACCATGAAGCTGCTGGAGGAAAACCTGCCGCGCCTCGAGGCGGCAGGCATAAAAGCCAGCATACTACAGCAAAAAAGAGTGCCCGGCGAGGCCGGTATCCCCGCGGCCTGGAACCAGGCTCTGGCTCTGGCGCAGGGCGATATCGTCGCCCTGCTCAACAGCGATGACTGGTACGAGCCGGACTGCCTGCAAAAAGTGCATGAGGGCTTTGCCGCCAATCCGGATATCGAGGCGCTGGTCTGCCCCATCAGGCTGCATTTGCCTCATGGCGGCCAGAAGCTGCTTGCGCCGCGTTGCCTCTGCCTGCTGCCCCTGCTTATGCCCTGGCCGCATCCAGGCAGCTTTTTCAAGGCCTCGCTTTATCGCCGCCTGGGCCAGTATGACACGCGCTACAGCATTGCCGCCGACTACGATTTCGTCTGGCGCTGCCATCGTGCCGGGGTTCCCTGGCTGGCATTGGGCGATATCCTGGTCAACATGGAGGGCGGCGGCATGGCCAACCGCAACCGCGGCCCGGCACGCCAAGAAACCCTCGCCATTGCTAGGCGCCACGCCCCAAAATCCCCCCTGCCCTACCTAGCCTATGCCCTGCGCAAACTTAGCGGCAGATAAAAACGAGCGGTTTAGACACTAAGACACACGAAGGGGGAGGTCACTAAGACACACGAAGAGACACGAAGGCACACTAAGGGCTTATGCGGCGCCTGCGGCGCCGCATAAGCCGCTTGCCCGTTTTGGTTTGTTGGAAAAAGGAGCCGGACAAAACAGAAAAATTCGATTAAATAGCATGAAAAACGCAAATTTTCTGATAAAATTTTTATTTTTTCCTTAAAAATCTGTCCATTTGGTGCCCCAAAGGGGCAACCTAATACAGCCCAGGGTAAGCGAGGCCGCAGGCCGAGCGCCACCCTGGGTAAAAGCCCCCCCTGAATTCGGCGCCCTGTAGGGGCGCCACAAACGGCCTTTCTGCGTTATGACCTTTTTGAACGCGGTCTAAGACACACGAAGCCACACTAAGTCACAAAACAGTTTTATGCCCGCCAGTCACTCCGTCGCCAACTTACTCCAAGCCCTGCCTTTGTCTTCCGGCCAAAGCCTCCCCTGCCGCATATTACCCGGGCCTATGCACGGCGTGACTGAGGGCAGCTTTCTGCGTGCCATGAGCAGCAGAGGCTGGGTGCAGTGCTGGTGGACCCCGTTTTTGCGCATTTCCACCGCCGTGCCCAGGCCCTCGCGTTTACGCAACTGGCTAAAACCGTACTTGGATACTGGCCTGCCGGTGATCGCCCAGATCATGGGCTGCTCCAGCGCCAAGCTTGCCGCCGCCGCCCAGGCACTGCACGCCATAGGCTGCCTCTGCGTCGACCTCAACTGCTCCTGCCCCAGCGCCACGGTTATCGGCAACGGCAGCGGCGGCGCCAGACTACAAGAGCCACCCTGGATACGCGACACCCTCCTGGCCATGCGCGCCAGCTGCCCAAGCAAAGCCATCAGCGTCAAAATCCGCGCCGGCTTTAGCAGCCCTGAGGAGCTGCCCGGCATACTGGCCGCAGTGCGCGCGGGCGCGCCGGACTTTGTCACCCTGCACTATCGCTGCGTCAGCGAGATGTATAAACCCGTCCCCGAAGGCTGGCGGCGGCTCAAACTGGCCCGTGAGCTGCTGCCAGAGCTGCCCCTACTCGGCAGCGGCGACTTATTCACGACGGCAGACGCGCTGCGCATGCGGCAGCAATGCGGCGTCGATGCCCTGGCTCCGGCCAGAGGTCTGCTGGCCAACCCGGCTCTGCTGCTGCATATCCGTCAGGGCTGTCTAGGCAAAGAGGCCCCGCCTCTCAGCAAGCTGGAAAAACTACGCTTCCTGCGCGACCTGGCCGAGCCGCAGCCGGCCAGCGCTAGCGCGCCAAACGGGTTTCTGCTGCGCTTCTGCGCCGCTCTCCTGGGGCCAGACAGCCGCTGCTTCCAGGAACTGCTCAAAAGACCCAGGCTGCAAGAGTGCCATCTCTATCTGCAGGAACAGTCAGAACTTTAAACACGAAGACACACGAAGCTTTGTGTGCCTTAGTGTCCAACCTGGAACCTAGACAGGGCTTTTCTTGTCTTATGTAACTGTAATTCCCTGTCCGTAATTCAAGAAAAGGAGCTCTATCATGATTAGAAGACATTATAATACTTTGACCGTTTTCGGCTTTGCCCTCCTGTTGACATTCCTCCAAAGCCTCCAGGGCGCCACGCAAAAAGTCAATCCTGACTCCCTGCAGGTGGCTCAGCAGGTAGAAGAGGCCTTCTCCTCGGTGGTCAACCTGGCCAAACCGGCCGTAGTAGTGATCACCAACAAGCAAGTGCCGGCAAGAATGCAACAGCAGCAAGAACTACCCGAAGAGTTCTACCGCTTCTTCGGATTCCCCAGGCCGCAGGAAAACTACCGCGGCAGCCCTAGGCGCGGTCGCCGCCAGCGCCCAGTGCCAGCTGGCAAGGGCAGCGGCGTGCTGATCGCTGCGGATGGTTACCTGGTCACTAACCATCACGTTATCGAGGGCAATAGCTTTCTCGAAGTGCGCACCTCCGAAGGAAAAATTTATGACAATGAAAAAGACCCCGAGGCGGTGAAAATTGTGGGCATAGACAAAGAAACCGACCTAGCCGTGCTGCAGATAGGCGGCGGCAAAGAGAAAGATCTGCCCTTCCTAGAGTTTGCCGACTCCGACAACTTGCAAGTGGGCCAGTGGGCCATAGCCATAGGGGCGCCCTTTAACCTAGACTACTCGGTGACCATAGGCTGCATCAGCCAAAAAGGGCGCTACGACACCGGCATGAGCAGCTATGAGAACTATATCCAGACCGACGCCTCCATCAATCCGGGAAACAGCGGCGGGCCGCTGCTCAACATACACGCCCAGATCATCGGCATCAACCAGTTTATCTACACCGGCGGAATGTCCAGAGGCAGCATAGGCCTGGGCTTCGCCATAGCCAGCAACCTGGTCAAGCAGGTCTCCGAGTCACTGGTACAGGACGGCGAAGTGGTGCGCCCCTTCATCGGCGTGGCCATGCAGGAGCTTAGCAGCGAGCTGGGCGGGCAGTTCGGTGCCGCATACGGCGTGATCGTCAGCGAAGTGTTGCCCGGCGAGGCAGCTGAGAAGGCCGGCCTGCAAAACGGCGACGTTATTCAAATGGTTGGCGAGCGCAAAGTACATTCGCCGCATGAGTTGCTCCTAGCAGTTACCAGCTATAAGCCCGGAGACAAAATCCAGCTGCAAGTGTTGCGACACGGCAAGAACAAAAGCTTCACTCTGGTGGCTGGACAGCGCAGCAACAGCGCCCTGGCCAAAGGCGGAGACCTGAGCAACAGCTACGGGCGCCAAGGCAGCGTCTTCAACCAGCTGGGGTTGCGCCTGAAGGTGGAGGAATCCCAGCTAGTGGTGCAAGAAGTGCGCGAAGACGGTGCCGTGGCCAAGGCAGCAGACAGCGACGGCGGCGAAATACGCCCAGGCGACATCATCCATGAGGTCAATCGCATACCGGTCAAATCAGTAACCGAGTTTGTTGAAGCACTGGAAAAAACGCAGAACGACATGGTGGTCTTTTACCTGGAACGCCAGAATCCCAGACAAGGCAGCAGCAACCGCTTCTTCCTGGCAATTCCCATAGAAAGCAAAAAAGAGGAGTAGCGCTACAGCCCAGCCATGAGCCTAGTAAGCTTCAATATAGTACTGATCGCCCCGGAAATTCCGCAGAATACCGGGGCTGTCGGCAGGCTCTGCGTCAATACCGAAGCAAAGCTGCACCTAATCAAGCCATTGGGCTTCTCGCTGGATGAAAGCCGCCTGCGTCGCGCCGGCATGGATTATTGGCAGCACCTGAACCTCGAAGTCTACGAAAGCTGGCAGGATTTTCTGCGGCAAAACCAGCCGGAACGGCTCTTTTTCTGCAGCACAAAAACACAAAAAAGCGTCTATCAGCTCAGTTTTGAAGCCGGCGACTACTTGGTTTTCGGCAATGAGGGCCATGGCCTGCCAGCGGCATTTTACCAAGAATACCGGCAATATTTATATAGCATACCCATGCCTGGTCCGCAGGCGCGCAGCCTTAATCTGGCTAATGCCGTGGCCATCGTGCTCTACGAGGCCATGCGGCAAACCAAATTCGCGAAGTGAGCACCGCAAAGAAGTCAAGGCCAAGCAAGCTGCGCTTCAGCACAGTTGCTGCGCTCCCTTAAACACGGCCTTGGGTTTGAGCACGAGTACGGCATGTCCGGGGAAACGGGTCGGATTCCAGCTTTTCATATCCTCGTAATATGGTCCGCTGCTATGGTATTCATACTCGGCCTTGATCTGATATGCCTGCATATCCTTGTTGATAAAAAGCAGGCTAAGCGTTTTGCAGCCAGCCAGTATATTCTCCTTGGTCTTGCAAAAATAGTTGTCGGCCACCAGGAAACACTGATTTTTGTATAAGCTTACGCTGCTGACATAGATTATATTCGGCTCACCAGCCTGGTTCACGCTGGCGAGCACAGCGGGCAACTGGCGCTCCTGCCAGGCAGAAATGACTTCATTGTTTAACATTTTTATTTTCCCTCTTAAACCGAGTTCAGAACTGTCCGGTGCGCAGCAGCACCAGTGTGCAAGCCTCCTGCACCTGTACACCGGCCTGGCGCAGAGCCGCATACATGGCCGGATTCTCCGCGCCCGGATTAAAAATAACCCGTCGCGGCTTCAGAGCGCAGAGCGCCTCGAGCAACGCACTGGAGTTGGCCGGCGAGAGATAGACCGTAACCGTATCTATATCCTCAGGCAGCTCGGCAAGCCCGCCATAAACCGGCAGACCGGCAATCTCGCTCAGCGCCGGATTTACCGCACAGACCTGATATCCTGCCTCTATCAGGCTCAACAGCGCCTGGTGGCTATAACGTTCCTTCTTGGCACTAGCGCCCAAGACCGCGACTCGCATAAACAGCCCTCCGTGAATTATCAACCAAGTTTGATATTTGAATAATGCATACAATATCCGGGCTTTTGCAAATAACAAGCGGCGTTTTTTGGACACGAAGACACACTAAGTCCCCCGTGTGTAGTACAGGCTCAGTGCGTGCTCCCCGCTCCCGCAGCAAAAGTCCTAAAAGCCCGAAGGGCTCCACTATTTTTTGGACTGAGTTCCAACCTGAGTATGGCTGCATCTCATTGGCTTGCTTTTTTGCGCAGCTCGACAATAAGCATTACGACATTTTCAGGCAGGCGTATCATGCCCTCGGAGTCCCAGTCCGCCGGGTTGGAGTTCAACGGCAAAATCACCCGACTGATTTTCCAGCCGGCTTGTAGCTTCAGCGCTACGCTGCCGTTTTGCCCGCATGGCGGCGCGCTACGATACAGATTGACCCTGCTGCGGTGGTAGCGCATCTCATCGAGTTCTTTATTGATCTCTACCTCGTATTGCGTGGCCACAAAAAACAGGCGTATGATATTGGGGGAATATTGAAATGCGCTTGCAAAGAAGCCTTGCGCCGACAAGAGCTCTGCACCGCAGGCCGGTGGCAGGGTCTCACGCAGTTTTGCCAGCAGTTCGGTTTTGAAATCGGGCGAGTCCTGCAGGCGCCAGGGGTGCCAGGAGATTTGTGCGGACAGGTCATGCCAGAGCGGCTCGGCCTTCACCGCCTCGATTTCGCTGCCCCATACCCTTTGCCAGTCTGTGGCGCAAAGCTCCAGCTTGTCGCCGGCTCTGTCGGGCAGCTGCCAGTCGATCTTGAGGCTAGGATAAGCGCAGGGGCCGAAGGCAATCACTTTGCCGCCTGAGGCGCAAAAATTCTGCAGGGCTTCCAGTTCGGGTTCGGTAAAGCCTACTACGCTAGCAAGAAGCAAGGGCAGGTCAGTGTCTTTCAGTCCGGAAAGCTCGGTAATCAGCTCCGGCATAATTCCGGCTTCGAGCAACAGGTTCAGAGTATCGGCAAAGTCCCGGGTATATCCCTTGCTCATGCAGCCAAACGCGGTTTGCTTGTGGCTATACTGCGAAAACAGGAGTTTGCATCTTGCCAGCGGTTTGCCTTTGAACAGCTCGGGATTATCGCGTTCAAAGCAGAATGCACGGGTGGCCGGTTCGGCGTCACCTGGCAAGCTGCGCAAAATTCGCTCCGGCAGTCCCAGTCTTCCCTTAAGGGTTGAAAACCAGCAGTTGCCACCCAGCGCCTTGATCATTGCCCACAGGGCATTGGCATTATCTTCCACGAAGCCGTATCCTATGGCCAAGCTAGGCAGTTTACGTTCCCGGGCAATGCCTATGTGCACTGCTGCCGGCACCAGGCGCGCACTAAACTTGGCCTGGTTATCCAATGGTCCGGGCGGGGTATTGCCCACCAGCTCGAGGTTGGCCAGATTACAGCCTTTGAGCTGTTCGCGCAAATCGTGCGCGCTATAGATATTACCGGAAGAACAACTGCTTGAACAGCAGGCCGTCATAGGATACTCCGGCGTAGGCAAGGCGGCACGCACTTGCTGGTAAAACTCGCCGATGGCCGCAAAACGGTCTTGGCAGTAATGCCTCCACTGCGGATTTTTCCAGTTTCCCCAGAAGCTCTCCTCGCCCCAGGCCGGCAGAGGATGCCCGCTCCAGGCTTGAAAACGTTGGCGGCAGGCCTTACAGCCACAGGTATGGAAGCCCGGGAAGCTGCAGTCATCACACATCAAGCCGTCGATTTGAGTATCTTTAATCAAGCGCCGCACGTAGTCGCAGTATGCGGCGACGAACTCCGGGTTATTGCAACAGAACTGTTCGGCGGTATATCGCGGGCTGTAATACACCTTGTTATCGGGGATTTCCAGCACCCGCCAGTCATTCAGGTAGCGTCCTTTATAATTCCAGCTGGCGGCGTTATCACGGTCCGGGCAAAATGGCAGATGTGGTTGCGAATGCAGCCACACGTTACGGAATTCCTCTCTAGTATCATAGCGGTGTACCAGCACTGCGGAATGGTGGTCATAAAGCGCAATACCGCGCTCCTGCAAAGCCTCGCGCACGGCGGCCATATAGTCGTGCAGCTGAGTCCAAAACGGCATAAAGTCCCAGCGGAAATGCGCGCCGAACACCAGGGCGGTATTAACCCCGGAGGCCAAAAACTCGTCGGCGCGGCGTAAGACTGTCTCCTGGTTATCCGGTTTAGGCCAGTCCAGGTCGGCCCATTTGATCCACCAGCTTGCGGCACGTAAAGAACTCTGTTCAGTAAGCATTGCATCCTCGGATTTTAATGTCTGTCACGGCAAAGAGACCGCGCTGAGCTTACCCCGTCAATTAAGATAGACCCTATCCTAAATCCTGCCAGGCAATCTTTTTGGACGGGGTCTAATGAGCCTGTTCAAGAGACTCACAAGCTGGTATTCTGGGTGCCAAGTCAGACCAGGTCAGACTATTCGGCAGGCCAGAATTCATTGATATGTTTCACGCTCCAGTCTACGATGAATTTTGCGCCCTCCACGCCGCTAAGTGTGCTTGCCGGGACGGCGCCATATGCGCCTCCGGCAATGGAACGAGAGGTAGGCAGGTAGCTGCCCGGGCCGGCCAGCTGCACAATAAAAGTCTGCATAGCCCGACTCCAGGCCTGTATCTGCATACCGTAGTCCAGGTAGAATTCAAAGGGATTGAAGGCCATGGCGATCTCGCCAATGCGCAGGGCATGTAATTCAACCGGGAAATTCGGCTGGTTTTTTTGTAATTCAAAGCGTTTCTGCACACTTATAGCACGCATATACATAGCGCGCATCCTAGTTGCCCTGCTGTACCAGTCTTTATCAAAACGCAGTTTGTCATTGGCGGCAAATTCCTCTAGTAGGCCTTGATATTCCTCGCGCATCTGCTCACTTTGTAGTTTGGCTTCCCTTACATCAGCTTCGGGGATCAGGCGTCGGGGCAGCATAATGAGTTCACTACAACGCTCGAAGCGCGGGTTATGGTCTATTTTTTTGCGCATCAAGGGTAAAAGGCGCTCAAGCTCTGAGAGCACCCGGCGAGCCAACTCTTCCTGCACTGACAAGCCGCTACGGGCAAGCATCTCTTCTTCCATGCGCGCATTGGGCAGATGATGGCTATGCGGCGACTGGTCTCCTGCGGCGCTTACCTGAGCCAGGGCATAGACGCCATAGCGGCGCATGATTTCGCTGCGTATATTGTGCCAGTAGTCGGCGCTAACCTGCCAGCTATGCCCGTCAGACTGAGTTGGACAGGCCAGGTTGATCACAAGTCCGGTCAGCCTTTCTTCCTGGTCAAAGCTAGCCAGCAGTCGCAGGGAATGGTCTTCATAACCCTCGACATGGCTAAAGCCCGGCTCTCGGCAGCTGCCATACATGCGGCTTTTACCGTCACTATAGCTCACTATGCGGTTATGCCCCAACACGGCATAACCCAGGGCATGCGAAACGGCGCTGCGTTGGCGACCATGCCAAGCCTGTTCAGCGGCCTGCACTATCAAGGGCACGATAAAATCCAGGTAGTGCCGCGGCTTCATGGCGGGCAAGTCAAAAGTATAGGGAAAATCGTCAACCTCCCCATCCTTATCGAATTTGGCCTTGTCATGTGCATAGGGGGCAGCATGAGTGTGGGTGGCGTTGATGATCAAGCCCTGACTGTCAAAGTCGGCAAGGCTTTTGCCTAAAGCCTCCTTGACGCGGTCTATAAGCGACTCAGGTATGCTGACCAGATCACAACTGATCAAGATGGCAGAACTGACTGACTGCCCAGCCTCAGAGACTGACTGCAGTGCCAAAACAGTGGCCACAACCGGGGTTTTTATCCCTTCGGAAACGCGCGCATAAAATTGGCCGGCTAAAAAAACCGGTTCCTTAGGGCTAATATCGACCTCTGACCAACCCAGCAAAAATGAAGTGTCAGACAACGTAGACATGATTTGGCCCCCATTTAGTTTTAAAAAGATGGCTGCGGCGGAGCATTCCGGCAAAATCCCTAAAAAGAGCCGGCCTCATCCCAAAAGAAATGGTCTTCAAGTAAATGAAACTCGTCCAAAAAACTAGCTGGACAGCAAGTCTCTTATTCTTCGCCGAGCATTTTCAGCAGCTCTTGCTCGTCGATCACCTTGACTCCCAGCTGGCGCGCCCGTTCGCTCTTTTTTGCGCCGGTATTTTCACCGGCCACCAGGTAGTCGGTTTTTCCGCTTACTGCGGAGCTTACCGTGCCGCCTTTTTTGCGGATACGCTCCGCCGCCGTATTTCTGTCCATGCCAGCCAGGGTTCCGGTGAGCACGAATATTTTTCCGCTTAGGCTGGCGCCGCTGTTTTTGTCTGTTTCGGCTTGAGCCTTTTCTCCCTGTGGGTCTATGCCCAGCTCTGCCATGCGCGCCAGCCAGTTCTTGCCGGTTTCCGCGGCAAAGAAGTCTAGCACTGACTGGGCCGCCTTGGGTCCAATGCCGTCACTGACATAGGCTCTGCCGCTGCTTTGACTGGGTCTGAGCAGGCCTTCGGCGAGTAGCTCTTCGAGCAGCTCAGGCTGAAAGGCGCTGTCCGCCTCCGGCTTTCGCCAGGCAAACAAGTCGCCCAGCTCAGGGTCGGCGGTATCCTTGCCGACGGCGCCGCTCTTTGCCTTCTCGTTTAGCAGGCTCAGATTCGCCAGCAGCTTTAGTTTGGGCGAACTGGCCAGCTCCGCCAGGTTTTTATGCGTGCGTCCCATGTGGAATGCGGTAGTCGAGCCGACCTCGGGTATGCCCATGGCAAAAAGCCAGTTGGCCAAAGGCAGTTTTTTGGCTGCCTCGAGCGCCTGCAGCAGCTTGGCGGCGTTTTTTTCGCCGAAAGTGCGCGGCTCCTCCTCCGTGCCCAGGTTCAGGCTGCCCAATTCGGGCAGCTTCAGCCCAAACAGGTCCAGGGGCTCCTCGACCAGACCTTTTTCCAGCAGCGCCTCGGCCACCACCGAGCCTAGCGCGGTGATGTCCAGCGCATTGCGAGCGGCAAAATATTCCAGGCGCCGCATGTTTTGCGCCGGGCACTGCAGGTTGGGGCAGCGCCAGGCAACAAACTGCGGGTCTCGCACTATGGCTGTGCCGCAGGAGGGGCATTTGCCTTCGATATGCGCGACGAAGTCAAAGGGGAGGCTTGTAGGTGCGCGCTGCTGCAACTGCACGCTGACCACAGCTGGAATGATCTCGCCGGCCTTTTCGATGACGACGCTGTCGCCTATACGTATATCCTTGCGCCGTATCTCCTCCTCGTTATGCAGGGTTGCTCTGGCAATGGTCGAGCCAGCCAGGAACACCGGTTCTAGTTCGGCCACCGGCGTCAGCACGCCGCTGCGGCCCACCTGCACGCTGATGGCCTTCACTTGCGTGATGGCGCGTTCCGGCTCATATTTATAAGCCCTGGCCCAGCTAGGCGCCTTGGCGGTCTGCCCCAGGCGTCGGCGCTGCGCGAAGCTGTTAAGCTTGATGACTGCGCCGTCTATATCGTAGGGAAAGGATGCTTTTGCCTTCTGCAATTCTTCCAGGGCCGCCAGTATGCCCTCAAAGTCTTTGGCTTTGCGTAGCCAGCTCTGGGTCATCAGGCCGGCCTGTTTAAACAGGGACAGCAGCTCTTCCTGGCTCTCGACCTGAACCCCCTGCATCTCGCCCTGGGCATAAAACAGTGCTTGCAACGGTCTTTGCGCCACCAGACGGGCATCGAGCAGCTTCAGCGTGCCGGCGCTGGCATTGCGCGGATTGGCAAAGGCCTCCTCGCCCGACTCCTGGCGACGCTGGTTCAGGCGGGCAAAGCCAGCCCGGCTCATAAAAACCTCGCCGCGAGCCTCAAGCAGCGGCGGGGGCGCTTCAAGATTCAAGCGCAGCGGCAAGGAGCCTATGGTTTTCATATTGGCGCTGACATCGTCGCCCTCGCGACCATTGCCGCGGGTCAAAGCCTGCACAAAAACACCGTTTTCATAGCGCAGCGAGATGCTCACGCCATCGACTTTCGGCTCGATAATATACTCGAACTGCTCGCCGGGCAAAGCCTTGCGCACTGATTCATGAAAACGCAGGATATCAGCGGCGTTATAGCTATTGTCCAGGCTAAGCATGGGCACGCTGTGCGCCTTGCTAACAAAGCCGCTCAGGGGCTGCCCGCTGACCCGCTGCGTGGGCGAGTCCGGCGTGATAAATTGCGGATACTGCTCTTCAAGCTGCTTTAGCTGGGCATACAGGGCGTCGTATTCACGGTCGCTGATCTGAGGCCGGGCCTCCTGATAATAAAGTTGGTCATGCCGCCGTATCTGCCGGCGCAGCTGCTCCATGTCGGACTGTATCTGGGTTGTGTTCATAATTTAAACCCCGGCCAAAAAGGTCATAACGCTGAAAGGCCGTTAGTGGCGCCCCTACAGGGCGCCGGATTCGGGGGGGCCTTTACCCAGGGTGTCGCTCGGCCTGCGGCCTCGCTTACCCTGGGCTTTATTAGGTTGCCCCTTCGGGGCACCAAATGGACAGATTTTCAATAAACAATTAAAATTTCAGCAGGAAATTTGCGTTTTTCATGCTATTTCATCGAGTTTTTTTGCCTTGTCCGGCTCCCTTTTCCCAACAAGCCAAAACGGGCGCCGCATAAGCCCTTAGTGTACCTTTGTGTCCCTTTGTGTCCCTTTGTGTCCCTTTGTGTCCCTTCGTGTGCCTTCGTGTCCTCTCCCCCGTGTCCTCCCCCTTAGTGTGCTAAAAACGTCTCTACTGCTCTCACTGCAGCTCGACTATGTCGGCTCTGCCGCTGATATTATCAACCTGCAGTCTGAAGCGTCGTTTTTTCAGTTCAAACTCGATGGGTGGGCCGCTGCATTGTCCGTCCGGAAAGAAGCTAAAGCTTATTTTTCCTTCGCTATCATAGGCCTGTTCGTAATTTAGCCACTGGATTTCCTGTGAAAGCTGGTAGCTGTCCTGGCTGTTTAGTAGGGGGCTGCCATTTTTTTCAGCTGGCATTTGTATGCTCGGCTGCCATTCCCGGCTGAGTCTGTCGCTAATCAAGCTCAGCTTCAAGACCGAGGCCTCCGGGAGCAGTTCGAGGCGGCAGGCCTTGCCGCCGGCCCGCGCGCGGCTGCCGCTCTCCGAGAAGGCCTGGCGTATGCCGCTCAAGGCTCTCTCGACCACGATCCGCTTGGGTGCCAGCGAGACCCGCGGCAAAATAAGCGCCAGTATCATGCCGGCCAGCAACGTGACCACGAGGACCTCGAGCATGGTGAAATGTAGATTGCGCAAAACCAGCCCCTTAACTGATAAATCTTGCTGCGTAGTGTCCGACAAAAAAAGATGCCTGGCAGTATTTTGGACATGAAGTCAAATTTTGTCGCAGCCTGCCCACCCTGCGCAGACCAGGCAGGCCCTCGCTTAGTTCCAGCAGGAGATATCGGCGTTGTTGCCGGTGCCTCCGCCCGCCTTGTCTGCCCCCAGGCTGATAATATCGAAAGGCTGCCCGTCTCCCGGGCAGTTATATTGAAACTCGTTGTCCCAGTTATCCTTGGGCACGGTTTTTGACTCGATGTAAGGACCGTCCCACTTATCATCACCCGGGTTTGTGATCAGGTCTTCGAGTCGGTTGGGGTATGCCGACATATCGAAATAAAACTGCTGCACGGCGCTTTTCAGGTTTACCAGCTGCGCCTTGGTGTTCTTCACCTTGGCCTTGTCCAGATTGCCGATGATGTTAGGGCCTACCAGGGCCGCCAGCATACCGATAATGACAACCACGATCATGATCTCGATCAGGGTGAAATGACGGCGGCGCGAAGGCCGCGAAAAAACCAGACGCTGTTCCATAGAAAACTCCAGAATTAACAAAGAAAAAACTAGCCTTAAAATTCAAGCTCTGCCAAGTGTTCAAAAAGCCGCCGATTCAGTTTTCAAACCGGGGCTTCGCTTCTTACACTCCGGCCTGCATATCCATCATGGCCATGAACATAAGCAAGACAATCAGGCCTACTCCCAGCCCCAGCAGTATGATGACCAGCGGCTCAAACAAGCTTAGCAGGCGTTTGATCAGGCGGCGCAGCTCGGTCTCATAGCGTTCGGCCACGCGTTCGAGCATACTCTCCACCGCTCCGGTCTCCTCGCCCACCGCGATCATGCGCAACATCAGCGAGGGTATGTATGGGCTTTTCGCCAGGGCTGCCGAGATGCGCTGTCCCTGGCGCAGCTCGCCGGAGAGTTCTTGCAGCGAGCGTCGTATCTCGCTGTTCTGCACCACCCGGTTGGCAATGACCACCGTATTCAGCAGATGCACGCCGCTGCGCATCAATATGGCCATGGTGCGACAGAGCCGAGCCAGGTTGGCATGGCGCACCAGCTGACCGGCAAGCGGCACACGCAGTATCCAGCGATCGTAGCTCTTGCGAATGACGCCGGACTCGTGGCGCAGCTGCGCCAGCAGATAGCCAAAAAAACCAAGCAGCAGTAGCAGAAGCCACCAGTAATTCTGCAGAAATCCCGAAAGGCTAAGCAGTAGCTCGGTGGCCGTGGACTCGATGCCGGCCCCGGTCAGGGCGCTGGCAAAGCGCGGCACGATCACGCCTAGCACAAAAACCAGCATGACAAGGCCGGAAACTGCGATAAAAGCAGGATAAATGGAGGCCGAGACGATGAATGACTTCAGCTCTTGCGATTCACTCAGAAAATTACGCAGCTCGCCCATGACCTGCGGCAGTGCCCCGGCCTCTTCGCCAGCCTCGACCACGCCGGCATACAAGGGCGGAAAGACATGGCTGCGCTCACGCACCAGATCGGAAAGCTTGCGCCCCTCATGCAAACCCTGGCGCAGCTCCGCCGAGGTCTTGGTGAGCACCGGGTTGTCCTGGTCTTCGCCCACTATGGTCAAGGCGCGCTCGAGCTGTATGTTGGCCTCCAGCAGCGGCACCAGGCGTTCGGTGAAATCAACCACGTTGAGCTTCTTGGCAAACAAACCGCCGCGCTTGTCGGCAATGCTGCCCTGACCTAAAAACTCGACCGGCATCAGACCGCGGCGCTGTAAACGGCGGGTGGCGTCCGACTGGTTGTCACCCTCGATCAAAAGTTCGCTGAGCTTGCCGGAACTGTCGCTTACCTTGAACCTGAATAATGCCATGGCGAAATGAAAAATAAAAGGAAAATTAAAGAAACAAGGGAAAAGTCCCTAGCTGAGCCAGAGCCCTAAAGCCAAGCGGCAGATTTTGGGACGCTGAGGCAGACCCCATAACAATAAAGTCTTTAAGCCATTAAGGCACACGATGGGGGGGAGGACACGAAGAGACACGAAGAGACACGAAGACACACTAAGGGCTTATGCGGTCTCAGAAGCTACTTGTTCTCAGTTCTTTGCACCACTCGCAACGGTCTCATCATCAAGGGCATGTCATCTATATTCACCTTGATCCAGTAGGTGTCGGCATGCGGGAATCTAACGGCGCGCAGCTGGAACACCATGTCTAGCACCTGGTGGGGGTGCTCAAACTTGATCTTGCCCTTTACATTAAAAAGCACATTTTGCGAGTCGGCGTCGCTACAAGTAACCTCGCAAACCCGCTCACCGCTGCCGCCGGTAAGAGAAACCAGCATACACATGTTCGGATGGATATAGGGAAACTTGCGCACATTCAACTGGCCAAAGATACCGATCAGAGATTTTTTGCCGCTCAAACGGTCTTCAATCACTATGTCGCAAGGGATCAGGGCCAGGCCTATGGGTATCTCTGAAAAGGACATTGCTCACCCCCTGCTATTGCTATTCTCACAAAAAAAGTCATATACAACAATATATCGCCTCATTGCTCATCTTCACGTCAAGCCGCAGGAAGCTCTTGGTGTGACTTCGTGGCCCTTCGTGTCCACTCCCCTTTTTATTTCACCGACTGCGCCCGCATTTTCTGCAGTGCCAGCGTATGCAGCTCGATTTTGTCGCCCACTTGCAGTCCCAGCATGGCGCAGCTGCCCTGTTTCAGTTCCAGGGCATAGGCTGCTGGCAGTTCACTGCCATAGCTGGGCAGGCGCCGCTCATACTCCTGCAGGCTCTCCTGTTCGCCCTGCCCTGGCTCCGGCTGCATCTCTTTGATGGCAACCACCACGCCGTCCCGGTCCAGAAAAACAATGTCCAGCGGCAACAGCGTATTTTTCATCCAAAAACTGAGCATTCTCTCGCTTTGGTAAACAAAAAGCATGCCCTGCTCCGGCTCCAGTTTCCGCCGCCACATCAGTCCTTTTTGCTGCTCCTCGTCAGTCAAGGCCAGCTCTATCTTGTCGAAGAACATATCGCCGATAAGCAGCGGCCAATAGCGCGGCTTGTCGGCGCAGAGCGTCTTCGGCAGCAGGCAGAGCAACAGAATTGATGTGATCAGACTTTTCATAGGCTGAAATATCTCGCTTCGATCATGATACAGAGGCAGTGATAGATCGGCAGATGGTACTCCTGCACCACATAGGTCTCAGATGCCGGCGCCTTGATGCAGACCTCGGCCAACTCCGCCAGGCGACCGCCGCCGCTGCCGCTCAGCCCGATGACTTTCAGGCCGCGATATTTAGCCACTTGGCAGGCATAAGCCACATTTTTGGCGTTGCCTGAGGTAGAAAAGGCCACCAGGACATCGCCGGGCTGTCCCAGGCTGAAAAGCTGCTGCGCAGGCCCCAGGTCCCCTCCCTGATCATTAGACACCGCCGTATTAATGGCAAGTTGACTCATCAGGCAGAATGCTCGCAGGCCGTATTGCAAACGCTCAGCCAAGTAGGCTCCCTCCTGAGCATCCTGAGCGCGCAAGGCCTCGCGGTCCTCGGCAGAAAGCGCACGTTTGCAGACAAAGCCCTTCAGAAGCTCGCCCACCATATGCTCGGCGTCGGCGGCACTGCCGCCATTGCCGCAGGTGAAGACGCAGCCGCCGCGGTCATAACAGTGCGCCAAAATATGATAAGCGTCTACAATAGCCTCGCGGCAAGGCAACAAGTCCGGGTAGCGCTGCAAAAGCAGTTCAAGATTGCCAAGGTCCTCGCGCATAAATCAGCTCCTCTCAATGAAAGATTGTTGTCTTCCGGGGTGTCCGGTCTCTTTGATCCCGTTCCCGCTCCCTGCCGTCCGATGGATTTGTGGCGCCCCTACAGGGCGCCGGATTCGGGGGGGGGCTTTTACCCAGGGTGGCGCTCGGCCTGCGGCCTCGCTTACCCTGGGCTGTAACGTCTGGCCCCTGCCGGGGCCAGACGACAAACACTCCGAAATCGACACCATGCCCGTCTCACCTACAACCTTCCTGTTTTGGGCAACACACAACAAGCACATCACAGGCACACAGCACAGCTGTCCTACTCAAACACAAGCCCCACACCCCCAAGCCAAAAGCCAATCCCGAAGAAGCCCCGCAGGGGCGACACGTTACAGCCCCGGGTGGAGTGAGGCCGTTAGGCCGAACGAAACCCGGGGTCGTAGTAACCCCCAAATACGGCGCCCCAGCGGGGCGCGACAAAATCCCAACCACACAAAACTCACCATACACAATGATGCATCATCGTGTCGTCCCTACGGGGCTTGCAGTTTTTGCTGTGAACTCTATCTCAGGGTGCGCTCGGCTTTCTCTTAGTGTTCTTTTGTGTGCCTTAGTGTCTCTTCGTGCCTCTTTTTCAAGGTTTTGCAGGGCTGGCTTTGCAGCTAAATCTCCAAGTAAACCGCTGCCTTGGTCAGGTTGCGGTGCCCCTCTTCGCAGATAACCGCGACGTCTTCGATGCGCACACCGCCCCATTCCGGATAATATAGCCCGGGCTCGACGGTGAGCACCTGTCCGCTTTGCAGCGCATCCACATAGCGCCGGCTCAGGCTAGGCTGTTCGTGTATTTCCAGGCCCAGGCCATGTCCGGTGCTATGAAAGAAGCCGCAGGGCTGGTCCACGCCCTCGACCAGGGTAACAAAGCCGCGTTCGCTAAAGCACTGCTCGACCAGCTCATGCACCTCTTTGCCGCTAATGCCGGCACGCAGGCTCTGCAAGGCCCTTTTCTGCGCCTCATGCACGGCGTCGAAAGCCTGCCAAACGCAGTCTGCCGCCTTGCCTCTGACCAGTGTGCGGCTCAGGTCGCCATAGTAGCCGCTCGCCGTGTGTCGCGGGAAGATATCCAGCACTATGGGCACATTTGCCGCAATCGGGCCGCTGCCGCGCTCATGCGGAGCTGCGCCTTGCAGTCCCGGCGCGCAGATAGTGCCCTGAGCCAGGCCGCCAGCCTGCAGAATAACACCGTCAATTTCAGCGCGCAGGCGCTCGGCTGACAGCGGCTCCTCCTGCCAATAGAGCAGCTGGTCGCTGCCGATGCGGCTTTGTCTCAGCACTTCCTCGGCTCGAGCCAGGCCTTTTTCGGCCAGCTCCACTGCCGCCGCTATGGCCTGCTGCTCGAGGGCATTCTTGCACAGGCGCCCCGGGGCAAAATCGCGCTTTGGACTCAGCCTGATGCGTCGTCGCGTCAGCGCCTGCGCCAGCCCCAAAGGAAAATCGTAGGGCACGCTCCAGTGATTCTGCCCCAGAGCCTTGGAAATGGCCAGCACCTGGGCCAGGGCGCTGTATTCCGGCTGGCGCTTCAGGGCAAAACGCTGCTTGAGATTATCGCTGCAGATGACTTCCACGCCAGTTCGGGCCTGCGCTCTAGCCCTGCCGTACTCGAGGGCGGAAACCACCATGCCGCGCTGCCCGGCAGCCTCATACCACAAAAATGGGTCGGGCGCTTGGAAGCCGGACTCGTAAAGCAGGTCGGCACAGCTTTCACTGGCGGCGTAAATCAGGCGTGATGTCAATTTTTCATCCATTTTGCAGACCATTCGCCGGCAGTATCTCCGCGGCAGCCTTTTCGCAGAGCAGCAGCGCGCTCATAAAAACCAGGAGGCTCAGCGTCAGGCCGACATAATCGCAGCGCTCGCCCAGAAACCAGAGCGAAACCAGCACTCCCAGGGGTATCTTGAGATTGTTGAGCAAGGCGTAACTGCCGGCGCTGACCTTGCTGCCGCCCAGATTCCAAAGGAAAAAACACAGTCCGGAGGCAATTAGCCCGAGATAAGCCAATAGCAGCCATTGCCCTGCGCTGACCTCAGGCACTTGCCGCCAGCCGCCGCTGTAAATGCAGCTCAGCAGGGTGAAGGCAACCGCGCCCAGATAAACCAGGGCAAAATGGGAGACCGGCTCCCAGCCCGGCTGCGTGCGCGCTAATTTGCGGTAGTAAATCTGGCCGGCGGCAAAAGCCAGATTGGAAAGCTGCACTAAAAAGACCCCCTTCCAGTTAAACTGCAAAGCCTCCCCATTATACTGCAGCAGCCAGCAGGCCAGTACCCCGGCCAAGGCCGCGGCCCAGAAAAAAGGCGTGTTGCGGCGTTGCAGCAGCAAATCAAAAAACACCACGTAAAGCGGTGTAGTCGAGGTCAGAAGCACCAGCATATAGGCCGGCAAATACGAAAATGCCGCAGTGTAGGCCGAGTACATCAAGCCAAATTGAAGCGCGCCTATGCCAAAAAGACGCCAGCCCAAAGCCGGCGCCAAACGACGCAAACGCAAAAAAGGCAAAAACACCAGGAAAGCCAGAAAAAGACGCAGAAAGGAAACCAGGTTAGCGTCCAAGCCAACCAGGCCGCCCTTGATGATAACAAAGGAAAAACTCCAGATAAACGAAACCAGAAGAAGATATGGCATGATGCGCTGTGCCTTAGTGTGACTTAGACCCCATCCAAAAAGGTCATAACGCCGAAGGGCCGTTAGTGGCGCCCCTACAGGGCGCCGGATTCGGGGGGGGCTTTTACCCAGGGTGGCGCTCGGCTCCTGCGGAGCCTCGCTTACCCTGGGCTACATTAGGTTGCCCCTTCGGGGCACCAAATGGACAGATTCTCAAGAAAAAAATGAAATTTTAGCAAAAAATTCCGGCTCCCTTTTCCCAACAAACCAAAACGGGCAAGCGGCTTATGCGGCGCCGCAGGCGTCGCATAAGCCCTTCGTGTGCCTTCGTGTGCCTTCGTGTGCCTTCGTGTCCTCACCCCTTCGTGGCCCTTAGTGGTTCAAACGCTTTTTGGACGCGGTGTGGCTTAGTGTGTCTTCGTGTCCAAAAAAAAATCAGAGCAGCATTTGGGCCACGGCGAAGTAGATAAGCAGTGAGAAGGTGTCCACTATGGTAGTTATCAGCGGGCTGGCCATGAGTGCCGGGTCCCACTTGCAGAACTTGGCGAACAGCGGCAGGATGCAGCCCATGGTCTTGGCCAGCACCACGGTCAGAAACAAGGTGATGGTGACGCAAAGGTCCACCATAAAGCCATTGTTGGCAAAGATGCTCACCCGGGCAAAATTCAGCGCGCCCAGCATCAGGCCGACCAGGCAGCCCACGCGCAGCTCCTTCCAGACTATCTTCCACCAGTCCTGCAAATGTATCTCGCCCACCGCCATGCCGCGGATAATCAGGGTGGCGGCCTGGCTGCCGCAGTTGCCGCCAGTGTCCATCAGCATGGGAATAAAGGCGGCCAGCAACACCGCTTTCTGCAGCATATCCTCGTAGCGACCGATGATCATGCTGGTAAAGGTGGCCGAAATCATCAGTATGGTGAGCCAGACAATGCGGTTGCGCGAAAGCTCCCAGACCCCCGTCTTCATATATTCGGTCTCGGAGGGGTGCAGAGCCGCCATCAGCTCCATATCCTCGGTGTTCTCAGCCTCAATGACGTCAACAATGTCGTCAATGGTGATAATGCCGACGATGCGCCCCTCCCGGTCCACCACCGGCATGGCCAACAGGTCATAAAGCTGGAATTTCTGCGCCACTTCCTCCTGGTCGTCAGAGGTATGCACGCTGATCACCGAGCTGTGCATGATCTCCGAGATAAGGCAGTCGTTGTCGCTAAGCAGGATGCGTCGCAGCGACACCGCTCCGGTCAGATGCCGGCTCTTGTCAGTGACGTAGCAAGTATAGATGGTTTCCTTGTCCACTCCGGAATGCCGGATTAGGTCCAGAGCCTCCTTGCAGCTCATATCTTCAAACAGGCCGACAAACTCGACAGTCATCAGGCTGCCGGCGCTGTTTTCCGGATACTTCAAAAAAGTGTTGATAAGGCTCCTGGTGCCAGAGCTGGTGTTGTTGATAATGGCGCGCACCATGTTGGAGGGCAGCTCCTCTAGCAGGTCCACGGCATCATCAATGAACATCTCGTCAATCAGCTCACGGATTTCGTGCGCCGTGATGCTCTCGACTATATGCTGATGCAGACTGCTGTCCAGATAGGTGAACACCGCTGCCGCCAGGTCCTTGGGCATAAGGCGGAAGACCATCATCATCTCACCGCGATCCATCTGCTCTAGCTCTTGCGCCAGGTCCACCGGGTTCATTTCCAGCAAACTGGCCTGCAGTGAGCTGAAGCTGCCCTTGTGTAAAAAATCATGTAGCTTAGGCATGGAACACCTTATATCTTGCAGAAATCCTTCCAGCCTGCGAGCAGCACAAAAGCCAGCCGCCCCGGCTCAAAGTAAAAGAATATAGAGCATAATCATCAGAAAGGCCAAGAATCCGAAGCTGAAAATCAGCAGGCAGAGCAGCGGAAAGGGTATCTTGCGCGTCAGCTTGGCCTGCATGGCCAGCACTTCTTCGGGGCTTAGCTGCTCTTGCGACTGGGCGGTGGAGCCTTCGTCGGCTTCCACCTGACGGCTTACTTTTTGCACATGCACCGGCACATCGCCAAGAATGAGGCGGCTGCGCGTGCTTAGCCTGTTCGGCGTAGTGTCCAGCTTCGTGCCGTCCAGAAAGCTGACGATATTGCGGTTGCTGTTTTCAAAGCTCAGCGAGTCAGCCTTGACACTAAGTAGCGCATGAAAGCGCGACACCTCGCCTTGCCTGATGCAGACATAGTTGTCCTTCGAGGCACCCAGGGAATTGACCCCGGGCCAAAGCACCGCGCGACCCTCATGCCCAAAATCCTCCGACTCCCAGCACAGATCATAGTCGCTGGGGCCAGCTGTCGAGCCATAACAGAAAAAAAGCTGACCGAAACGAAATATGTCGCCCTCTTCCAAAGGCGCGCTCTTCACCTTCACGGCGTCCTTCATGATGCCGATGTGACTGCGATCCTGTATGTGCCAGAGACCTGCGCGCTTGTCCAAGACAAAATGCTCGCGGCTGATGTAGGACTGGGCAAAGCCCTTCAGGCTGACATTGCAACTGGAGGAGCGCCCTATGCTGATGCGACCAGTTTGCTCGTAAGCCTCAGTGCTGAAACGAACCAGCCGCATCCCGGATGAGTTGTAAATGTGACAAACCGGCATGATAAACTCCAGAACGGCAAGCTGTATCTAACCGCAAAAGACTTAAACTTCGTGTGCCTTCGCCCCCGTCCAAAAAGGTCATAACGCCGAAAGGCCGTTAGTGGCGCCCCTACAGGGCGCCGGATTTTGGGGGAGGCTTTTACCCAGGGTGGCGCTCGGCTCCTACGGAGCCTCGCTTACCCTGGGCTACATTAGGTTGCCCCTTTGGGGCACCAAATGGACAGATTCCCAAAAAAAAATGAAATTTCAGCAGAAAATTCCGGCTCCCTTTTCCCAACAAACCAAAACGGGCAAGCGGCTTATGCGGCGCCGCATAAGCCCTTCGTGTGCCTTCGTGTGCCTTCGTGTCCTCCCCCTTCGTGTCCCTTCGTGCCCTCTCCCCTTCGTGTGCCTTCGTGTCCTCCCCCTTCGTGTGACTTTTAGGCAAAACTGCGCAGCTCCTCCTGCACCATAGACTTGATGCAAGCGGCCAGGCCTGAGAGCGGCAGCATTTCGGAGCGCCTTCCCCAGTGACGGCGCTTGAACTCGGCCTGCGCCTGGTCTAGGGTCTTAGGTGAGAGCACAATGCGGAAAGGGATCCCGAGCAGGTCGGCGTCGGCAAAAGCCGAACCAGCCTTTTCACCGCGGTCGTCGTAGAGCACCTCGAGGCCTTCCTCTTGCAGCTGCTTATAGAGCAGCTCGCAGGCCTGGGACACTTCCGGCCTGGCCTGGTTCAGGCCGATAAGATGCACCTGGAATGGGGCGATGGACAGCGGCCAGACTGGGCCGTAGTCATCGTGGTTCTGCTCGATGACCGCGGCCATGGCGCGTCCCACCCCGATGCCGTAGCATCCCATGATCATGGGATGCGACTGCCCGTCCTCTCCCAGAAAATTACAATGCATGGCCTTCGAGTACTTGGTGCCCAGCTGGAATATATTTCCCACCTCGATGCCCCTGTGCATCTGCAGCGGCTCGCCGCTCAGCGGACAGGGGTCTCCCTCGCGCACCGTGGCCAGATCGGCCACCTGTATCTGCTCGGCCAGCTCCAGGTCGCGGAAAAAATTAAAATTGCGGCAATGGTAACCGGCCTCATTGGCTCCGACCACCAGATTGCTCGACTCTGCCAGCGAGTGGTCCACCAGCACGCGGATGCCTTCGCGTTTCAGCCCCAGCAGGGAGGCGTAGCCGGGCACGGCGCCGGCGCTCAGGATAAGCTGGTCATCGGCAAAATCTAGTTCCGCCTCGCCCAGCAGTTTTTTCAGTTTGGCCTCATTCACCTCGAGGTCGCCGCGTATGCTGACCAGTACCAGGGCGCCTTTGCCGTCCTTGTAGAACAGCGCTTTGCCGGTCTGCTCCTTGGGCAGCTGCAGAAAGGCGGCCACCTCTTCTATGCTTTTGCAGTCCGGAGTGGCGACTTTTTCCAGCGGCAGGGGTTCTTCCTGCTTGTAGTGCAGCTTGCTGCAGGCCACCTCGCGATTGGCGCGGTAGCGCCCGTCTGGCGAGCAAAAAAGCGTATCCTCGCCGCATTCGGCAATGGCCATAAACTCGTGCGAGAGAGCGCCGCCTATCATGCCGGAGTCCGACAATATGGAGACGCATTCGCGCAGGCCCAGGCGCTGAAAAATGCGTTCGTAGGCCTGATGCGCCTTCTGGTAGTATTCCTCCAGGCACTCCTGGCTGATATGGAAGCTATATGCGTCCTTCATGGTGAACTCGCGCACTCTGATCAGTCCGGCCCTGGGTCTGGCCTCGTCGCGGTATTTCACCTGTATTTGGTACATCATGGCCGGCAGCTGCCTATGCGAGGGCAGCTCGGTGCGCGCCAGGTGCACCACGGCCTCCTCGTGCGTCATGCCCAGCAGCATCTCCTTGTCATTGCGGTCGCGAAAGCGCAGCAGCTCCGGTCCCACGCTCTCATAGCGACCGCTCTCGCGCCAAAGCTCGGCGGGCAGCACCAGGGGCATCAGCACCTCCTGGCCACCGATGCGGTTCATCTCCTCGCGAATAATCGCCTCGATCTTGCGCACTATGCGGCAGCCTGCCGGCAGCAGGCTATAAAGACCGGCCGAGACACTGCGGCAGTAGCCGCCGCGCAAAAGAAACTTGTGACTGGCGGTCTGCGCATCCCTGGGCACCTCGCGCAAACGCTGACCAATAAATTGCGACAACTTCATGAATAACACCTATGGCAAACAAAAAAGCAAAAACGCTTTTAGCAAAATACAAATATACCCCGAAACAAGCCCACTTGCAAGAAAACGCCGGGGGGAGGACACGAAGAGACACCAAGGGCACACGAAGCTTTTAAAGCTTAAAACCAGCCGACAGTATCTGTCTGCGCTGTCCGCAGCTCCCCACAAAAAAAAGCTCTCGTCTAAGATTAGCCGAGAGCCGCAAAAATGGGGTGACTGACCGGACTTGAACCGGCGGCCTTCTGGGCCACAACCAGACGCTCTAACCAACTGAGCTACAGCCACCATCAATTCATAACACTTGTATAATATGATGCCAAACCAGCAAAAAGCAAGCCAAACAGGAAAATATCTCAGTCAGCAAAAACCATTGTAAAACAGAAAAACTCGATGAAATAGTATGAAAAGCTGCAATTTTCGCAAAAAACGTGTCCTCCTCATGACGCGAAGCGCCATACTAAAATAACCCCAGGCGCGGAACCCGAAGGGTGTAATTGCCTGGGGAACAAAGCACCCACCGAACCGGCGGAGAACAACACTTTTCAGGCTCAAGTTAGCGCCAATAGGCACTGAGCCGGCTTGCCACCGCATCCGCTTTCAAAGCACAAATAAGGCTGTAGGTCACGAATGCACCTAGGGGGCTTGCTTGTGGTTGGTTTTAGCTTCTAGTTTGTTTTATCTTGGTTGGCTGTATGCCGGCTAGAAGCCGGCGCTACGACCCCGCTACACCCGATCGATTCGTCCGATAAGTCCGATTCGTCCGATTCGTCCGATAAGTCCGATTCGTCCGATAAGTCCGATTCGTCCGATAAGTCCGATTCGTCCGATAAGTCCGATTCGTCCGATACAACCAAAAAACCCCGCATAAGCAGGGTCATGCCGTGCAAATTCCATAGAATTTCTTTTGCCGGGGCTATTTTTCGGGTTTCACTCCAGGCTTTCCAGCACTAAGTTCGCGGAGTAAAACTTACCCAAATTTGGTTTCTGCATTGCTATGGCTGATCCACCAGGGTGCCCGCTACTTAAGATAAGCTTAGCGGAAACAACTCTTTCATCAAAGGAAAAATCCCGGGCATAAAAGCTCCAATCCTGCTTGGGTATCTGGTATTGCGTTGTAGCCACAGGAAAGCTTTTCGTTAGTATTTTACCATCCTTGTCAGCCAGCGAGAACTCAACTTTTAATGTAACCTGCCAGTTATTTTCAAAGCCCTCTTTCTTCAGCCAGCCCCCGACCCGAATATGTTTTGTGTCCCTGGGTAGATTCAGCTGCTGCCAAATATGGCCATGCTTAGCCTCCTCGCCCTGGAAACATAAAGCCATGTCCACACCTGGAATCCCCTGAGGGCGCTCGACCATAGGAAGCAAGAAGCGCTTATCGTCAAGATTCAGCTCCCAGGCCTGTAATCCTTGACTGAAATCACCATTGCTGAGAAGATTTTTAAGTCCATACCCTGGCGGAGGAACTATATGCGTATTCAAATTCTGCTCATATACCCGGTCTAACTTGGCTAATTCCTCCTTTAACTTTTGCTCGCCGCCCACAGCGCGCCCCGCTTTAATCTGTTCTAAACGGCACGATTCATATCTTTGACGAATCTTCGTGGAGTCCCAAGGCAAGCTCTGGCCGGGTACAAGCTGGTTTTGCATCATTCCCCACATGGCGTAAAGAGCCCCGTCAACCGGTATGCGCTCACGACGCACATTTATTGAAGCCGCGGCATCATCGCTAACAGCCTGCTCAGCGGAATCCAACAAAGATTGCGCACGTTGAAAAAAAGCCAGGCTTAAATAACCGCGTCTTTCCTCTTTAAGCGCAGACAGATTCCCCAGACTCGCAGGCACGGCCGCTATGCTGTCTTCTAAAAAATTCAGATACTGCATAATATGCGGCGCCGCGGTGCCATAGTAGCCGGAAACAAAGTCCGTCAAAAGCGCTTCCAAAGCCAAGTCCGGATTCTCCATCAGCTTCCAACCCAGCCAGTTTTTCAGGCTGAAAAAACTAGTGCTTACTGAGCCTTCATTTTCGATAAATACGCTGCGCACATGGCAATCCTTATACAGCTTGAGTTCCTCGTGAATATTGCGCAAGTTGGAATATGGCGTAGGAAAGGCGTTGTTATAGCTTAGCCAATAGCCCCAAATACCCAAGTGCTTGGCAATGTCTCGCCAGCCAACAAGCAAATCCAAGGCCTCCTTGTTTACACTGTGCGAACGCGGCCTGAAAAGATCAGGATACCAGCTGCCCTGCCAATTTTTTTTGCCGCTGGCATCAATAGCCCATTCGCCATTAAGCTGGATGACCCGGATCATAACGTTGTCCCTAGGTCGCGTTAATGCCGGCGGTTTAATAGTGTTAGAATAAGCCCAGGTCTCCAACAAAATATCGGGATGCTCTTGGCGCACAGCGTCGGCGAGATAATTTATAAAAGCAAGCAGTGGCGCACTGTCGGCCGACTCCATGTCACTAATGGCCTGGCATGCCGGGCATTGGCAAATATAATGACTATCGTTCTGATTAATGGCATAAACTCGCTGTGGCCGCCTGCCGTCCTTGTCAAGGGCACAAAGCTGCAGGTTGTCAGCAATGCGTTGTCGTAATTGCATGAGTACGTGCTCGCGAGCACCAGGCTCGGTCAAACAAATCTGCCCAGGTCCATGCCCGCTGTTGGACACAGGACGCTCTCCCTGACGGTTCAAGGCTCGAAACTCAGGACGTTCCGCAGGAAAGTTCTTTGCATAAGAATGAAAAGTGTGCGTACCTAAACTATAGCCAAACCCGAACTTTGCGGCCTTGGGGCGGGTGTCCTTCATCCGGCAGCGAAAAAGCTGGTCTGCCACGCTGTCAGGAAACTGAGTATATATATGCCTTTCCTGAAAATAAGGCTCGCCTTGCAGGTCAAATGAAGCCAGGCTTATGCTCTGTATAGAGGGTATCTTCTGATTGAAAACATCATACCAGCGACAGCCAAGCTCGCGCTCCAGAAATTCATGGACGGCGTACAGCGTGCCGCGGGGACTGCCGCCGCAGAGAATGATCTGCTCTCCGCTGCTACGTATAAACCATTTATCCGAAGAGACCTCTCGAAGACCGGGAAACTCCTTTTGCGCCCTGGCAGTGAAACCCACAAAGATCGCTTTGGCGCTGTCAGAGCCTAGCTCGCCTTCCTTCAGAACAACAAACTCTGCCCCTGAAATTTGCTTTAATACCCGGGCAAGCTCATCTACGGCAAATTGTTCTGCGGCAATGGCGGCAACAGGGCCAACAATGACGTACTGCGTATTGCCCTCCTGAGACAAAATAAGCTTCCCGGCAAAGACCGGAGAAAGGCAAAACATGAAAAGGCAATAAAGTGCAAACAGACCAAGAAATCTAGTCATTTTAATTCTCGATTGCAAAATTTTGGACACGAAGACACAAGCGGCAGAAATGCCGGCACACCCCTGTTTATGGTTCCAGGTGTACGCGACCGAGGCGCTCCAGATCGTGATAGCCGGCTTCGAAAATAGGACTCCAGCACATATGCTCGCCAGGTCTCCAGCGCGTCTGACGAAATATATTCATAGAAAAATCTTGTCCTGCTTGCGGCGCTCGCGGCAAAAGTTTTGACAAGGGAATAGCCAGTGTGCTGCGCCAGGAGCCATCCTGCCTCCGCATGCTTAAGGCTACTGCATCAGTGATCGTATGGCTGCCATGATTATACTCGAAGAGCTTATATTCACCATTGCAGTTAAGCGCCAACTGACGATAAATCCCCGCCGCCTCCTGGTTGCTGAAAAATATTTCCCAGCCGTCCCCACCCCACCAGACCTCGGAAAGCTTGTCAAGCTCAAGCGCGCTTTCCTCCAGCATCATATAAAGATATTCACCATCGTGAGCCATGAGGGCAAGAAGCTCGCGCTCGGGAACGGTTTCTCCCCAGAGACGCCTCCAATCTTTAATCTGCGCTGCCCTCGACCAATCAACTTTGGCACCATCGCCGTTAGCCTTGGCCAGACGCGGTACAGCTATGCTCGGCGCTGCCTGTTGCATGAGCATAAACGACTTTTGCTTCTGGCGCAAAACAGCGAGGTTTTTCTCCAGGTCGGAAAGCTTGGTTCGGGAGGCCAGGTCGGCCCTGTGACTCAGAACCTCTTGAAAATCACGCTCATACTGAGCCAGGATGCTCTCGCTTTCCCAAGGCATGCTTGTGCCCGGCGGCAGCTCAGAAGCGAGCTTTTCCCACATTACATAGAGACCGGCTCCGACAATGATACGCTCAAGCTTCACATTCAGGCACTGATTGAGCTGCCCGGCGCTAAGCTCCTCAGCCAAGGCTAGGTATCCTAGAGCTTTTTCGTAAAACTTCAAAGTCAAATATGGACGCTGAGAGGTCTTCAGACTAGAAAGGTTGCCAGCCGCCGCAGGGACCGCCGCAATGCTGCCTTCAAGATGCTCCAAATAGTCGCGCATGGGCTTGCTAGCGGCACCGTAATACGAGTCCATAAACACATCCAACAGCTTCGACAAACTTTGACGCGGGTTCTGCATCAGCTTCCAGCCCAGCCAAGTCTTCAAGCTATAAAAGCTACTTAGCGGAGCAGCCTCAAACTCGACAAAAACCCGCTCCAGCCCCAGTTTTTGATACAGGCGCAGGTTCTCGTAAATCGCCTGTACATTGCTATAGGGAGTATAAAAACTCTCATGGTAAAGTATCCAATAATCCCAGACGCCCAGATGTTTGCTTATCTTACTCCAGTCAAGCAATATTTTGTTGGCTGCTCGGTTGTTTACATGATTTCTAGAACGAAAGAAGTCCGGATACCAGGCCGGTTGCCAGTTAGGATCATCATGCTTAGCGGCATCGCCGGCCCACTCACCATTGAGCTGGATCACCCTAATGAGCACATTATCTGCCGGAACCCTGTTCACTGGCGGCTTGATTGTGTTGGCGTAGGCCCAGGTCTCCAGCAGGACATCGGGAAAATCCTGGCGCAGCTGCAACGCTAAATAATTGATAAAATCCAACAGTGCGGCACTGTCGGATTGTCCGTCACGGCTAAGTGCCTGACAAGACTCACAGCTGCAAATCCAGTGTGTGTCATTTTGACTAATACTCAAGGCATAGGAGGGCTGCTGGCCCTGCGCATTGGCGGCAGCAAGAGCATAGTCTTCTGCAATCTCAAGCCTGAGCTGTTCCAGCACTGACTGACGCGCACCCATATTACTTAAACATATCTGCCCTGGACCATGTCCGCTTGTTGAAACAGGGCGCTCCCCATTGCGGTCTAGAGCCAAATACTCCGGTTTATCTGCTGGAAAGCGGCTGCTGTAACGATAAAAGGTATGCGTGCCCAAGCTATAGCCAAAACCATACTTGGCATCCGACTTAGGGCGTGTGTCCTTGTTGCGGGTGCGCAGCAAGTCATCTGCTTCGCTGGCCGGCAACGCTGAGTATATATGCCGGTCTGGAAACGCGGGTTTGCCTCGCAGCTTGAAAGGACGCAGACGCAGGGTTTCAAAATGCGGACATTTGCTGTTGTAGGCGTCAAACCATTGCCAACCCAGCTTTGTCCCGAGAAATTCGTAAACCGCATACAGACTGCCCCGCGGCCTGCCACCAGTCAAGATTATATTCTTGTCCTTGCTCTGCAGGAGCCATTCCTCGGCAGTAAACCCAGCCAAGTCTATGCTGTTATGTCGGGCATATTCACTGTGCCCAACAAAGATGGCATTAGTCCCGCCAAGGAATTCCGACTCGGCAATTATATCAAACTGGGCTTGCGTGCTCTGCTCCAAGTGCCGGCGCAACTCTTCGGCGGCAAAGCGCTCTGAAGCAATGCTAGGCTCGGCCAACACAATTACATAGTCGCTTTTGCCTTCTTTGACCAACTCCAGGCTAGCGCTAAAAAACCAGGCACCCGATACTTGATTTGACACAAAAAACCAACATGAGATGGAAAAAAATAAAATTTTCACCCAGCCCCCCGCAGAATCGTCGCAAATTCGCATTTTCACTCCCCTTAAGATTATCTGTGCATGGCGGTGCCGTCTTGCAAACGCCAGTCGTAAATAAATTGTACGCTGTACTGATTCAGAGCAAAGCCGCTATTAAAATCCAGAACTGAGCCGTCCGCCCAAAAATTATTCGCCCGCCCCGAATGCCTGAAATGTACTACATGTGCAGCTCCAGAACAATTGCCTATGGCATAAAACTGATGAGGCACACCGCTCCACCAGGCCGAACTGGACAAATAACTGTCGGCCAAAAGCCAAACCTTGGAAGCCTTGCTGGTGCTAAGCCGGTAGTCCAAGGTATTGCTATTGACGTTGTTGTACTTCTCAGGGCTGTTGTGCATCCCTAAAGTGCTGTAAATTGAAGTTTCGGAATATTTGAAGCTGGGACAGCGCAGTTGCGCTAAAGTAGATACATAGCCATTCTTGGTCAACACTTCGTGCCAGATCAAGCCGGCGTTGCCAGCCACCCTGGGGAGCCAACCCTCGTTATCATCAGAATACATCAACAAGGCTAAACCAGCCTGCTTGAGATTGTTCTTGCATTGAATAGCCTGAGCCCTAGCGCGAGCCTTACTCAACGCCGGCAGCAGCATGCTGGCCAAAATGGCGATAATAGCGATGACGACTAGTAGTTCGATCAGGGTAAAAAGAGGCGTTTTTCTCATTTCAGGCTCCTGTTTTAGCTTTGATATTTTCGTTGT
>Ga0265295_1001358_pt1 | contig 43173 bp, 55 predicted proteins | sample Munlansysbiofilm_FD_192503 | JGI IMG/M metagenome (GOLD analysis project Ga0265295, IMG submission 192503) | Leachate microbial communities from a municipal landfill in Southern Ontario, Canada - Methane capture system biofilm | ecosystem: Engineered > Solid waste > Landfill > Unclassified ... | reverse complement strand
GCCTCCTGTTTTGCGTTAAAAACTCCGCAAAATTGCGGGAAAAGTGTTGACCGCGTTTCAATTTTAGAACAAATGTTCCGCATACGAAACACGGTGGCCTTATTTTGATGCAAAATGATACACTTGCCCACCGTGCTGCTCAAAATTGAGCGGCTGCTTCCCCGGCCCTGTTTTGCCAGGCATCGGGAAAAGAATCTCGCCAGACCTGTTGACAGATTTTCCCTCGGGTGGCAATGCTCGCCTCACGGAGCTAGTAACTCCTCGCAGGCGGAACGACGCGCTCACCTTCGAGCCCGTCAACGCCACCCGAAAGTCTGGCCTTTTTTGTGTCCATTGACCATCCGCCGCGCGGCCCTGGTCATCGAGGGACCAACACGGAATCAGACTCCGGGTGTGAACTAATACAAGACCTCGCAAGAGGGAATATGTTCGCCGTCCTGCGACGGTTACTAGCACCCGGAGTTTTCTATTTCGGAGACTCCAATAGTAGCCCTCGCAGGAGAATCTATGTCTCTCGATCTCGTTTCCGATCTGTGCGTGTCCGAAGGTCATCCCGTTGTTTCCTCCGTCAAAGTCGCCGAACGATTCGGCAAGCGGCACGATGATGTGCTTCGCGCAATCCGAAACTTAACCAAAGGTTTGTGCGAGGAATACCGTCTCCGCAATTTTGCGGAGTGCTTTAAAATCAACGAGTTGGCCAATGGGAAGAAAGAGCCTTTCTACAACCTGACCCGTGACGGCTTCTCACTGCTGGTCATGGGCTTCACCGGCAAGGAAGCCTTGGCCTGGAAGGTCCGCTTCCTGGAAGCCTTCAACGCCATGGAAAAGGCCCTGCTCGAAGGCTACACGCGCAAGGCCCCCGAAACCGCCGTCATCTCCACCGTCGCCGACCGGCAACCCCTGCACAACCTGATCAACGTCTGGGCGCGGCTGGGCTGCATCCATCACCGCGACGCCTTTGCCATGGTTGCCGCTCGCTACTCCCTCCCCACGTACACCCTGCTCCCCACGGCCTGGCTCCAGGACGCTATCGACTGGGTCCAGTCCCAAATCGACGAGGTCCAGGCCCGGCGTCTGACGTCCGCGTCCGCTCCGGAAAGCCTGGAAAAAATGCTCCGCGATGCCCGCGCCGAGGGCGTCATGGACGTGGCCCAGGCCTTAAACAAACTTCCGGTCACGCCAAAGCCAGCGGCGCCGCGTCCTGTCCCGGACGAACGCGCGCTCAAGGCCATGAGCGCATTGATCGTCACGGTGGTCACGCTGTTATCGGGCTTTAACGCGTCAACCGCCGATCTGCGCACGGCGGTGTCGTCCATCCTCAAAAAAGGCGTGCCGGATCGGGCCGCCGTTTCCGTATAGACAACCTTGCCCGGTCATCAGAATGGCCGGGCAAGGACGGCGAGCACGGTCCGGACAATGGCGTCCGGTCCGGCGCCCGCCGCGAGCAACGAGGCTACGATCCCTTCCACGGCGATTTTCATGGCTGTGTAGGTTTCGGCGGTGCTGGCATCTATGGGCATGGAGACAATGGCATGAGTGATGGCGCGCAAAATTTCCGGGTTGGCTCCGGCCTGCCGCAACATGGCATAGGCGGCCTCGTGCAAATTGTATTGGGCCAACAGGGAGTTGTACTCTTCTTCCGAAATTTCGACCTCGACCGGTCCGACACGGTACGGCGTCGGGCATTCGCCAACGTTTTCCGTCCGGCGCGGCACGATGCTCAAGGGGACCACCTTGGCGGGCACGCCAATGGCGCGAAACATTTCTCCCTCGCTGTAAAACAGCCAATTCATATTCAGGGTAAATTTTTCGCCGATGGCCAGCAGCTCGGAAAATTTTGGCTCCGTCTTGCCCTTGGAGCTGGCCCAGCTCCAAAGCTTGGTCCGCGACATTCCAAGTTCCGCGGCCAAGTCCGCGCGCTTCCCCTGGTATGTGTCCAACACTTTCGCCAATCGCTCATTACAGCGAACGCCGTCCCTTTTTTTTGTCATTGTTGTTTCCCCCTTCTGGACAGGTGTTTCACATTGTTGTATTTGTGTTCTGTATTTGTAACAAAATGAGCGAGGATAGTATGGAGTTGATACAACAGCCGACACGACGTTCACGATTGGACGCATGGCTGCGGGAGCGACGCATCACCAAGCGTCGTCTCGCGGCTCACCTTGGCCTTTCGTATGCCCGCACTCTGCAAATTTTGCGGGGCATTTATCTTACATCGGAGCACCGCCGCCGCCTGGTCGACGCCGGCCTGCCGCCGGAACTGCTTCCGGAGCCCAGCGATGACTGACGACATGATGCTGAAACGCGGCCGCAAGGTGACGTACCGCGAGCGGGAGCAGGTCAATTTCTGGATTGACGCCGCCCTGTACGGCGAGCTTTGCGCCTGGGCCGCCGACAATGAATATTCGGCGGTGGAGGTGCTTAATGCCAGTATTGCGTGTGGCCTCCCCACTGTGATGTTCAACCCTGATTTCATTGTGGCATTAAAGAGTAAATTTGAAAAAGAAACAGCTTGATGGAATTAGCATAAGAGCTCTGGTATCTGTTTCTTTTTTTTGGTGTTTTGTGTTTCGTATATGAAACAAGTGTAGGTTTTTATCAACATGGAAGTCAAGGAGTGAACATGGCGAGGCCGAAAACAAAACATCGGGACGACCCCGGCGAGGAGATAATCCGCGGGCGGCTGGATTATGCGGCGCAAATCGGCATGGCGAACGGCATCACGCCGCCAGAGGTCGCCGCGTTGCGCCCCCTGCTGGCCGTGCTGCCCGTGGCGATAGCTCGGGAGCGAGTGGCCGAGGTGTTGGGGCTGGAACTTAGCCCGAAAACACTGGCCAATATGGATTCGCTCCAGACCGGCCCGAGACTGCGGTTTCTTGTGGGGCACCGCGCGATGTATCCCACGGCGTATTTGCTGGAATGGATGGAGCGTCGCGGACTGGAAGTCGTCGCACGGAGGGATGCGTAATGTTAGCGCAACGCTTCTCCGCGCAAAAATTCCTCCGCCAAATGCACATACCGTTCCGTGGTCTCCAGGGTGCGGTGCCCCATGAGCTGTTTCAAGGTCAATACACTCATCCCGGACATGATTGCCCGCGTGCCGTAGGTGTGCCGGAGGCTGTGAAAAACAATTTTGTCTTGGGCGCGGGTGAATCCCGCGTTCAGTTCAAGCTCGCGGGCGATCCAGGTAAAAATGTGGCTCATGCGGTCCCCGGTCAGGGGCGTGCCCTCGTCCCAGAAGACGTGGGTCTGCTCCGCCGGCCTGGCCGCGCGTCGGCGGAGCATGTCCAGACAGGCCTCGTCCGCGAATACGGTCCGATCCCGGCCGGATTTGGTTTCGACAAGGCGGATGGCGTTGCGATCCAGGTCCACGAACTGCCAGCGCAGGCCGCATGTTTCAACAAGCCGCGCGCCGGTGTTCAGGGCAAACAGGATGGCGTCGTGGAAGACCAGGGCACTGGTCTCGGAGCGGTACACCTTGCGCACGGGCAGGCGCGCCGTGTCGGCGGCGAGGAGCAGGATGGCATCGGTTTGCGCCGTGGTCAGGATGCGCCAGCGGGCGTTGTCCACGCGCTGGCGGCGGATCTGGGCGCAGGGGTTGGCCCCGCTGAAGACAGGGACGTGCGGGGCGTCCGCGCGCAGGGGCATGAGCTGGGCCTGACGGAAGATTCGCGAGGCCAACAGCAGACACTGATTGATGGTGGCCACGGACAGGGGCCGGGCGGCCTTGGGGTCAAATTTGCCGGTCTTGCCTTGCAGCTCCCGCCGCAACGCCTCGATGGTCACGGGGGTGATTTCGTCCAGGGGGAGATGCCCGAGAAAGGGCAACAGGTGGTGGGACAGGCGGGACTGATCGGCGCGCCAGGATCGTTTGTTGCACCGCGCCCAATCCAGATACCGCGCCGCCACGTCCGCGAAGCGCACCCGCTCCAGGTCGTATCGGGTGATTTTTTCCTCGGTTTCGACGCAGTGCTCGCGCCGCAGTTCGGCCAGCGTGTACGTTCGACCCAACTCGTCGGCGCGCTGCATGATTCTGGCGCGCAGGTCGGAGGCCGTGCGCGCGGTGTAGCCGTCGCTCGCCCAGCCCACGCCCTCCTCGCGGGTCTTCCCTCCCCGGTCCTTGTATCGGATGGAAAAATACCGGTCTGGCCGCCTCATATACTTGCGCTCCGGGTGCTCGCGGCAGCGCACGCCGACCAGCCCGTCGACCCTGATCCAGTTTCCCATGGCGCCCTCCCTGATCCCACCTTCTGTCCCACTCCTGTCCCACCCCTTGCGGGACGAAACGGGAAGATACGGGAAGTTTGCCAGGATTTGGCCACGTGTCCAGCCAAAAAAAAACCGGGTCTGCGCCCGGCCTTTCTTCCTTCACTTGTAACAATCCAAGGGTGTTATGTGATGATTTCGCAAAAAAATAGTGGTGCCGGAGGCGAGACTCGAACTCGCAAGAGGTTGCCCTCGGTGGATTTTGAGTCCACGGTGCCTTTTTGCGTTTGTTTTTTAAAAGTATTTTTATTTCAGGCTATTATTTTATATTCGACGACGGCCTTGGTCCGTATTGCGTCGATTTTGTCCCACTCTGGTCCCACCGTTTGCACGGGATGGAGGCGGGCATGACTCCCAATCCTCCAAAAAAAAATATGGCGGCCATGAATGTGGTGGGCACCATGCCGCCCCATGACATTTCGTCGGAACAGGCCCTGCTCGGGGCAGTCATGGCCAAGGGCGAACGCCTGGACGACGTGCTGCCCATTCTCGCGGCCGATGATTTCTATTCCGGTCAACACCAGATTATTTTTCGCGCAATTTTGCGCCTAGTCGACGACCAAAATATCGTCGACCTGGTGTCGCTGGCGTCGTGGCTCCAGTCGTCCGGGGAACTCGATGCAGCCGGTGGTTCCGGCTATTTGGCCCGGCTCCTGGCTGACGTGCCCGTACCCGCGAACGTGCTCAGGTGGGCCGAGATCGTGCGCGACACGGCTCGCCGGCGAAGGGTGATGCAGTTGGCGACGGAGCTGTTTCAGGCCGCGTCCGACCCTGCCCAAAACGTGGGCGACGTTGCCGCGTCCGCGTCCGACCTGGTGGACGGGGTGCTGGCCGACAAGCTGGATACGGGCCGCCAGACGCCGCAGCAAGTCGTGTCTGATTATTTGTGGTGGCTGGATCAGTCCGTGGACGAGACAGCCGGCGTGCAACTCCCGTTTCCCAGAGCGCAGCAAATGACCGGCGGGTTTTTACCGGGCGAAATGATCGTATTGGCGGGGCGGCCCTCAAACGGGAAAACGGCCCTGGCTCTGAACGCGGGCATCTACGCCATTGGTCAGGGCAAGCGGATCGGGATTGTGTCCCTGGAAATGCGGTCCCGTGCGCTGATGGGCCGCTTGAGCGCCATGGCGCTGGACATCGACGCCCAGAAGTTCCGCAACCGGACCCTGACCAGCGACGACAGGCGACGGATCGAGGATTTCTGCAAGCGGTTCGCGGCGCGGCCGATCCGGATGTGGGACGAACCCGAGTTCTCGCCGTCGCGGATGCGGGCCGTGGTCAAGAGCTGGAAACGCCAGATGGGCGGGCTGGATCTGCTGATCGTGGACTACCTCCAGCTCATGGGCTCGGATCAGATCGACGGGCGCATGTCCTTTAACCGGGAGCAGGAAGTTGCGCGGATCTCCAAGGCCACCAAACGTCTGGCCCTGGGCGAAGAGGTGCCGGTGATGATCCTGGCCCAGCTCAACCGCGAGGCCGAGAAGTCGGCCAAACCAATGTTGTCTCACCTTCGCGAGTCCGGGAGCCTGGAGCAGGACGCGGACTTCGTGTTGTTCTTGTCGTTCTGGGACCCGAGACAGGTCGGGCATATCGTGGAGGTGGATCTGGACGTGGCCAAGGGCCGGTCATCCCAGACGGGAACCGTGCCTCTGAACTATGTGCGGCCGTTTTTGCGCTTTGAACAGCGCGGGGAGGGAATGTGATGGGTGTTCTGTTGGCGGCGTGCGGGCTGGCTCTGGGATTATGGGGCGCGGTGGCCGTGTATCGGGTGCAGGTTGCGCGCGGCTCGGCCGCGTTGCGTGGGGATTTTGTGGGGCCGGACGGCGAGGCGTCGCGGCGGAAAACGGTGGAACGGATTGGGAGGGCGAGATGATCCTGATTGGTTTGAGCGGAAAAATCGGCGTGGGCAAGACCGCCCTGGCGCGGGAGCTGTGCTCGCGCTCGGAGCAGGCCATGCGGCTGTCGTTCGCGGCGGCGCTGAAGCGGGAGGCTGTCGCGCGTTACGGCTATGACCCTCTGCTGAACGAGACGGCCACGGGTAAGGAAACCATGGTCCGGCATCGGGAACTGGTCGGCGGCGAGGCCAGTGTGCGCCAGATTTTGATTGCCATGGGCCAGGAGCGGCGGGCCGAGAATCCGGAGTATTGGTGTGATCGTCTGGCCCATGTGGTTGGCGTGTTGCGCGGAGCCGGGGCGCGCATGGCCGTGGTGGACGACGTGCGCTTCCCCAACGAGGTGGCCCTGATCCGCCGCCTGGGCGGGATGCTGGTGCGCGTGGAGCCGTATGACGGCTGGAAGCCGGGGCCATGCGCCCAGGATGCGTCCGAAACCGCACTGGACAACGGGCGCGGGTGGGACCTCGTGGCACGGCCCGCGTTCGGCGCCGACGGATTGCGCCGGGCCGCGAATGAAATTTTGTGGCAATGGTCCGAGGTCCCGGCATCATCGGCGGGTGAAAATTAGGAAATCAGCAGGTCGCGCCATCTGGTGTTCCCGCGCCCCGTGGAATCTGTGCGCCTGGGTCATTGGCGGACAGAATGCGCAACGGGCGGACGGGCCGGCGCGGTGCCGCCGGCCAGGTCAACACCTCCATCTTCAGGGGCCGACGCGATGTGTCGGTCTCGCACCAGATGGCGCGACGAACGAAAAGGAGGGCGTATGCCATGTTCATGCGGCCGGGCGCTGTTGCCCGGAGAAACACAGTGCGAGCGGTGTCGTCGGCGCGAGTATGAGCGCCGAAGGCAACGGGCGAGACATCAATACGAGACGCGGATTTGCGAGGAGTGCGGGGCGCCCTACGAGACCACGAAGACGTCCAATCGACATACCTGTGGCGCGCTGAAGTGCCAGCGGGCGCGCGCCGTGCGCCTGGACCGCGCCGCCAGGGCGCAACGCCGGCCGCAAATCGTGCTGACGTGCCCGATATGTGGCCGCAGGGTGCCGCGCAAGAGCTCGAGGCAAAAAACGTGTCTGGCGCCTGAATGCGCGGCGGCATGGAGTCGGCTCGCCCAGAAGCGCGCTGGCCGCCGGGCAACGTCTCGCCGGCCCGCCACGCCTGGTCCAGGGTTGGCCGGTCGTGGGCCCTGGGGCCTGGACGTGGGTCCCTGGGCGTCCGAGACCTTGGACGCGGGCCTTTTGCCGCGCGAAGTAATATCCTATTTGTCGGCGGAAATGCTCCCGCTGTTGTGAGGTGCGCATGAGTTACCAGACGTATGTTGGCCGCACGGCCAGGCATCTTGGCGTGGTGGATCGCGACGCGCGGGCCGAGACGGCGCCGCCGTGTCGCGGATCGTGGGCCGCGTGGAAAAAGGCGGAGGAAGCGGCCCAGGAGCGGGCAAAAAAATTCAACACAACGGGGGAGCGCCGTGGCTAGAGTGATCAAAATATCAAAATATGTCGGGCAGGCTGTTTGCGCGGCGACGATGTGGCACGTGGCCATGCAGGCGCTTGTCGCCGCTGACGTTTTGTCGCCCGCCGCGCGCGGACAGGCCGCGAAATGCTCGCGGTGGTATCGCGCCGCGCTCCATGTCTCGATACCCGACGAAGGCCTGCCGGAGGTGACGCGCCGCAAGGTCGTGCGCCAGGCAAACGCGGCCCTGGCACTGGCGGACCGCGTGATGCCCGAAGCGGTGACATACGTGCCGTTTATCGCCGCGCGAATGGAGGCCTCGTGGCTGATGTTGGACCATTTGCTCGTGCATCACGGGGATGCGTTCCGCCCGCGCCAGCCGTGGACATACCTACGCCAGGTGTCGGCGTCGTTTTTTTCGATGATTTGGCCAGACGTGGGCGAGGAATGGACTGGGCCGGTCTGCGCATTCGCGCGCGAGATGTATACGGAGCTGGCGGCATGACGGCGCTGGTCGTGTATTTATCGGGCGTTGTTTTTTTTGCCTTCCAGTCCGCGATGTGTGCGCCTCGCCGACGGCTATTTTCTGGCTCGCGCCCATGGCCCTCGCCCACGCCGCGCGCCGGCCGGGGACGCGCATTCACGCCGCGGTGGTTGCATGGCGGCGGAGGGGGGGCGGGACGTGAGCGAGTTGAATTCGACCAACAAAAAGGGGGAATACAATGACTTGTGATGCCAGTTTTACACTAGAATGCCCGTGCTGCGGCGCGGTAGTGTCCGTCAAAATTCAGACGGAGTGCGCCTCCGTTAGCAAAATTACCACACCGTCGCATTGCTCCACTCGCGGCGCGCGTGTTGACGGCAAGGCCACGATCATCGGCAACGCGGATGGAACGCCATTCCGGATGAACGGACGCGATATTTGGATTGCCGTCCTGGACGCGAAATATCGGGCTGCGTCGGTAGCATGGGCCGCCGAACGCAACACAGACGCAGTGGAAACGTGCCGACAGGTGATGCTATCCGGCGCCCCGGGCGACCTGCCCACGGCGGATGTGTTGCTGAAAATTTGGCAGCATCGGGATTTTATCGACGCCAACGACCCGACGATTGGGGATTTTCCCGACTATGCCCTGGCAAACTGGGGTTTTGGCAGCGCCAATGGGGCCTACGTCTGGTCCTCGTCGGAGTACTTTTGCAACCTACGCGGTCACCGTGTATTCCGGCGGAGACGTGAACAACTACTTCAAGTTCTACCAGTTCGGGGTTGGTCCCGTCCTGGAGATCCCGGCCTAGCGCGCTAGCCCCGAACCTTGAACCTCAAGCAAAGCGCCGCCTGAGCGGCGCGGAGGGATCTGCGATGAAATCTACGCCAGGTGTCGGCGTCGTTTTTTTCGATGATTTGGCCCGACGTGGGCGAGGAATGGACTGGGCCGGTCTGCGCATTCGCGCGCGAGATGTATACGGAGCTGGCGGCATGACGGCGCTGGTCGTGTATTTATCGGGCGTTGTTTTTTTGCCCTCCAGTCCGCGACGTATGCGCCGTGATGGTTGCATGGCGTGAGCGAGTTGAATTCGACCAACAAAAAGGGGGAATACAATGACTTGTAACGGCAGTCTTACGTTAGAATGTCCGTGTTGCGGCGCCGTGGTGCACGCCAAAATTCAGACGACGGAGTGCGTCTCCGTTGGCCAAATGACCACGCCGTCGCATCGCCCGGCTCGCGGCGCGCGTGTTGACGACAAAGCCACGATCATCGGCAACGCGGACGGCACGCCATTCCGGTTTAACGGCCGCGATGTTTGGATCGCCGTACTGGACGCGAAATATCGGGCGGCGTCGGTAGCAGTTGCCTCCGACGGCAACACAGACGCAGTGGAAACGTGCCGACAGGTGATGCTATCCGGCGCCCCGTGCGACCTGCCCACGGCGGATGTGTTGCTGACAATTTGGCGACAGCGGGAGTTCATCGACGCCAACGACCCGACGATTGGGGATTTTCCCGACTATGCCCTGGCAAACTGGGGTTTTGGCAGCATCCATGGGGCCGGCGTCTGGTCCTCGTCGGAGTACCCTAGCACCAGCGCGGTCAGCGTGGGTTCCGGCGGAGACGTGTACGGCGGCAGCAAGCACGGCCAGTTCGGGGTTGTTCCCGTCCTGGAGATCCCGGCCTAGCGCACTAGCCCCGAACCTTGAACCTCAAGCAAAGCGCCGCCTGAGCGGCGCGGAGGGATCTGCGATGAAATGCTTTTACCATTCGGCCGACCTGGACGGCCACTGCTCCGGGGCTATTGTCAAAATGGCGGAGCCGGAATGCGAGATGTTCCCGATCGACTACGGCCAACCGTTCCCCTGGGACTCCATCCGCCCCGGCGAGGTGGTGATGATGGTGGATTTCTCGCTTCAGCCATTCGCGGACATGGTCCGCCTGAATGAACTAGCAACGCTGGTCTGGATTGATCATCACAAGACGGCCCTTGACGACGCGGCGGCAGCCGGTGCGCGGATCGACGGCATCCAGCGCGAGGGCCTGGGGGCCTGCGCCCTGGTCTGGGAGTGGTTCCACCGGGGCGAGACTATGCCGTATTCCGTGCGCCTGCTAGCCGAATACGACGTGTGGGACCATCGTGACGCCAACTGCCAGCCCTTCCAGTACGGCTTGAGACTGGAAAACACGTGGCCCGAGGCCGAGGTGTGGCGCAGACTGCTGCGCGGCCGAGACAGCATGGCGGACATTATTCTGCACGGCGACATAGCTCTGCGCGTCGATGCCAAGACCAGCGAGGTATACGCCACGAGCTGCGCCTATGAGACGGAGTTCGAGGGCATGCGCTGCATCGCCATGAATCGCATGTGCTGCAACTCCAAGGCATTTGATCCGATCGTGGACCCGGAAAAGCATGACGCCATGCTCACCTGGGGCTGGCGCGGCGGGAAATGGACCGTCAGCCTGTACGCCGCGCGCGAGGACGTGGACGTCAGCGCCATTGCCAGGCGTTACGGTGGCGGTGGGCACAAGGGCGCGGCCGGCTTCAAGTGCCAGGGCGAGTTGCCGGCGGGGGTGAGGCCGTGACGGACGCCGCGCCAGAAGCCCGCATGGCCGGAGAGATTCCGGCCATGCTGCGCAGCCTGGCTTGGGCCATGGAGGATCTGGGCGTGGGGATGGTGTATTATGGCGGGCTCGGCCCGCTGGCCCGGCGCGGGCAAGAGCTGGTCGCCTCGGCCGCCGTGGCCCGGATCTGGGCCGACGAGGCCGAGGCTGAAAGTCAGTATCGCGGCGAGGCCGAGGAACCAGAGGAGGACGAATGAACGAGCGCCCAATACTCATGAATGGCGACATGGTCCGCGCGCTGCTTGACGGGAGAAAGACACAGACGCGGCGACCATTGAGGAGGGACATTTCTGGTCGGGTAGGGAGGAGCGGCCGGTCATGGCATCTGGACGACCCGGCTTGTGTGAATGCCTGCCCGTTCGGGCAGCCAGGAGACCGGCTTTGGGTGCGGGAGACGCATGGCTTCTGCCCTCGGCACATGGGCGTGGACCGATGGTCTTATACGCCAGAAGAGGCACGGGCTATTTATGCAGCCGACGGCGTTCCGAAGCTTAGCGGGCCGCGCGGGTTTTGGTCTCCAAAGATGCGGCCATCAATCCACATGCCCCGCTGGGCCTGCCGTATCGTACTGGAAATTGTCGACGTGCGAGTCCAGCGGTTACGCGATATCACCGGCGAAGAGGCAAAGGCCGAGGGTTTGCGCGGGGTCACAAAGGACGGGGCGCGCGTGAAGTGGGGAATCCCAGACGCTGACGGGCTGCCCGGCACAGACGATTACGGATGGCCGTGGCGCGAATGGTCCGCAGATCCGCGCCAGGCGTTTCGGAAAATTTGGGACGACTGCTATGCCAAGCGCGGCAATGGATGGGACGCGAATCCATGGGTGTGGGTCGTTGAGTTTCGGAGGGTTGAGGCATGAGTAATTGCAGGTTTTATTTGTTCCTCGTGGCCATGGTCGGCGCGGGGTTTTTTGCCGGATATCATGTGGGCACTATCGGGACACTTCTTGGCGCCGGATGGAAAATTGCGCTCGGGCTACTCGCCTACATTGCGGCCTGCGCGGCCGTGACGTCTGCCCTGGTCCTGGGGTGCGTTGTTTTTGCCACCGAAATTGAGTCCTGCGAATATACCGTGGACGAGCACGGGAAGCCCGCGTCCGTGACGCTTGCCTTCGGCCCATGGCGATGGACAAGGGAGATCCCGACGACACGGATTGGCGGCGAGTAGCATGTATGATGGCCTTAGCGACGAGTCTCCGGCGCTGCGGCGGTTTCGCGAATTACTGCGGACGTGTCCGTTGTGCGCGGTCGTGACGGACGAGCGGATACTCCTGTGTGCGGTGCAATTCACGGCGGACCGGCGGCGACTGGTTGAAAATTACGACTGGCTGCGGGGCCATTGGCCGGAGTTCTGCGAGGCCGCCGACCTGTTTTGGCTCGATCCGGATGTGTTTGCCTGGGTCGAGGCGCACCCGTGCGCGCGCCGGGGCGTGACGTATCGGACAATGTACGCCACGACGCCCGCTCTAGATGCGCCAAAGCTGTGCGTGCTGGCCTCGGGTGAAAATTCAAGCGATAGATGAGGTTTTGTTTCTGACGGCCCGCGATGCGTGGCTTCGCGGGCCGGATTGAAGCAAAATTTTGCGGGGTCTTTGATAAACAAATAGGTGAGATTTCATGCTGACCCGGGGCGTTTGCGTCCCGGGTCGAAGCGGATGGTTATTCCCAGACCAAGCGGGTCATTTGCCCGCACTCCGAGGTCTGGATCTCGGTCTGCCCCTCGTATTTTTTCGCGGAGACCCTGATCGCCTCTGCCAGCTCTGGCGGGCAGTCGGCGGCAATCTCTAGCCGCATGCCGTCGTAGGGCAGAAACGCGAGGCGTTTGTAATCGCCGTGTTCTGCGGCCTGGCGGTCGGCGTAGACCACCCCTGCTGCCTGTATCCCGACGAAAAGCCGTTGGCCTGTCATCATCGGGCACCTCCCAGGACGAAAAACCCACTGGCGGTGGAGATGATGGTTTTTTGGCCGATCGCCACGGCCAGCTCAATGGCCGTGGCCAGGTCGCGGCCCCGAAGCCCCTGTAAATTTAGCAGATCGAGCCCATGAACATACATGATCCTCATGACCGCCTCCAGGCTGCCCAGCGGAGCAGGCCAACGGCGAGAGGGACGAGGATGCCGGCCAGGGTGGCTAGCTTGATCATTTCCAGGGCGAGATGTAGGGCATTTGTACTCATATCGGAGGCTCCTTCCGGTTTGGGTCATGCCCGGCGGCGTTGCAGCGCGCGCCGGGCGTTTTTTATTTGACGATCTTGATGGGGAACAGGGCGGCCATCACGCCCCCGGGTTGGGCAGGAATAGCTTGCATTCCTGCTGCCATTTTTCATTGTCCTCATAATCGGCCCACATTCTTCTCGCCCAATCCGCCAGGGCCAGGCGGGCAATGCCGTCCAGCCCCTGCAATTTTGCGAGGAGGGCCGGACCGTCTACCCCCCACTTTTGGTCGTACTGATTGAGCGACATGGCGTCCGAGACCTCCCAAATCAAAGCGTTTTGCGCCCACCTAGTTGCCTCGGTTCCTCCGGGGAACCCGCCGGTCCAGGTCCCGTTCAGTGTGTCCAGCACGAGGCAGGCCTCGTGCTCGGTCAGGGATTTACGGGCGAGCGTGAGCCCGAAATCCAGTAACGCCCAATAGTTGTTCACGGCCTCAATGACCGTGGTGGACCTGTTTCCGCCCATGTGCTGATCGGTGCGGGCGTCGATCTGGGCCAGCATGTCGGCGGACATGCTGATCGATATGGGTTTTTTCCAATTTTCCTTGGCCATGTATCCTTCCTTTCGGCTTGTACGGCCACGCGAGGGATTCGCGGGACCGATGGAAGCCGGGAGCCGGTGGGCTCCCGGAGAAGGTTACAGCTATTCTTCCGCTGCCTCGCGGTACTCGGCGATTTCGTCGGCGTCGGCGTAGCCGTGTTCCAGCAGGGCCGCGAGGTGGTTTTCGCCCATCCCGCCGGTCAGTCTGCGGCACCTCCACTGCGCGTCTTCCAGTAGTGCCTCCTCGATGTCGCCGTTGAGGATCATGTTGGCCTCGACAGTGGCCTCGACGCCCTGGACCGCCTCGGCCAGGGTCATCTCGCCAGCCGGCCAGTGGTCGTACAGGTTGCAGTAGGAAAATAGCCAGTCGTCGACGTTCCAGACCTGCACGTCGCCTTCTGCCTCATCAAACAGGCGAGTCAGACACTCGTCGGCGGCGTCTGCGTCGGCGGTCAGTGTTCCGACAAAATTTGGCCCGTTCCAGTCCGTGTCATGTCCGTCGTGGACCCGCTGCAGCATGGCGCGGACATCGTCGCGACCCATGAGGTCGACCAACTGCTGGCCGGTTATGTAGGGGTTGATGCTCCAGGTCATGGTGCGGCCATGCCACTCATCGGCCGGGCGGGCATTGCCGATCTCGCCAGAGTAGTCGGCACAGACCCGGCCGTCCTCGTACAGGTAGATGTAGGCTGGCTGGGGGTTGATCTGGCCTGGGTACTGATAAAACAACGGTGCGTGATCGTTTGCGAGGGATTCGATCTGGGTGAAATCTAGCATGGTGGTCTCCTGTTTTTCCGGTTGCAGCCGGGGTTGTTGTGCTTCGTTGACTATTTAGTAAGTCCTTACTAAACACAGGTCAAGGTATTTTGTAAAAGTTTATTAAAGTATTTTTTAACAATAAACGCCAGGGGGTTGCAATGCGAAAACGGAGACGTGGCGGGACGCGCGTCGGGGCATCTGGCGCGGATGTGGCACAGATGACCGGCCGACCGCTGGCCGAGGTGGAGCGAGTGCTGCGCGGCCTCGTCGCTCGTCGCGTGCTCTACGAAATCGGACAGGGGCGATATCTGCCCAACCCAGACCCGGAAACATGGCTTCCGGAGGGGGGCGCGCATGGCGAATCCGCAGTGTGAGCACGGGTTTACGCGGATCGCTAACGAGTTGCTGGACGCGGCCCTGCTCCGGCTGTCCGCCGAGGAAACTGTGATGTGGCTGGCGCTGGTGCGCGTGACATACGGGTACGGCCGGAAAGAGGCGGACGTGACCCGCGAACAGCTGGCGGGCATGTGCGGCCAAAGCCCGCGCACGGCCGCCCGCGCCCTCGCCGCCCTTGCTGCTCGCGGCGCGCTCTATATCCATCGTAACGGGCCGAAACCAATGACCGTACGCCTGGAAAAGGACTACGAGAAATGGGCCATCCCAAAAGAGGTGCCAGATATGGCACATCAAGGCCCAAAAGAGGTGCCAGATATGGCACATCAAGGCCTCAAAAGAGGTGCCAGATATGGCACATCAAGGGCCTCGCAACAATTAGAAGAAAGAAATAAGAATAAGAGAGACCCTCAACCCCCCTCTTTTGAGGCCATGGAGGTTGCCCAGAAATATCACGCGCGCATTCGGACGATTCTCCCGAGCCTCGCGCGAAGCATCGGAAGCCAGGCTGATGAAAAAGGGGCCGCTGCCCTGGACGCCCTGGTGCGGATCGACGGACATGATTGGGAGCTGGTCAAGTCCGTGCTCAGGTGGGCTCTGACGGACGAGTTCTGGGCGCGGAATCTGCGGAGTCTGGCGTCCGCCCGGACGCGCGGGAAGAACGGGAGTACGAAGTTCGAGAACTGCCTGGCCCAATTCGAGCTGTGCCGTGAAACAGTCAGGGCGCACGGAGCCCCGGCCGTCCAGACGGTCACGCACACGCTGACCGAGGACGAGCTGACCGCGCGCCGGGCCGCGAATGCGCTCTGGCGGGAATGACAGTGCAAAGGGGCAAGGGCGGGGCAAGTTTCCGCGCAGGCGCGGGCATGAGGCGGTAGATAGAGGGCAAGGGGGTTGGTTTTGCCCTGGGGTGGGGCGGAAAGCTGGGGCAAGGGCGGAGGTTGGGAGCCGGGTTCGGGTGGTCATGCCCGGCCCGGCTTTTTTCTGTCTTGACAAAACGTCCGTTATGGACGGAAAAGACGGACGACAAACACGGACGGTGTGGACGCCGGAAGCGGACGGCGTAAGCTGGACAAAATGTCCGTACAACCACCGCGCGGCGGTTAATTCAGGCAAAGGGGCGAAAAATGGGGAAAGTCGTCGGGTACATTCGGGTCTCCACGGACAAGCAGGACGTCGACGGCCAGCGGCTCCAGATCCTGGACGCGGCCAATGCGGCCGGGCTGACCGTGGGCGAGTTTCAGGCGTTCGAGGTGTCGTCGCGGCGCTCGCTCGATGAGCGGGGCATCACGGCCCTGCTGGCGTCGGTCGAGGCCGGGGACATGGTCATCGTGTCGGAGCTGTCGCGCCTGGGCCGGTCACTGGTCCAGGTGGTGGGCATCGTGGACCAGATCCTGACTGCAGGGGTCGGGCTCTGGTCGATCAAGGAGGGGATCAGGCTGGCCGGGGAGCTGGACATTGCCGGCAAGACCATTGTGACCATGTTCGGTCTCATGGCCGAGATCGAGCGGGACCTGATCAGCCAGAGGACCAAGGCTGGGCTGGCCGCTGCCAGGGCCAAGGGCAAGCAGCTCGGAGCACCCAAGGGCGCGCGGTGGTCGAAGCTGGACCAGCACGAGGAGGAGATTCGGGGCTACCTGGCCAAGGGCGTGAGCGTGGCCAGCATCGCCAAGATCCTGGGCGTGTCCCGGTCCACGATGCACGGCCATTGCCAGAGGAGGGGGTGGCTGTGACGGGCAGGTGGAGGGGGTACCCCTGTCGTCTCGCGTTCGGTTCCGCCGCGCGCGTCTTGAATAGGTAGCCCTGAAACGCGCCGGGAAATTTTCCCGAAACCTTTTGCCCTGGGGCGGTTGAGGCGGGGGCCTTTTGTTCAAGGCCAGGGTTTGGTGGGCGGATGTCCGGGCGCAAGACGTAGAGCTCGCGAAAAAAGGCAGGTCGAGATGAAGACAAGCGAGAGGTTCAAGACAGTGCGGCACGAAGGCATTTTGCAGCGCCACGCGGCCACAGGGGCGCTCGGCGAGGCGTGGGTGGGCATTGGGTCGGTTTTTGGCGTTAGGGCCGTCTCGCGCCGTCCTGGCGCAAAATTCGGGCATTCAGGAAAGGCGGTGAAAGTATGAACGGCGAGCAACGAGCGGCGGAGCTGATGCGGCTCATGTCCGAGGAGGGCCTGTCTCAGCGCGAGGCGGGCGCGCGGCTGGGCATGAGCGAACCCAGCGCGTCGAAGTGTCTGAAGCGGTTCCGGGCGCGCACGGCCAAGGCCATGGCCTTGTCCGCTCCGGTCAGCGCGGCGATCAGGCAGCAACTTGACGAGGTGGCTGCGGTGGTCCGGCTGGCGGACGAGGCGCGGAAGTTGATCGGCCTGCTTCAGGATGTCCTGAACTGCGCTGACGATTCCGAGTATTACGCCATGCGCTCCAGGATGAAGCGGATCTGCCCAGGAGATCCGTCCAAGTTCCTGGTGGCGCTCATGGCCGAGGAGCGCAAGCAGGTGGAGCTGCATTTCTCCATGCGGGAGAAGTATTGCAACATGGAGCGGGTGGCCGAGTTCCAGCGCACGGTCATGGAGGAAATCCAGCGCGAGAGCCCGGAGACGGCCCAGCGCATCGTTGCGCGGCTGGTGCAGACGCGGACCCTGCGCGATTCGATCGACCTCGGCTTGCCGCAACCTGCGGCGGGAGGAAAGTAATGGCGAAACCAAGCGGCGACCTCTTCGCCTCCTTCGTCGAAAACCTCGCTTCGGCCGTGAAGGTCCCAGAGGCCCCTCCGGGCGATGTCGGGGAGTGGGCGGCCGGGACCTATGCGGGCGGGCAGCCGATCATTCTGGATCGGGGGCCGTTCACCTTTGAGCGGCATGAGTATCTGGTCACGCCCTATGCCGATGATCATCCGCGCCAGGTGGAGCGCAAATCGACCCAGCGCGGCAACTCCACGCGGGCCATGCTGCGCATGTTCCATGCGGCCCGATATCTGTCCATGGTCGGCATCCTGTACCTGTTCCCGTCCAAGACCGGCATCGGCGACTTCTCCCGCTCGCGCATCGCGCCCCTGGTCGAGCGCAACCCGGAGATCATCGGCCGCCACCTCAAGGACACGGACAGCGTCGGCCTGAAGCGGTTCAACGGCGTCAACCTGCTCTTTCGCGGCACCAAGTCCGAGGAGGGCCTGCGCTCGGACCCGGCCGACTTCGTCATCTACGACGAATTCGACCTGATGAGCGAGGGCGTGGAAGGCGCGGCCCAGGGCCGCCTGGAGCACTCGGACTTCAAGTGGGAGCACTATCTGTCCAATCCGACCATTCCGGACTTCGGCATTGATCGGAAGTTCCAGCAGACGGATCAACGCTTCTGGATGCTCAAGTGCCCGGCCTGCGGCGGATGGACCTGCATGGAGGATTTTTTCAATCCGTCCATCGGGCTGGATCAGGACATCATCGTCGAGCTGCGTGGGGAGGTGGTCCGCCTCTGCCAGCACTGCCGCGACGCTGCCCTGGACCCGGCCCAAGGCGAATGGGTGGCCAAAAACCCCAGCGTCACGGACATGCGCGGCTATGCCTACTCCAACCTGTGGAGCCTGTTCCGGTCCCCGGCGTCCATCCTGGAGGCCCTGGGCAAACTGACCACGCGCACGGCCCCGCCCTTCTGGAACTACGTCATCGGCGCGGCCTACATCGAGTCCGACGCCCGCCTGAGCAAGGAGCAGATTCTGGCCCTGTGCGCCGGGCACGGCATCGCGGCCCAGGATCGCGGCCCGTGCTGGATGGGCGTGGACCAGGGCGCGCGCTATCTGCACGTGGTCGTGGGTAAGAGCTTCCCGGACCGGATCGTGTACATCGGCGTCCTGCGCGAATGGGAGGACCTGCCCAAGCTGGCGCGGGATCTGGGCGTGCATTGCGCGGTCATCGACGGCATGCCCGAGACCCGCGCCGCCAAGCGCGTGGCCGAAAGCGAGGAGCTGGCCGGCAAGGCGTTCCTGAACTGGTACAACGAGGGCAAGCTGGTGGCCTGGGACGAGAAGAACCACAAGGTCGGCAGTCCGCGCACCGAGACCATGGACGACTCCCACGACGCCCTGAAGGACGGGGCGGTCGCCCTGCCCGCCGACTGCGGCCCGGTGCGGGAGTTCGCGGACCAGTGCCACAATGTGGCCAGCACCTGGGAAGAGGACGACGAGGGCAACCGTCGCAAGGTCTGGAAGCGCCTCGGAGCGGATCACTTCCGGCACGCCTTCAACTACGCCTGGATGGCGCGGCAACGGCTGCTCGGGAGTGGGTTCGGGGATTGTGACTTGAGCTAGAGGAGGCGAGATGATCACCCAACACAAAAACTCCCTGACCGGGGAGCCGTTCTTTCTCTGGGATCGTTCCGGCGCGGAGCCTGTGCGGTTGCGGCGGGTGTCCGGCGGCGTCGGGTGGCCGTCCAAGGGGCGGCCTGGGTTCTTGGTCGTGGTCGGCGAGGAGTCGGCCGCCAATCCGGATTTCCCGGACATGCGCACCCTGCATGTCGTGCGCGAGGCCCCGGATTGGCTGGGCGCGAATTTTCTCGGCGTGCCGTCCATGCTTCAGGCCATGACCGATATCCGCCGCGTGGACCGCGTGGCCGAATGGTGGGGCGAGGACCGGCCGGAATTCTATCCGGAGCTGCGCGCCCACAACCGCGCCCAGGCTGGCCGCCGGTTGCCGCCAGTGCGTATTCTGGCTCCGCGCGACACCGTCACGCCGGAATGGCTGGCCATGCGCGTCCATTTGCGGACCAGCGCGCAAAAGACCCTGTTCTTCCACCAGTCCGACGCGACGCGCGCGGCCTTGTCCGCCCTGGGCCGCGACCTGTCGGACGTGACCTGGTCCACGGCCCCGGAAGTGACGGCCCTGCTCATGGCTCTTTCGCCCCTGGAAACCAGGCGCGGCGAAGGCGACGGCCCGCGTGGCCGCTGGGCTCCGGCCGACGGCGTGGCCGGATATTGATTGCGCTCCGCTCGAAAATGCGTTAAAAACTCCGCAAAACAAGGGGGAAAAATGATCGAGTTTAAAAGTATGGACCTATTGAAACGCATCTGGAGGAGAATTTCTCCGGCGTATCGCAAACGGCAAGACGAAGCGTTAATGCAGAGCATTCGGTATTTGGTAGAGAATCCTTCCGCGGCCTGCGTGGTTGCAGGATCACTTATCCAGGGAGAGCCCCTTGCGCGTCTCGCCCATCATCAAGCAGGGGCTGACTTCCTTGGGGTCAACCTTGCGACGCCCGGCATCCCTGATGACCAAGCCTAGCCCCGCCCTGCGCGTCAGCGTGGCCACGCCGGACGCCATGGTGAAGATTCGACTGTATCCGGCGGACCAGTTTGATGGACCGCCGGATTTGTTCCGGCTCAAGATCGGACGGGAATGGGTGATGTCCGAGGGGAAATACACCTTCTTCACTCCCGCCGCCGCCCTGGAGTTCGCGGCCCGGTCCGCCGGGCTGGCTCCGACCGCTCCCGCCCGCCCCGCTATTCGCCGCAATGACCGCGTCCGCGTCACGGTTTATGATTCCGCCGGCGAGTCCATCGTGGAAAAATGTTTCGTGTCCACGCCGCCGTTTCAGGGACCAGACGGCCGCTGGCGTGTTTTTGTCCTGACCGTGCAGCATGGCCAGATTGCCATGCTGTGCGACGACGTCCGCCCTGCAGGGTAAATCTTAAAACCTGTCAATATCCCGAAAAAAATTTTTTTCCCTTCCCATTCCTTCCCATTCCTTCCCGCCTCTGCCCCTAAAACCTTCCCGAACCCATCGCCGCGCCAAGGCCATGGTACGCTTTGTCGTGCCGTGAATCCGCGCCACGGCACCCCGGCGCAACCGGGGAGTTCCCCTTTCTTCCCGGTTGCGCGGGTCTATTTCGAGGAAATCCATTGAGCGAATCAGTTGAGGTCCGCCTTGCGCGCATCGAGGAGATGCTTCGCGCCCATTTTGACCGCATCGACGAACGGTGCGGGCTCCGTTTCGATGCTATCAGCGACCTGGAAAACCGCGTGACGTGTCTCGAAGAATGGCAGGCGCAAACCAAGGGCGGGTGGATGGTGTTATCGGCTGTGTCCGCCGCCTCCGCGACGGTCGGCGGCCTCGTGGTCAAGCTAGTGGCGTACATGATCGAGGGGGGGCGATGACCTGGGAACAATTTTTTGACTGGCTCATGCGGTGGGAGGGGCGCGTGGTGCATCGCGACCCCCGCGACCCCGGCGGGCAGACCGCCTGGGGGATATCCCGGCGACATCATCCTGCCTGGGCCGGATGGGAACTTGTTGACGCCGGTACAACAAGCGGCCCCGCGTTCGAGCGCTTGGTGTCTGACTTTTATCGCGCCCAGTACGGCCACGAATGGGAGGCGCTCCCGCCCAGGGTCAATGCCGCGTTCTGCGATGCCGCGATCAACATGGGCACCGTGTACGCCGCGCAGTGCCTGCAAGACGCGCTAAATCGCCTTGCCGGAACAACATACGTCCTGGTCGACGGACGCATCGGCCCGCGCACGCGCGAGGCCGTGCGCCATGCGGCCGCCGACGGCGTGGCCTTTACCATGTGCGCCATCCGGCTGGCCGAGTATTGCCGCAGAGGCCGCAAGGGCGAGGCTCGCCGGGTGTTTTTGGACGGATGGGCCAGCCGGGTTCGGAGCCTCATGGAGGAGATATGAACGAAACGAAAAGTGTCTGGGCGTCGAAAACAGTCTGGGGCGGCGTCGTGGCGTTCGTCGCGTCCATCGCCGGGATTTGGGGCTATGCGATAGCCCCGGAGGAACAGGCCGTGATCGTTGATGCCGCCTGTTCCGTCGCGGCTGGTATGGGTGCCGCCGTCGCCATCCTTGGTCGCATCGTGGCCTCGAAAAAGGTCAAGTAGTGTGGCCTGGATCAAAACCTTTCTGGCTGGCCTTGGCGCTGTCATGGGCGCGCTGGGCACATGGTGGCGGCAACGGCAGCGCGCCCAGGCCTTGGCGGAGGCTCAAGCCGACGCTGATCGCATTGGCGCTGATCCCGTTGGCGAATGGCTGCGCCGCTACAACCCAGATAGCGCCGCCTCCGCCCCGCCCGACACTGGAAAGCATGCAGCCGACGAATGATGGCGGGCTAACGATGAACCGACAGGATGCCATGGAGTTGCTTTTGTACGTCGACCAGCTGGAGCGCCGATGACTTCGATATCCGCCGTGGACGCGCTGGGCTCCATGCTGCGAGCGGAGTTCGACGACGCCGCGGCCCTGCGGCGGCCGTATGAGGATGAATGGGTCGAGGCGCTGCGCCAGTACAAGGGCATCTATGCGCCCGAGGTTGCCGCGCGCATGGCCCGCGCCGACGGCCCGGAAGGCCAGAAGTCAAAAATTTACCTGCGCCTGACCAAGGTCAAGTGCGACGCCATTCAGGCCCGCCTGATGGATTTGCTCTTTCCCGCCAATGGGGCCGTGAACTGGGGCATCGAGCCCACGCCCGTGCCCAATGTTCGCGACGAGGCAGTAGCCGCCGGCCTTCGGGCTTATGCCGCGTCCGGTGGCGACCCCGCGTTGCTCGACATGGACGCCTTCCGCCTGGATATCGCCCGCGAGTCGTGCGTGGCCATGGAGCGCGCCATGCGCGACCAGCTCGCGGAGACGCCCAAGCGGCAGAGTTACCGCAAAATTTGCGACGCGGTCATTGCCCACGCCGTTCGGTACGGCACCGGCATCCTGAAGGGGCCGCTCGTGGAGACGCGGACCAAGACGAGCTATGCCAAGGGCGCGGACGGTGATTGGTCGCTGCAGCACGTCGAGGACGGACTGTGGCCGTATTTTGAATTCGTGCCGATATGGGCCGTGTATCCGGATCTGGCGGCCACGAATCGCCACGAGTTGCGTTTTATTTGGCAGGAACACCTGATGACCGGCAAGGACCTCCGGGACTTGATCCGGTTCCCGAAGTTCCGTGGCGACGTCATCGCCGAGTACGTCCGCCAGCACCCGGACGGCGACGCCGAGCTGCGTCAGTACGAGACCTCGGTGCGTTCGTTGTCCGAGGAATACTCCGCCCCGGACCTCAAGGGCAGATACCGCGTCATGGAACGCTGGGGGTATTTGACTGGCGCCGAGCTGGCTAATGCCGGCATCGAGATCGACCAGTCCCAGGATACGGAAATGTTCTCGGCCAACATCTGGATTGTTGGCAACAGAGTTGCCAAGGCCGTTCTCAACCCGCTTCAAAGCGTCGATTTCCCGTATTTCTTCTATCATTTTTCCAAGGACGAGTCGTCATTTTTCGGCGAAGGCGCGCCAAAGCTGATGCGCGACTGCCAGTCCGGGATCAATGCGTCGGTCCGAATGCTGGTCGACAACGCGGCCATCGCTTCTGGCCCCATCGTGGGTATCAACGTGCGCGCCCTGGCTCCGGGGCAGGACCCCGAGGCGCTGTCGCCGTGGAAGATTTTTCTGTTCGATGACGCGGCCGACATGGATCAGATGATGAAGACCTGGAATCTGCAGTCGAATTCCCAGGACCTGATCACCATTCTACAACTCTTCCAGAACTTCGCCGACGAGCTCTCCACGCCCCGTTATATGTACGGGGACCAGAACGTGGGCGGCGCCGGCAAGACGGCGTCCGGCCTGTCCATGCTCATGGGCGCGGCCAACATCGCCATCAAGAGTCTGGTCAAGAGCTTTGACGACGACGTGACCATCCCCTTCATTACCGCACTGTATCACTGGAACCTTCAGTGGTCTCCGGACGCGACCGTCAAGGGCGACTACAACGTGGTCGCCAAGGGCTCGACCAATCTTGTCGCCAAGGAGCTGCGCGCCCAGCAACACCAGGTGCTCCTTGGCGTGACCAGCAACCCGCGCTTTGAGGGCATGACCAAGGACGCCAAATGGCTGGAGCACGTCTTCCGCGACGCCGACATGCCCGAGGGGCTGGTGCGCACGGACGAGGAATTCCGCGCCTGGAAGCAGGAGCAGATGACCATGCATGCCAAGGCCCAGGCCCAGGCCATGCTCCAGGCCATGATGGAAGAGGCGCAAAAGGCGGGCCTTGATCCGCGCCAGGCGTTCGCCCAGGTCGCCCAACAGGTGGCCCCGGCACTGGCCGGCGCTCCCGGACCCACGCCAGCGCAGCCGTCCACGTCCGAGTTTGCCACGGAGCTTAGGCCGTGAGCGCCAACCCACTCGCGGACGCGACCGACCATGCCGGCGCTCCGGCGTTCCGCGCCGTGCTGGCCCTGGTGGAATTCCGGCTGGCATCGGCCCGCGCGGACCTGGAGACGGCGGCCCCGGAAAAAATTTTGTTCGCCCAAGGCAAGGTTCGCGCCCTGCGCGATCTGGCCCAGGATTTGAGCGGACGCAAACCCTGAACCTGTGGCGGCCCCGGTCCAGCCCGCCCGCCACGGAGACGATTATGTCAGACGAGATTTTAGACGACAAGCAGGCCGACGAGGAGTTTGACGCCGCATGGGCGGAAAACGAGCCTGCGCCCGGAGCCCCGGCCGCGCCCGCCTCCGAGCAGATCCACGGGCGGTCGCCCGCCGCCGAACCGTCCTCGCAACCGGCCCCGGAGCATGCCTCCGGCTCTCCGGTCACGGAAACGGACACGCCGGACGACGTGGAAGAACTGCGCAAAAAGGCCCACGGGTACGACTCCATGCTGGGCCGCCTCGAAGCCGAGCGCCGTCAGCGCAAGGACATCGAGGAGCGGCTGCGTCAGTTGGAACAATCACGGCAACAGCATTCTCCCCAGGCCCCAACCCCAGTTTCCGCCCCGGACGCCATCCGTCCCGAAGTCGAGGAATTACAACAGCGCGACCCGCAGCTCGCGGCGCTCGTGCTGGAGGACTCCAAGGACGGAGCCCGGCTGCGCAAGGCGCTTGAGGAATTTGGCGTGGACGCGGTCGAGGAGCGCGCCGAGGTGATTCGCCTTCGTCGCGACCTGGATTCAAAATTGTCCGGGATCGAGACGCAGACCAACGACGTGGCCCGCCAGACGGCCGTGCAGTCATTTTATGCGGCCGTGGCTGCCAAACATGCGGACTGGGTCGGCGTGGCCACGGACCCCGCGCGCGCGCACGAGCACCAGCAATACATGCTTGGCGTGCGGTCGTGGGCCGAGGGGAAGCCGTATGCCGAGGGCGCGCGGCTCTTTCGTATTATTGAACAAGGCACGCCGGCGGAAGTTATCGAGCTTCTGGACCGGTACAAAGCAGAACAGCCCGGCACCAGGGTCGATCCGCGCGCCAGCGCCGCCGACGCGCTGGCTGTGCCGAGCAGATCCGGACCTCCTCCCAAGGCCCGCGCCCCGAAAGACGATTTTGACGCGGGCTGGAACGAGGCTCCGAACGAGTAGGGAGAATTTTCATGGCATACACAGGCACGGCATACGGCGACATTTCGCCCCGCACAGGCGGTTACGCCTCCAAGGAATTGTTGAAGCGCGCCCAGCCACTGCTGGTCATCGAGAAGTTTTTGCAGTCCCAACCCCTGCCGGAACGGTCGACCAAGACCATGATCTTCCGGCGCTACAACGCCCTGGACGCGACGCCGACGCCGCTCAGCGAGGGTGTCACGCCCACTGGCAAGAAGCTGACCAAGACCGACGTGACCGTTGACTTGGTGCAGTACGGTGATTTCGTCGAAATATCCGACATCATCCAGGATCACCATACGGACCCCGTCCTTCAGGAGACAATGGCCATCCTGGGCGAGCAGGCCGCGCTGATGCTGGAAACCGTCCGCTTTGGCGTTCTCAAGGCCGGGACCAGCGTGACATACGCCAACGGTGCGGCCCGGACGGACGTCAATACCGGCATTACCCTGGACCTGCAGCGCCGCGTCACCCGCGCCTTGAAGCGCCAGAATGCCCGCGTGTTCACGTCCGTGGTCCGCTCCACGCCCGACTTTGGCACGGTCAACGTCGCTCCGAGCTTCATTGGCCTGTGCCACACGGATTGCGAGTCCGCCATTCGCGGTCTGGCCGGCTTCAAACCGGTCGAGGACTACGGCAATTACGGCGCGATTTACGAAGGCGAAATCGGCAAGGTCGAGGACGTGCGCTATGTCGCCTCGACGGTCTTCCTGCCCTGGGCCGACGCCGGCGGTCTCAAGGGGACCATGTTGTCCACGGCGGGCACGAATGCCGACGTGTACCCCATCCTGTACCTCGCCCGCGACGCCGCCGCCTCCGTCCCGTTCAAGGGGAAAAAGGCGGTGACGCCAATGGTCCTGAATCCCAACGTGCCCCGTGGCGGCGACCCTCTGGGTCAGCGCGGTTCGTGCGGCTGGAAGGCCGCCTCCGCCGCCGTGATCTTGAATGACGCCTGGATGCACCGCCTCGAAGTCGCAGTACCCGCATAGACAGCGGAGGGGGTCCGCCCCCTCCTTTTTAAGGAGACTCCATGAGCAAGCAGCCTGATAATTCCTCCCAGTCGGCGACAGACAACGCGCCGGCCCGCCCCCGCGTGACCATCATTATTCCGTCCAGCTCCGGCAAGGGCGGCAGCGACGACGTGTTCGCATCGGTCAATGGTCGCGACTACCTGATCCGGCGCGACGTGGAGGTTAGCGTGCCGCCGGAAGTGGTCAGCGCCCTGACCGATGCCGTGATCACGGAACACATCACCGACGAGGCCGGGCGCATCGTCGGAGAGCGGAACGTGCCTCGGTATCCGTTCCAGGTAAAGTGAGGTGGCCATGAAGGCAAAGGACCTGTTCCTCCTGGTTTCCACCAAGCTCCAGGACATTGAGCCTGGCATGGATAAAAGGTGGCCATGGGAGAAAGATCCCGCGGCCAGTCGCGCGTCACTGGTGGACTTCCTTAACGCCGCGATCCGGCAGACAGTGCTTTCCCGCCCAGACATCACCGCAAAAACACAAAGCGTGCAGTTGGTGCAAGGCGTCCGGCAAACAATCCCATCGGACGGAGTTTTTCTCCTTTCCGTGGCGCGAAACATGGGAACCAATGGCTCGACGCCAGGAAAGCCAATTTTTGCCACCGGGAAGGATTCCCTTGCAGCGTATTCGTGGACGTATGCCGGATCCGAAATAGACTTTTATTATTATGACCCGCTTGTAGACAAGAAGACGTATTATACCTTGCCAGGAGTTGGAACAACAACGAGGTGGATTGAAATATCGTATTCCGTAAACGCGGGCACCGTGGCTACGGCGAATGACGACATCCCAATCCCAGAGATGTACTCTGACGCCCTTGAACACATGATGCTGTATCATATCCTTTCCGGAGACTCTTCTGCATCAAATCTTGCCTTGGCTAAGTCGCATTACGACGCATTTTATATGGCCGTTGGCGCGGACGTGTCCGCAATAACGGCGGCAAGGCGCATGGCGGAGCCGCAATCATGACCTACCGTGACATGCTGCCGCTCGTTGTCTCCGTGGTGCGCGGAGCCCCGATCCCTTGGGTGGAAACAGAGCTGCGCGAATCAGCGCTCGCGTTCTTTCAACGGTCGTCGGCGTGGATTGAAGACCTGGACCCGGTCACGCTGGTCGCCGGCGAAACGACGGCCGAACTCGACCTCCCGCCCGGCGCGGCCGTTGCCGTTCTTTTGTCGGCCAAGGCAAACGCCGTCCAGGTCCGCCTAACCCGCGACGCGGCAGGGGCTGGGAATTCAATCGTATTCGCCAGGCCATTTCCGGAGGACGTGGAGATAGCCGCTACCGCCGCGCTCAAGCCCGCGTTTTCGTCGCAGGGGATACCAGACGATATGCGCGAGTTCGTCCCAGCGATCCTTCATGGGGCCATCGCGCGCCTCAAGGCGCACGGCGGCGTGGAGTGGTCCGACCCACAAGGTTCTGCCCTCGCGTTGGGCAGATATAAAGACGAAATCGCCAGGGCGCGCCGCCGGTCTCTTGTCGGTCCAAATATCAACACATTGGCTGTTCGGCCGGTGTCCTTTATCTAGGAGCTAGTATGTCCAAGTTTTCTAATTATCTCGAAAACGCCATTGTTGACGCCACACTTCGCGGCGTAGCCCTGTCGGTTCCCTCTGGCACGTTTTTGGCGCTGTTTACCGCGGACCCCACCGATGCCAATGTGACAGAAAACGAGGTCAATACGACCGCGTGGCCATCGTATGTGCGGCAAGACGTCGCCCAGGGCGGCGCCACGGCGACCGGCTGGACCGCGCCGTCCGATGGAGTCACCAGTAACGCCAAGGCGTTGACGTTCGCGGCGAACAATGGCGCCGGCGCCGTGACGGTCACGCATATTGGAGTCTACGACTCGTCTATTGGCGGCAACCTCCTGTATCATGCGCCACTCACGCAGGCCAAGACGCTCCAGGTTGGCGACGTCATTTCGTTTGCCGTCGGATCCATCACCGTGACGCTTCAGTAGCCGCATGCTTAACGCGTCCGCGCTAAACGGCGTCGGGCTCAACGCAGCCGCTGGAAGTCGGGTACAACAGGGCTCGGCCTGGGCCGAGTCGGGGGCGGCCGCCGCGTCCACGGCCTTCATTCTTGCGCGCCCGCGCGCGTCCGTCGTTGCGTTGGCGCGGTGTGTCACGGCGGCCTTTCAGTCGCACGCCACGGCAGCCGACGCCGTGCTCGCGGTCTCGGTTCTCGCGGCCCTACCAAGGGTGCGGCACGCCTCCTCGTCCTCGACAGGAGCAGAGGCCGTTGCCGCCGCCATCGCGGACGTTACGCGTTACGCCACCGCCCATGCCACCGCCCTGTCCGCCCTGGCCGCCACCGGCGTGCGGACGACGCACGCGTTTGGGCAGGCATCGGCACGGGCGAGCCTTGCGGCCGACGATACGGTTATAGCCAAGCCGTCGGTCGCGGCGCCCGCCACGGCGCTTGCGGAAGCAAGCCCTTGTGTGACGCGGCATGTCGCCGCGGCCGTCGTCGCCGCGTCGACCGCGTCCGCGTCGGCTGGCTACGCCTATTCCGGCGTGGCCGCGATCGCCGTGCGCTGCGCCGGATTCGCGGCAGCAGGGTATGGCGTGCCGTCTCTGTCCGTGCTCGGAGCCAGGGCGGATATGTACACCTATGCTCGGCAGCGCCACGAGGCGCTTGCCGAAGCGTCACGTTCGCGGGCGCTCGTCGCATGCACGGCGGTCGCCTTGTGCATGGGCGAGGCGTCGCCCATGTGCCGCGCGTTCGCCTCGGCGTCGGCCACGGCCGCCCAGGGAGCGGCGCGGGGGCTTGGCGGAGCCGTCGCCATGGTTGCTAGCGCTGAGTACTGGTTCCTCGCTCGCTCGGAGGCCCCGGCCGCAGCCTTCGCCGCCGCGCGAGGCGACTCCGCGCTGTCCGCCCTGTCCGCCCTGGCCGCCACCGCGCTCGTGCGCGTGGAGACCACGGTAAACAACGAGTTGGAAGGGTTTGCCGATCCACGGGCAGTTTCGGACATCGCCATGGTCGCCCAGGGCGTGGTTGTCGCCCCGGTTGCCGTGCACTTTTGGGGCACGGCTGCCGTACAGCCAGAAGCGACGTATGTACACCAGTCTAGCGCATCGGCGCCAGCGCCCGCCGCGCTTTCGCCGGCGGCCCTACGGGTTTTGATGGGGGCCGCGTTTATTCCGGTCGCGGCGGACGCCGTGGCCATTGGTCACTGGGAGTGGGGCGGCGCCGCGACGGCGGGCGCTTCTGTAATGTCCGCGGGGTTCGCGCTTCAACGGCACCAGGCATTCGCCAAGGCGTTTGTCCGCGCCGCGCCAGACGCGCAGGCAACATGGGGACACGGGGCGATGGCCGCAATTTTTGCCATGGCGGGTGTTGACGCCATCGCGGACCGCCATCGCATGGCCAACGCGACCCCCATGGCGTTCGTCAGCGCCACTGTCGCCAGCGCGGCTCAAACCCACGCGGCCACGGGCTGTTGTTTGGCGGAAGCCCTTGCCTTGGCCTTGGCGCACTGGCGCAGGGATGGCGCCGTCGGACTTTCCTGCATGGCGGGCATGCTTGTCGAGTCAGGGCAGGATCACGCGAGCACGGCCGCGAGTTGGGCCGAAAGCGTTGCGTCGGCCACGGCGAGCCAAGACCATGGCGCGGAGTTACATGCCGTGGCTACCGCGAACGATACGTCCGCCGCGTGCACGCATACACATGGAGCCACCGCCGCGATGGCCGCGTTCGCGGACGCGCTTTCGACCGGGTCGTATGGGCACATGGGTCTTGTCGACGTGCCGTGCCCGGCACTGTGCGTCGCGGAATCCATTGGCAACCCAGCCGCTCGCGACCCGTCGGCAAGGACCATGAGCAGACCGCGCGTTGAGCGGGCAATGGCCAGGCCGTTCGTCGACAGGGCCATGAAGACAACATCCGCATAAAAAACGGGGAGACAATGGCAATACTTGGAAAATACACCAAACAGCCCCGCGAAACAGAGACCTACACGATTAGCTACGCCGACGACCTGACCGATGGCGACGAGGTGGTCAGCGCCTCCGGGGCCATCGCGCCCCAGGGCGACCCCGAGGACATGGAATTGATGTCCGTCAACCACGACGGCACGTCCGTGCGCGTATGGCTGCGCAAGGGACGAGACAGGGTGAGGTACAAGATCGAGGTGACGGCGACAACTGGGGACGGTCGAATTTTGCAGGACGAGTTCTATGTTACGGGCAAGGAGTACTAGGCGATGGCGCAGTTATTTGGGAACAACGCAAGTGGCAAGCTGGCCGCGGCCGTGGATATCGACGACACGACGATTGTCCTGGAATCCGGACAGGGAGCTAGGTTTCCGACCCTTGACCCCGGCGACTATTTTGTGGCCACTCTTGCGGGCATTGTCGACGGCCGCGAGGTGGAATGGGAGATTGTCAAGGTTGTCGCCCGTGTTTCCGACACACTGACGATTGCTCGCGCCCAGGAAGGGTCTCCCGCGAAACCCTGGCCGCCGGAGACTATTTTTGAACAGCGGATCACGGCCGGCATTGTCGCCGACCTGTACACCCAGGCGTCGGCACCAGCCCTTTCCTCCCCCGGTCCGATCTACGTCACCCAGACAAAAACCATCAGCGTCACCAACTATGACGGGTTTTCTATCTACGCCGTATCCGCGACCAGCGGCGCGGCGTCCATTTCCGGGGACACCATCACCTACACGGCTCCGGCCACGTCGGGCGCGGACACGTTGACCGTGACCGTCAACGGCTCCGGCCGCGACGTGGCCCTGGACATTCTGCCCGCGTCCGTGGTCGCCCCGACAATAACCAGCCCCACAGAGTCCGCTGAAATTGCACCGACAAATGTTACCATCGCCACGTCCGCGTTCGCCACGGTTGGGCAATCCGACACGCACCTCAAGAGCCGGTACGTGATTAAGGATTCCGGAGGGACAACGGTTTATGATTCCGGCGAATCCGATAGCCTGACCAGCGTCGTCGTCGCCAGCCCTGGCCTGACGCGCGGGGCCGCGTATACGATCACGGCCCAACATCAGGGGCAGACGCTCGGTTGGTCCGACTGGTCGGCTCCGGTTGCGGTCACGATTTCAACCATTGGCCGGGGCGCCCGCATCGACGACAGGGCCACGGTCATTGGCAACGCGGACGGCACGCCGTTTACGATCAACGGCCAGCAGGTCTGGATTGCCGTGCTTGATGCCGCGTACCGTGGCGTGTCGGTCAAATTCGGTACCTATGGCACGGACACGGCCCTGCCAAGTGTCACATCCCCGCTTGGCACCATGACCCTGGGCGAATCCGAGGCGACCATGGACGCCCGCGCGGCGGCGGAGACCAACACCAGCGCGCACAACGACGATGTATGGATGGGCTACAACACGGCCACGGACAGCCAGTCCATCGTTGGTGTGCCCGCCGTGGCCATGTGCCGCGTTATCAGCCTAGGCGGAACGCCGTGCGATCTACCGACGGCCAAAGTCCTCATGCGTATTTGGCAGCATCGGGATTTTATCGACGCCCACGACCCGACCGCTGCCGCGAACACGGCCAAAAAGCTGTCGAACTGGGGTTTTGGCAGCGCCGGTGGGGCCGGCGTCTGGTCCTCGTCGGAGTACAGTGGCGGCAGCGCGGTCCGCGTGGATTCCGGCGGAGACGTGAACTACGGCTACAAGAACTACCAGTTCGGGGTTGTTCCCGTCCTGGAGATCCCGGCCTAGCGCGCTAGCCCCGAACCTTGAACCTCAAGCAAAGCGCCGCCTGAGCGGCGCGGACGAACCATGGCGAAAAAGCAATCAGGCCCGGCCGACGAACACGCCCAGCCCTATGAAAAACGGCCCGTGTACCGCGTGGCGCGCGACATCCTGCGTGAGGCGCACGTGCATGCCGCACACATGGGTAAGGCCTATAAATATACCATGGGCGAGACGCTGCGCCTGGCCGCCCAGGGCCTGGCCGAGTCCATCTTTCTTGCCTACTCCGCGCCACACGGAGAGGAAAAACTCAAACTTTTACACGACATCGGCGCAGTCACGCATCGCCTGCTGATCAACTACCGGATCGCCAACGATCTACAGCAGGTGGAGCGCCGCGCGTACGTGGAACAAATTGACCGCATCGTGAGCATGATCCGCCAAGTCGAAAAATGGGCACAGTATGTCCAGGATCATGCCGAAGCGGGGGCTGGGCGCGGCCAGAGCATGGCGACCACCGGAAGCCATGGAGAGCCGGCATCTCGGGCCGCGTCGCCTGTCAGGGCAGAGGTCCCGGCGTAAGCCGGGACAGCTTCGCGGCGCGGAAACGTGCCGCGCGGCGTGAAGCACGCGGCCTTGCGCCAATGGGGCCAACGTCTGGTCCTCGTCGGAGTACAATAACAACAACGCGGTCAACGTGAATTCCGGCGGAGACGTGAACAACAACAACAAGAACAACCAGTTCGGGGTTGTTCCCGTCCTGGAGATGCCCGTGCGCCCAGCCCTAACGCTCCATGATCACTACGCCTATACCGACCTCGTCGAGGCGTATCTGGATTGTCGCCGCCGCAAGCGCAACAAACGCAGCGCCGTGGCCTTCGAAACCAGGTTCGAGCGCAATCTTGAAATTCTGCGCGACGAGGTCAATTCCGGGCGGTACGCCATTGGCAGGTCCAATGTCTTTGTCGTTACCCACCCCAAGCCGCGCGAGGTATGGGCGGCCGGGTTCCGCGATCGTATCGTGCACCACCTGGTGTTCCGCGACATCGCGCCCTGGTACGAGTCCGGGTTTATCGAGGACTCGTTTTCGTGCATCAAGGGCCGCGGCACGCTGGCCGCCAGGCTGCGGGCGGAGCGGTTCGCCCGCCGGGCCACCGAAAACTGGAGCCGACCAGCCTGGGCGCTCCAGGTCGATATCGCCAACTTTTTTGTTTCCATTGACCGGCCCGTGCTCTGGGACGTGCTGCGGACGGACATTGGCGAGACGTCGTTGACGGCCCGCCTTGTGCGGCAGATCGTGTTCCATGACCCGACAGCGGCGGCTGTCAACACCACGCCGCAGTTGTCGTCCCTGGTTCCACCACACAAATCGCTTTGGCACTGCCGCCCTGGTTGCGGCCTGCCAATCGGCAATCTCACGTCGCAGTTCTTCAGCAACGTCTACCTGGACGCCCTGGACAAATTCGCCAAACACGTCCTCGGCGTCCGCCATTATGTTCGCTACGTGGACGATATTCTTATCTTTTCCCGCGACCGTGCCCGCCTATTCGCGTGGCGCGACGCTCTGGACGAATGGCTGCGCGACAACCGGGCCACGCACCTGCATCCGGCCAAGAGCCGCGTCGTTTCCGCCGATGCTGGGCTGAATTTTGTCGGCGGGGTGATCCTGCCGTGGCGCACGTATCCGCGCCGCATGACCGTGGATGCCGCGCGCCGCGCCTTTCTAACCGTGGCCGGACACCCGCTGTCGGCCGGGGCACTTGAGTCCGCGACCAGCTATCTCGGCACCATGCGCGCGGGGATGGCCTCGTTCGGCCTCCGCCGCGCGCTGTGCCGGTCCGTCGCGCCTTTTCTGTCCGCTGATTCCGGCATGACAAAAATTTACAACTAATGGAGGTTCTTGTGGTTTTTTTCGATACGACAACTCAGCATTGCTATACAGCCGCCGGTCTGCGCCAACGCGGCCTGAACCCGGAAAACATGCCCGCCCTCGTGGCCATGGGCATTCACCCCGTGCGCCACAATCCGCCAGCCTACGACGCCAATCTGTACACGCTGGAGCCAGACGGGGTTCCCGCACCAGCGTCTGACGGATGGTATGAACAGCGTTACTCCCTGGCCCCTGTCGCCGTGGACGCGGCCAAGGCGCGGCTCAAGGTCGTGGTGCAGAACGAGAAATGTCACATGCGCGATCGTGGGGTGGAGTTCGAGGGCATGACCTGGGACACGGACGGCGCGGCCCGCATCGCCTATGTCGAGATGGCCGCCAAACTCCAGAGCGACCCGGACTACACCACGATTTGGCGCGCCAGCCCTGGAAGTTGGGCGTCCATGGACGCCGCGACGTTCGCGCGATTCCAGGCCGTTTACGAGACCCACGTCCAGACATGCTTTGCCTGGCAGGCCGAGCGCGAGGCCGAAATCGACGCCTGTACGAGCATCGACGAACTCACGACCGTGACATTGGCCGCGCCGGGGAAATAGGCGCGCCGCTATTTTTAAAAACGGAGGCGATTCATGGCGACGATAGTTATCCCGACATTCAAAGGCATGGCGCCCCGGTTGCACGAACGGCTATTGCAGCCCGGCCAGGCCCAGGTTGCAAAAAATTGTCGCGCGGACAGGGGCATACTGGAACCCGTTTTTGGATTCGGGCCGAGCGTTGCCGCCGGCGGGCCAGGAACGATTTTTAAGCACCCGCACCTTGGCTGGATGAGCTGGTCCGGGATTGTCTCCGTCACCAACTCGGCGGTGACCGACAGCGGCGGGCATTTTTTCGTGACCGGCGACGGGTACCCAAAACAGAGCACGACACTCATGGGCGGCGCATACCGTAGGTTGGGCCTTCCAGCTCCAGTGGCGCCGCTGTCCGTGCAGCTGGGCGAGCCGCGCATCGACCCGACGGCGGACACGGACGCCGACGGCGTTAGCGATTCACCCAGCGTGGAGCGCTCGTCTTCGTATTGCTACACGTACGTTACGGACATGGGCGGAGGCGGGCTCCAGGAAAGCGCGCCGTCCCCGCCAACAGGTGTTTTTGACGTGCTGGATGGGCAGACGGTGACGCTGACAGACTTTGCGGCGCCAACAGTATCCGGCGTGGTCGTGTCAAAGTATCGCATCTATCGCACGGTAGGAGGCGGGTCGTCGTCCGCGTTTTTCTTTTTGAAGGAGGTTAATGTCGGCGTGTCGGCATGGGCCGATGATATATCAGACGACCAGGTTTCAACGGACGCATTGGCCACGGACGGGTGGAATATGCCGGAAGATGATGCTACAGGCATAATTTTAACGCCGAATGGCATTTATGCGATGCACCGCTCCAACGAGATACTGCTGTCAGAGCCGTTTATTCCGTATGCGTATCCAAAAAAATACAGGATGTCGACGCAAGAGCACGTTGTCGGCCTGGGTTTTTTCGAGTCGTCCATCGTTATTTTGACCAGGGGGCGCCCTTTTTTGTTGATGGGCTCCACGCCGGAGTCAATGAGCATGCAGCCGTTACCCTTTGACCAGGCATGCGTCTCGTCTTCCTCGATTGTGTCCATGGGGCAAGGCGTGATGTACGCCAGCCCGGACGGGCTCTGTCTTGTCGGCCCCGCTGGCCAGCAGGTTGTTACGAGAGGAGTTTTTACCAAGGAACAATGGCGCGCCATGGAGCCGTGGGGCATGCGCGGAGCCTGTTACGAGGACAAGTATTTCGGAGCGCTACCAGACGGCACGGTGCTTGTGTACGAATTCGCGACGCAGAGTGTTTTCACGCTGGCGACGGGCTCCGCCGTCTCGTCCATGTTTCATGACGTCGCGTCCGACAGCCTCTTTGTGTGCACGGAGGGCGAAGTACGCGGGCTTGGCGCGTCGTCCGTCCCAATGACCTACACGTGGCGTTCAGGGGAATTTTTTACGTCGGCCCTGGTGTTGCCGTCGGCGCTACGCATCGAGGGGGGGCAAACCCCGTCCTCGCCGATCGTCGTGCGCCTGTTCGCCAACGGCCAGAAGCGCCAGGAGTTTTCCCTACTCCGCACGGAAACCGTGCGCCTGGGAATCGGTCGGTCTGAAAAGAATTGGACCATCGAGATAGAAGGGTCTGCTCCGATTTTTGAAATCAGGATATCCACGTCGATAGAGGAGCTGGAACATGGGCGTTGATGATTCAAACGACGTTATTGACAGAGAGCCAAGCCTCCCGCCCATCCCAAGGGCCGTGTCAGGGGAACTACAGACCGCTCTTTCCGCCATCCGCGAGCAGCTGGAGCGGATTTCCGGCAAGATAGGCGGTGCATCCGCCCGCGCCGTCCGTCTGCGCGACCTGGAGAACGGGATTCTTTCCCGGTATTTTACGCCCAGCGACGCCAGCAAGGCGAAAAAACCCGGCGCTGGCGGTAGCCGTGTGCTCAAGGCCCCCAGGAATTTGAGATATGAACACCTCGTGTTCGCTATTCGTTTGACGTGGGAAAACGTGGAGGAAGACTATTCCCACGTGGAGATATGGTGCGCCACGGGATCGGCGGTCATTGACGACGCGGTCATGACTGGCGTCGCCACCCGACCGATGGCGGAGTGGATTCACAACGGCGTGTCCACGCGTTTTGACTACACATACTGGATCCGAGCCGTGGGATGGGACGGATCGGTCTCTCCATGGTGCCCCCCACAAGGGCAGGGGGGCCTGATTGTGCCCGCGCCAATCGACAACACCATTGAAGAGATTTTAGATATACTGATCGGGAACCTGACGGAGGACCATCTGTACCAGGCGCTTAACGAGCGGATAGCCCTGATCGACGGTCCGCCAGACCTGATAGGCAGCGTCGCGCAAAGGCTCGAATCCCTCCAAAAAGATATCGGCGCCCACATAACCACCGTACAGACAGAGCTCGAGGAGGCGGACGAGATCACCGCCAGCCGGGTCGACACGGTTTTCGCGGCCACGGATTCAGCGTTGGCCGCGATCCAGACCGAGCAGACGGCACGCATTAACGCGGACGAAGTCGCCGCCGAACAGGTACACGCGCTCTTTGCGAAGACAAGCGATAACGCGGCGGCGATCCAGACCGAGCAGGCCACCCGCGCGACGGCGGACGCGGCCCTGGCCTCGCAAACCACGCAACTGCAAACAGACGTGGCCGGAGTTCGCGCATCCGTTGTGTCGGAGGCGTCCTCGCGATCCGCGGCGGACCAAGCACTTTCCACCAAGCTCGACAAATTGACCGCCGACCTTGGGACAACAAACGCCGCGATCCAGACCGAACAGACCGCCCGCGTCCACGCGGACACGGCCCTGGCGTCTACCGTCACGACGCTACAGACAAAGGTCGGCGCGAACACCGCGTCAATCCAGCAAGCCATGCAGTCCATCGACGGCATCGAGGCCATGTATTTCCTCAAGACCAACGTCCAGGGCCACGTTGCCGGTTTCGGGTTGATAAACTCTGGGATTTCGTCGAATTTTATCGTGCTTTCCGACAAGTTCATGGTGGTGGCGCCAGGCGTGACGCCCAAGGTTCCGTTCGTGGTCGGCCCCGTGGGCCAGCGCGGCGTGTACGGCGTGGGCATTGACGGCGGGTTGGTGGTTAACGGAACCATCATGGCCCACCACCTGGACGCCGGCAGCGTCACGGCGGACAAGATTGGCGCGGCCCAGATCAGCGCGGGCCATCTGGCCGCCCACTCCGTCTCCACGGACAAGCTCGCCGCTGGCGCCGTTACGGCGGACAAGATATCCGCCGGCGCGATTACGGCCGACATGATCACGGCGGGGAAGCTGGACGCCAACCTGATCAGTCAAAATGGCATTCCGATAGACAAGATCGCGTCCGGGGTGGTGATCGCTGGAGGGGGAGGGACCACGACCGTTACCGTCCCGTCCGGCGGCTCTGGCTCGCTTATTTTTGTGTCATGGTTTGGCCGCCGGGTCGAGGTGAAGAGTGGCGACCAGACGACTGTCAGTCCAGCGGCGGTCACCATCTCCGGGATACTCAGCAAGACATTTGAATACAGGAGTCTTCCGGACGGGTGGGGTGAGTCCGCCGCCCAGGGGTCATGGACCCAGCCCGTGTATTCTAGCGGGAAGATCACCATCAGCCAGACCGGCCTGGCCGGGTTCACGTCGTATGTTGCATACCTCACAATTAAATAATGGCTCGCTACTGATACGACCAGGCCTTGGCGCTTCGTGTGATTTTTGGCGCCAAGCGTGGTCGCGCATGGAGTCAGACGCCGTGGCCGATGTTGTTTTTTGCGACGGAACGGTTGCGGACGCCACCGCGTTTGCCCTGGAAATGTCCGCGCCGCATGTGCATCCGTTTTTACTGTTTTGGCGCGGTGAACCGTGCGGTATATTCTGGCTGACAAACCTTGAGGGGCGCTCGTGCCGCGTGCATTTTGCCCTGCATGCAGAGCATGTCTTGCGTGCGCGAGAAATTGGCCGCGCATCGTTGCGCATGTTGTTGCACGGCGACAGCGCCCTTGGCTCAATTTGCTTTGACGTTGTTGTCGGGATGGTTCCAGAGTGCAATATGCGCGCAATAAATCTTGCGAAAAAGAGCGGCTTTAGATATGTTGGAATAATTCCAAATGGCGCCTGGATAGCAAAAAAAAATAAATCCGTAGGCATGGTTGTACTTGCAGCAACGCGGGAGACAGTATGAAGATTTATACGCGTGTCGTGATGGATTGGGCTGGTGATGTTTTAGCAGCGGAATCTGAAGAGTATTTTGGTCCTGTACTTGAGTGCAAGGGGTCAAGCTCGTCCACGTCCGTTGACGAAGAATATAACGCAAGATTAGCGACAATCCAGGAGCGGCAACAAGAGATCGCCGACGAGTATTTTGCGTACTGGGGTGAATACCAAAAGCCATACGAGATTCAGCAGACGCAAGCCAACACGGAGCTGTTGCCGTACGAAACAACGTACTCCAAAAACAAGCTCCAGGACCAGATTTCCACGATGGGCATGACGCAGCCGCTCAAGACCAATTTTTTTCAGCAGGCCAGCCAGGGTAAGGATGTCCAGGGGCAGATGGCCCTGGCCCAGGCCGACGTGGCCAAGGGCTTCCGGGACACCCTGGCCGCCACGAGCCGCGCCATGGGGCGCATGGGCGTGAACCCAGATTCCGGGCGGTTTGCCGGCGTCAACGCCTCCAATGATCTGGCCAAGGCTGCGGCCGTGGCCGGCGCGCGAACTCAGGCGCGGGTGTCCACCGAGGACGAAAACTTCAAACGGCTGGCGCTGGGGATGCAGTACGGCCAAAGCGGGAGCTGATCATGCCTCTCTACAATGTGCAGAATTACGCCCAAATGGGCATGAACGCCCAGAACAGCGCCGCGTCCACGGCGGCGAGCATACGGCCGGGGTCAAAGACGACACAGAAGACAAGCACCTCCGAGGATGTCGTCCAGGGCGGGCTGGCCCTGGCGAATTTCGCCGATACAGACGCTGGCAAGTTCGCCGTGAAGCAGTTCGGCAAAATTCCGTCGCTGTTTTCGTCCGCGCCCGGCGCGTCGGCCGGGTACGCGGGCGCCGTCGCCGACACCACGGCCACGGCCGCGATGTCGAATCCCATGGCCCTGGGCATGGGCACGGCCGATGCCGCAGCCTCCGCCGGCGCGGACCTGGCAGCATCCGCCATGTCCGGCACTGGCGCGACCACGGCCGCGACAACTGGCGCCACGACGGGAGCGGCGGCAACAGGGGCGGCGGCAACAGGCGCGGCGGCCACGGGAGCAGCGGCAACAGGCGCGGCGGCAACAGGCGCGGCGGCAACAGGGGCAGCGGCCACGGGAGCAGCGGCAACAGGAGCAGCGGCCACGGGAGCAGCGGCAACAGGCGCGGCGGCAACAGGCGCGGCGGCCACGGGAGCAGCGGCAACAGGCGCGGCGGCGGCCGGGGGCGCTGCCGCGGCCGGGGGCGCTGCCGCGGCCGGGGGCGCTGCAGCGGCAGGGGGCGCTGCAGCGGCAGGCGCCGCAGCCGCCGGGGGCGCGGCGGCGGCCGGGGGCGCGGCGGCGGCAGGAACAGCGGTCGCTGCCGGTGCGGCAGGGGCGGCCGGGGGAGCAGCCACCGGAGCCGCGGCCGGGTCCGTGGCCGGGCCTATCGGCATGGGCGTCGGCGCGTTGATCGGGCTGGCCGCATCGTTTTTATAGGAGGCGAAAATGAGCTGGAACGACATTCATCAGGCCATTGGCATGTTGCAGCAGCACGATGTGCGCAACAGACAGAAGGCCTATTACGACGAGCAGGCCCAGGCTTCCCGCCGCGAGAACGCCGAGGCCGAGGCGGTCAATCAAAATTTCAACGCCATGGCCCAGCGCTTTCGGGAGACTGGCGGAAATTTCGACGCCTTGATGCCCATGGTCAAGGACGGGCACAGCATGCGCGCCTTGGCGCAGGTGGCCGAGACATATTCCCAGACCGAGGAGGCGCGCAAGAAGGGCGCCGAGGCGTCCATCGCGACTGGGCTGACCAACCTCAAGCAGTTCTCCGAGGCCGGGACCAAGGCCGCCCAAGCGCAGCCTGGTAGCGAGGAATGGCAGACCTGGACGCGCCAGGCCGCTGCCTTGTCACCCGTGCCGGTCCAGCTTGGCGCGTATGACCCCCAGACAAACGAATTCGAGATGGTCGAGCGCGACCAGTTTGGTAGGCCTGCCCAGGCCGGCCGCGTTTCCGGGGCGGAAGCCATGCAGCGCATCAATCAGGCGCTGGCCGGAAGCGTGACCACCAAGGACGGACGGGTGGTCAATAACGAGTATCTGCGCGCCTTCCTGTCGCGGGAAGCCTTGCGCCGCTCCGCCAATCCGGCTGCATTCGCCGATCCGTCCACGCACACCTATCTGCAAAAGGGTGGCAAGACCCTGACCGTTATCCCGCAGATTAACGCCAACCCGGCCCTGGACAGGCATTTTGTTGTCGTTGACCCGGAGCGCGGCGCGACCGTGGCCACGGACCTGGACGAACTGGTCAAGCAGGGGTGGACGCCGACCAGCCGCGAGCAGATGAACACGGATACGAAGTACGCCCTGGACGCGGCCCAGGTGGCCAACCAGTCGCGCAACGCCGACATTTCCGCCGGGAACCTGGCGCTGTCGCAACGCAAATACGCCGACGAGCTGGGCGGAAATTTCGGGCTCAAGGACCAATCCACGATTTTGAACACGACCGTCGACAATCTGCGCGCGCGCCAGAATGACATTCTGAAACAGTACGCGTCTGTGCCCCAGATTCCGGCCGGCGCGAATCAGAGTGTCATTACCGCCCTGTTGTCCGACGCGGAGCAGAAGGGCATTGCCGCCATGCGCGAAAAAGCCCGATCTGGCGACGCCCAGGCCCAGCGCGACTTGGAGGAGTACAGCCGCAACGAGGGCGACTATCGCACCCTGATGAGTCGCGGCGCGGATCTGGCTTTTGGCATGACCGGCGGCGGACGTCAGAAAGCTCCGGCCGAGTTGCCAGGGGAAATGATGGCAGCGCCCGCCGCGCCGTCGGGAGTTGGAGCCATGCGGGGCAAGGTGGGTGGTCGCGCGCCAAGGGCCGCCGCCCCTGTCGCCGCGCAAGGCGGCCAGCCCGGAGAAAGCGAAAAGCGCGCCCTGTTACAGCGCCTGCGCGCCCAGGGCCTGTCCAAGGAAGAGGCGTTAGCCCGCGCGCGCCAGGCGTTTCAAAAATAGGAGCCACCCATGCAGCATTCCGTTGTCGACGACGACCTGTCGCGACTCGCCGAAGAGGTTTATGCCGAGCCCGCCCAAACAGCCCTGGGCGGTTCTTTTTTTGACGACGACCTGTCGCGCCTCGCCGAGGAGGTTTACGCCGAACCCGTCGCCGCCCAGCACGACAGCTTTGGCGGCGACCTCGCGCTTCAGGCGCGGGAGACGCTGGCCGCCGCACCTGCCCCGGCCCAGGACGACCCGCTTGGCCCGGCCATTCTGCGCGGCGTCCAGCGCGCCCCAGCGGCTATCGCCGAATTCATGTCCGACGCGGCGACAACGCTTCCCGGCTCGCTGATCAAGTCCGGCATCGAGGAATCCAGGCATTACGCCCCTAATTCCCCGGCCTGGATCGCCCGCCAATTCCCGTTGACCCGGCCCGTGGCGAAATTCTTGCCTGGCTATTCCGAGGACGAGCTGGCCCCGGCAAACCTGGGCATGCGGTCCGTTATGGACGCTGGCGCCGACTGGCTGTTGGCCAAGGGCGCGGCCAACCGCAAGGATATCCAGGACGTCCGCAAAGCCATTGACGCGGGCGTGCCGCAATACCGCCAGGGCAAGGACTTCATCGACAATCCGGCCCTGTTGCTCAACCCGGCCTACCTGTCCGAGGAAGCGCTCAACGCGGCAGGGTCCATGCTTCCGGCCCTGGGCGCGGCCATGGCTGGCGGTCCGCTGGTCGGCGGCATGGTTGGCGGTTCCCAGGAAGGCCTCGGCGCCCTGGGGCAGATGCTGGACGACAACATGGCTCCGGACGAGGCGTTGGTGCGTTCCGGGGCCTTTGGGGCTGCGTCTACCGCGCTCAATGCCCTGTCTTTTGGCAAGATGCTGGACAAGTCCGTCATGGACTCGCTGGCCCAGCGCGGCGCGAAAATTTTGGCTTCGGCCGGGGTCGAAGGTTTTACCGAATGGCTGGAAGGCCCGGTCCAGGCCCTGGCCACAACGGTCGGTAATCTGCCCGTGCTCAAGGACGGCTCCACCGTGGCCGAATCGGCCCGGACCGGCTTGGCCCAGGCCAGGACAGACGCCCGCCCCGACGACGTCGTTGGCGCGGTGACGCGCGCCGCCCGCGAGGAAGCGGCCGTGCTGCCGGGCGCGATCCTGACCGGCGGCGGCATCAATGCCCTGACACGGGCCGAAGACGCCGACGGCGTGATTGACTTGACGGACGTGGTCGGCGCGCCTGCTGCTTCTTTTCCGCCCCACGCCCCAAGCGGCCCCGGTGCCGGAACTCCGTCGCCCCGAATGGGCATGCGCGGCCAGCACGACGAAGTGGACCTGCTGGCACAACCAGCTTCATCCCCGGCCCCGCCCGTCCCTGCCGCCCGCGCAGTGGACGCCCAAGCCGCGCGCCTGACGGACATGGACGCCCCAACCCAGCCCTTTGCGCCGGAGCCCGACGCCGCGCCCACGGACGAGGATTTGGATGCCGTGACGCGGAGCCTGTTCTCCAAGCCAAAAAGCGAGGTCATCGACCTGACCGACGTGGCCCAGCTGCCAATCACCGTGGAACAAGCCCCCAGCCAGCCGTTCAGCACCGATGAGGTGCGCGGCATGCTGCCGGTCTGGGAGCAGCCGACCGTGACGCCGATGTTGGAGCAGCCAGCCCCGGCGACCCTTGCCCCGGCCCCGTCCGCCCCGGAACCGTCCGTCTCGAACGCGGCCCTTGAGTCCATGGACTATGACCCGTTCGCGGAGGATGGCATTTCCGCCGATGACGCCGCGCTTGTGGCCATTGCCGACGAGCTGTGGCCCGACGAGCCCGCCCCGGCGACCCTTGCCCCGGAACCATCCGTCTCGAACGCGGCCC
>Ga0265295_1001357_pt1 | contig 43183 bp, 40 predicted proteins | sample Munlansysbiofilm_FD_192503 | JGI IMG/M metagenome (GOLD analysis project Ga0265295, IMG submission 192503) | Leachate microbial communities from a municipal landfill in Southern Ontario, Canada - Methane capture system biofilm | ecosystem: Engineered > Solid waste > Landfill > Unclassified ... | reverse complement strand
GAATATCAAAACAAATTACTAAATTTGACATTAAAATGGAAGAAATTGGATTTGGTAACTCGCTGATTATCAATGATGAATTTTTACGTTAGTTGGAATTAAAACTAACAAAATGAAACTACAAGGAAAAATAATTGGATTATTACTTTTGATTTTAGTGCTAGGTTGTTCAAATAATGAAAATGCTTCAATGGAGTTAGCAGATGAAAAATCAATGAGTACGCAAGCTGAACAAGAAGAAATCTATGTCGAACGAAAATTAATTAAAGAAGGGATAGTTGAATTTGAAACTTATGACATCAATTCTACACGGGAGCAAATTTTAGAAAGTATCGAAAAGAATAAAGCTTATATATCCTCCGACCAAGAGTATAAAACTGTTGGACGAATAAGTAATACGATTATTATTCGAGTTCCTGCTAAGAGTTTTGACCTATTACTAAATGATGCAACCAAAGGAGTTGCTAAGTTCGATAGTAAAAATATTGAGGTTAAAGATGTGACCGAAGAATTTCTTGATATTCAAGCTCGACTTAAAACAAAAAAAGAACTTGAAAACAGATATTTAGAACTTCTCAAAAAAGCAAATAGCGTAACCGAAATATTAGAGGTCGAACAACAAATCGGACAATTACGTTCAGAAATTGAATCTATTGAAGGACGATTAAAATATTTAGAAAGTAAAGTTTCTTTATCAACTCTAACAATTACTTTTTATCAGATAGTACCGAAAGAAACAGAGTTTGGTCATAAATTAAAAAATGGGTTTAAAAATGGATGGGATAACTTGATTTGGTTTTTTGTTTTCTTGACTAATATTTGGCCATTTATTCTAATTGGAATCGGACTTATATTTGGATTTAGAATGTGGAGAAAAAGAAAATAAAAGAGGTTCGCATTACTACCGATTAGAATTAGAATTTGATTGGCAATTTCGTTTTCGCTACCATATTATCACTCATCATTCAGGACTTGCAAAGTACAATCAAAAAAAATACAAAAAAATAAATATAATTACGTTTCTTGTTTGATAATTTATTGTTTTACAATCCCTTAGAATGGGAAGATACCAAAACAATTAATATCCCAAATAATGGTAATAACCATATAGTTAATAAAGCAATAAGCCTCTCAAGAAAATTAGAGTGTTTCCTTAAAATGTATATTGATATTACGATATTTAAAACTAATAAAACACAAAATGCAATTGTTATTACTGTATTTGGTAAAATAATATCCATACTTGTAAACTTATTTAATTAATATATTGTATCGTATTCTTAAGCAATGGTAATACTGTTTTTATCATTCTTTGATTAACCTTACTTCTGTTCTGCGATTTTTTGCTCTATTTTCGTCACTATCATTTATTGCTATGGGTTGAGTTTCACCATAACCTTTGGCAATTATTCTATCTGGCGAAATTCCTTTTTTGATAAGATAATTTCTAACAGAATTTGCTCTGTTTTGAGAAAGTGTCATGTTAAGTTCGTCTGATCCAATATCATCAGTATGACCTGCAATTTCTACTACTGTTGTCTTTTTTAAGCTAAGATATTTATACAAATTATTTAATTCTTCGTAAGATGATGGTTTTAGTGTTGACTTTCCAGTATCAAAATAAACATTATCAAGTGTAAAGAGCTTTGGTAATTCGATTTGGATATCAATGTCGAAATATAATTCGGTTTGGTTTTTTTCAAGTGCAGGGATGCTAAAGTTAGTGTAATATTGTTCGTCATTAAAACCTTTTATTTTTATGGTATATTCATTTTGATAAGGTAATTTGACTGAAAATTTACCATTATCTTTGCTTACAGCCATATAAACTTTATTTGTTGCACTATTTTCAAAAATGATTGTTTCGCCAATTTTAATATTATTATTAAAATCAGTTATAATCCCCTCAATTGTGGCCGCCTCTGAATTATTCTTTTGTGCATAAGCATTGGGCGAAAATGTTATTATTATAATTAGCACAAGAATTATTTTTAAATTGTTGATAAGAGATTTTCTATAGTTTGAAATAATCATATTTTCTGTTTTTTATCATTATTAAATTAAACGTAAAATATGTCGTTTTAGTTTTATAAATTTTATAATAGTAACAAATTTATGGCTTAGAATGTTGTAAACTTAACTATATTGTCATATTATTGAGCATATTAGTTCTCAATAAATGTTAAAAAAGGTTGATAAAATCTTTGTTTAAAATATTGAAAACGCTGTTTTGCGTTGATAGTCAAATCATTGTTCTATTTTAAAAGTTACTAACTAATTCTTAATAACCTATGTGGATAAAAATAGTTAATTATTTCTTGCTTATTTTTGTGAAATCTATTTGTTAAGTACTAATTTTGGTTTCTCAAAAAGGATAGTAAAATGGCCGATAATAAAAAAAGAGCAGTAAGTAAAACAAGTGAAAGTTTGGATAGTATTAATGCATTATTTGGTAAAGTCCCACCTCAGGAGCCTGAATTAGAGCGTGCAGTTCTTGGTGCTTTGCTGATACAAACAGATGCGATTTTTTCGGTAATGGATATTTTAAAAGCAGAGTGTTTTTATGAACCTGCTAATCAGGAAATTTTTCAATCAATATTAGATTTAGGAACTGGTCATAAACCTGTTGATATTATGACTGTTGCTCACGATCTCAAAGCAAAAGATAAATTAGACATAATAGGAGGGGAGGTTTATTTATCAGAGTTGACTGATCGTTTAGCAACGGCATCGCATTTGGAGTTTCACGCACGTATCGTACATCAAAAATATGTGCAGCGTGAGCTTATAAAATCTGCTGCTGAGATACAAAAACGGTCTTATGAGGTAGGTGGCGATGTTGAAGAACTAATAAATTTTGCTGAATCTGAAATATTTAAAATATCTGAAGGAAGTATTAAGAGCGAAACTCAAAAGATTAATGTTCTTTTAGAAGAGGCAATAACAGCTATCGAAGAGGCTGCTAAAAATAAGGCTCAGTTATTAGGAACACCTAGCGGATTTTCAAAGTTAGACCGTATAACATCGGGCTGGCAGCCTTCTGATCTTATAATTGTTGCAGCTCGTCCTTCGATGGGTAAAACTGCATTTGTTTTATCAATGGCACGTAATATGGCAGTTGATTATCAAAAACCAGTTGCTGTGTTTTCCTTGGAAATGGCCTCTCTGCAGCTTGTAAATAGACTTATTTCTGCCGAAGTCGAAATTCGCAGCGATAAAATTAGATTAGGTGAGTTGGAACCTTACGAATGGCAACAACTGGAAAGTAGAGTCAAAAATCTTGATACTGCTCCTTTATTTATTGATGATACTCCAGCAATTTCTATTTTTGAACTTAGAGCAAAATGTCGCCGCTTGGTAAGGACTCACGGAGTTAGTGCGGTAATTATCGACTATCTGCAGCTGATGACGGCTGGTGTCGATATGAGAGGTAACAGAGAGCAGGAGGTTTCTACTATTTCACGTTCGCTTAAAGCATTATCAAAAGAGTTAAATGTGCCAGTTATTGCTTTGTCGCAGTTAAACCGTTCGGTAGAAGCTCGATCGGGAGATAAACGCCCACAACTTTCCGACTTGCGTGAGTCTGGTGCAATTGAGCAAGATGCTGATATGGTTTTGTTTATACATCGTCCCGAATATTATGGTATGACTACCGACCAAGATGGAAACTCATTACTCGGATTGGCTGAAATTATTATTGCTAAACATCGTAATGGAGCTACTGGATCTGTTTGGTTAAAGTTTGTAAAAGAGTATGCTAAATTTATGGATAAACCTGAATTCAATAGTTTTGAAATAGATGATACAGTCAAGTTTGAGTCTAAAATGAATGGCTCTATGACTTTAAATCCAAATGATGATATCCCTGTAAATAAAAGCTTTGAACATAATAGCAGCGAAAATGCTCCTTTCTAAAATTGTTTTTGATATATCAGTAATAAATATACAGAATTATTGAAAATATTTTATGATGTAATCCAGTAATCCAGTAATCCAGTGATTCTGTGATCCAGTGATCCAGTTATCCACACGCTACCGCACGATTTTTTTATCGTGTGGTTGCGAGTATCATAGCATCACAGCATCACAAAAAAAACGGTATTTGGTATTCAGTATTCGGTATTCGGTTCCGATGGAAGCATCACAGCATCACAGAATCACAGAATCACAGCATCACAAAAAAAACGGTATTCAGTATTCAGTATTCAGGATTCGGTCCCGATGGAAGAAACACAGAATCACAGCATCACAGGATCACAGAATCACGGAATCACAGAATCACAGAATCACAGCATCACAAAAAAAACGGTATTCAGTATTCAGTATTCGGTATTCGGTTCCGATGGAAGCATCACAGCATCATAGCATCACAGAATCACAAAAAAAACGGTATTCGGTATTCAGTATTCGGTCCCGATGGAAGAAACACAGAATCACAGCATCACAGGATCACAGAATCACAAAAAAAACGGTATTCAGTATTCAGTATTCGGTATTCGGTTCCGATGGAAGAATCACAGAATCACAGTATCACAGCATCACAGATATTATACAAAATTTTTTCCGAGTTTTAATTCTGAACTTATGGAGAATTTTAATTTTTCGTATGTGTCGTTTTCTGACAGGATTATTACGCTTGATCCCATTTCAAAAAAACCTAATTCTTGTCCTTTATTTATCAAATGAGGGATATCATAAGTGATAACGTTATAGCAGGCTTTTCTAATATTTGAAGCTGCTTTATCCTCAAAACTTAGCTTTATCTTTCCAACCACAAAAGCCCCAATAAAAATAAAAGCAAATTTTCCATATTGCGAATCACCATAAAGCACAATTCGCTCGTTTCTGCAGTAAAGCTCCTCAGTTTTAAGTACGATGCTTTCTCTAACTGATCTAAGATTGCCGGGAATGTAGCTAACATCTGTGATTCTCATGTCAAATGGAGCATGGACTCTATGGTAATGAGCGGGAGATAAATAAAATACGACAAAGGATTCTAGTTTATTGTATTGTCGTTTTAGTAATTCGGTAACCGAAAAAAACTTGTGTTTAACATAGATGTGGCGATCTTTATCAATAACACCATGGTCGTATATTAATCCATCGACAGGTGAAACAATTCCAGACTCTATTGGTCGAAACTCGGATTTTACTATTCTTGTAAAAAAGGAGTTGAATGTTTTATAACCATCTTTTGGGATTTCAAATTCGTTAATGTTTATAGAGTAGAACTTTGCGTATAATTTAATATAAAGTCTAACTATAATTGCAGGTCTCGAATAGTTTGCTATTCTGCCAGCTATTCGCGAAATTGTATTTCGATAACTTCTTTTGTCGTATTCAAGTTTGCTCATTAAACTTATTTGTTATTATAAAAATTCATCGTTCTTTCTATTCCAATTAAAGGGAATTGTAATATCGCATCACATGCGACTATAAGTTTTGGTTCGAGATTTTTCTTTTCTTCGTCCGACCATTCGCCTAACACGTAATTTGTTTGGGAACCCTGATGAAATTCATTCCCAATTCCGAATCTAAGTCTGTTGTAATTTAAGTCTCCAATTGTATCTTGAATGTTTTGCAATCCGTTGTGTCCGCCACTGCCCCCCCTAGTTTTTATTCTTATTGTTCCAAACGGGAGTGCAATATCATCAACTATGATAAGCATTTTTTCGACAGTAATTTTTTCTTTTTGAAGGTAATAGTTTACTGCTTTTCCGCTTAGATTCATAAATGTTGTAGGTTTTACTAAAATGAGGGTTTTACCTTTATGTCTTATTTCGGATCTAAAACCGTATCTTTTATCGGTAAAAGAAATGCCAGATTTTCCGACAAGAAAATCTAGCACTCTATACCCAATATTATGTCGTGTGTTATAATAATCTAATCCGGGATTTCCCAAACCTACGATTAAGTATTTCATAGTTTTGGAGTATTAGATTATTCAGAAGTTTCGTCAGCTTTTTTGTCAGTTCCTTCTTCACCAGCTTCTTTTTCAGCTTCTTTTTCAGCTTCAGCAGCATCTTCAGCTTCTTCTTCTGCAGTTGCACTACGAGCAGACGCAACCATAACAACTACGTTTGTTTTTGGATCAATAAACTCCAATTTATCTGATTTTAATTCTTTAACTCTAACGGCATCACCAATATTTAATTTCGAAATATCTACTGTAAAATTATCAGGAATATCTTCCATCATACCTCTTACTGTTATTTTGCGATTGTTTAATTTAAGTTTGCCACCTGCTTTAATACCAGGAGAGTTACCTTCGACATGAATCGGAATTTGAATTTTTATAGGGCTTTTATCATCCACTTCGTAAAAATCTATATGCAGTATCTCATCACTTACTGGATGAAACTGAATATCCTTAACTATTGACGATTTAATCTTGCCATCTATGTTAATGTCAGTAAACATTACTGTAGGAGTATAAATCAGTTTTCTTACTTCACTTTTGGAGGTGTAAAAGTGCATAACATCATTTTTTCCATAAATTACACATGGAATGTCGCCCGCCTTGCGGATTGCTTTCGTGGCTTTTTTGCCTAAATCTGTACGTAAATTTGCTTTTACTTCAAAATGTTTCATTTTATTTTATTTTTCGTGCTACTCAGCTCCGACACTTCGATGCCCCATCACACATTTAACATTGGGGACAAATGTATTACTAATATTGATTATGACCAAATATATTTTTGATGAAATTTGTTCTTATATAATTTTTTTTAACTATATTTGTGTGTTGTTAAGATGGTTAAAATGGGCATAAACTTCGATAAAACTGAAAATTTGAATAATAATATATATTATAATTATGATATTGTGACCAAAATAATGTACAAAGTGCATTATGGGTTAATTAGTGCTCAGCATATAACAGACTCCTGGCAGTGGGCTTTTACTAACAATATTATTCCCCAAAATACAAAAAGATATTTACTTGATTACAGACAAGCAGAGTTTATTAACCCTGTTAGGATATCTTCGGAAATTGTGCGGTTTTATCATGCTAATTTGATGTATTTTAAAGATTGTAAGTTTGCTATTGTTTCCGATAAATCAAAAAATATTGCCACTTCGCTAACTGTTAAAAAAAGTGATTACTCTTATCAATCTGAGCCTTTTTCTTTCATCGAGCTGGCAATAGAATGGCTAATTACTTAAAATAAATATTTTAATATTCTGTGAACTTTATTTTTTGACAATCTCTTAATTGTTGATTATCGTAAAAGTTTTAACTTTGTAATCTAAAAATTTAATAGGAATGATCCAAAGAATTAAAGAATTACAAAAACTTGTTGAAGAATTTTCGCCTGTAAACATTGCAGAAATTGAAGAGTTTCGCTTAAAATTTTTATCGAAAAAAGGCTTAATAACTGAATTATTTAATGATTTTAGAACTCTTAATCCAGAAGAAAAGAAAATTGTAGGAGTAGAAATAAATAAACTTAAACAATTCACAACCGATAAACTAAATGAACTCAAATCTTCGCTTGTTGTTAGCGATAATTCTGAAGTAGAATTAGATCTTAGTCGTCCAGGCGATTCGTTTAAATTAGGGACACGGCATCCAATATCTATTGTTCGTAACGAAATTATTTCGATATTTACCCGTTTGGGTTTTGTTGTGGGGGACGGTGCTGAAATAGAAAATGATGATCATAATTTTAGTAAACTCAATTTTCCAGACGATCATCCAGCTCGTGATATGCAGGATACTTTCTTTATTTCCTCTGATATGAATGTTTTATTACGAACTCATACATCATCTGTTCAGGCTCACGAAATGTCCGAATTAAAACCGCCTATTCGAAGTCTTGCTCCAGGACGTGTGTATCGAAACGAAGCTATCTCAGCTCGTGCTCACTGTTTGTTTCATCAAATCGAAGGTCTTTATGTGGATAAAAATGTAAGTTTTGCCGATTTAAAACAAACTCTCGATTATTTTGCGAAAGAAATGTTTGGCGAAAAAACTAAAATCCGTCTGAGACCCTCATATTTCCCGTTTACAGAGCCATCGGCAGAGGTTGATGTGAGTTGTACGCTTTGCGGTGGAAAAGGCTGTAATGTTTGTAAAGAAACTGGTTGGCTCGAAATTTTAGGTTGCGGTATGGTGGACCCTAATGTTTTTGAAACCGCTGGTATTGATCCAAATGTGTATTCTGGTTTTGCTTTTGGTATGGGGATAGAGCGAATAACAATGCTTAAATATGGAATAAAAGATTTGCGCCTGTTCTTTGAAAACGATTTGCGTTTCCTCGAACAGTTTAATACTGCTTATTAAAATATCTGTTGAATGATTTTACATTCTAAAATAATTGGTAATGCTGGTAGAGATATCATTATCTTGCATGGTTTGTATGGTAGCTCTGATTCATGGTTGAGAGTTGCAAAGTTATTGTTAGATAATTTTACAATTCATTTACTTGACCTTCGTAATCATGGTGAATCTTTTAAAAATGATGTTCATACATATCAGGCAATGGTAGAGGATGTGAAGAGTTATTTAGATGATAAAAAAATTAGTGATGTTGATCTTATTGGGCATTCAATGGGAGGAAAGCTTGCGATGTTTTTTGTTGCCAAATATCCTAAATATATTCGTAAACTTGTAATCGCTGATATCTCGCCTCGATCATATAAAGCATTATTGCAAAACGATCCTAATGGGAATTTTCATCTAAATTTGTTGTCAATAATGAAAAATCTTGATTTAGCTGCATATAATAGTTATCGAAGTTTAAGTAAGGAACTAAGGGAACATGGCGTAACAATTGAAAATGTAATATTGAAAAATGTCGAAAAAAATAACCGACAGTTTGTTTGGAAACTTAATGTATCGGCATTATTCAATAATATCAACAATATATTAGAGGGCTTAAATCCAGATGACTTTATTGATGGGAAAATTACTACTGAAACATTATTTCTTAAAGCATCAAACTCAAATTATATTACGAGCTCAGATAAAAAAATTATTGATTTTATATTTGTCAATGCACATATAAAAGAAATTACAAATGCTGGACATTGGTTGCATTATGATAACCCAAATGATACCGTAAATGAAATACTCGCTTTTTTAAATGAATAAAATTATGAAATACAGAGAAGAACATGACACTATGGGCATAGTTAAAGTCCCAGTCGATAAATATTGGGGAGCTCAAACTCAAAGATCTTTTCAAAATTTTAAAATAGGCGATAAAATGCCAATTGAATTGATTAAAGCGTATGCCTACTTGAAAAAAGCTTGTGCTTTGGCCAATATGGATAAAGGGAAATTAAGTAAGGATAAGGCAGTACTTATTTCACGTGTTTGTGATTTGATAATTGATAAAAAACTTAATGATCAGTTTCCTTTAGTTGTTTGGCAAACAGGCTCGGGAACACAAACAAATATGAATCTTAACGAAGTTATTGCAAACTACGGACATGTTCTTAATGGAGGTAAGCTTGTAGATAAGATTAAAGTTTTGCACCCAAACGATGATGTAAATAAAAGTCAATCCTCTAACGACACTTTTCCAACAGCAATGAGTATTGCTGCAATTATTCTCTTGACAGAGGAGCTTATCCCAGCAGTTGAGTATTTGAAAGATGCACTTAAATTAAAATCTAAAGAATTTAAAAATATTATTAAAGTGGGGCGTACTCACATGATGGATGCAACACCGATAAGTTTCGCACAAGAATTTTCTGGTTATGTTTCTCAACTTGAACATGCTTTAAGTTCTATAAATAACTCTATACCTCATTTGTTGGAACTTGCGATTGGTGGAACTGCAGTTGGTACTGGTCTTAATGCTCCAGCAGAATTTGATAAAGCCGTTTGTAATTATTTAAATACTTTTACTGGAAAAAGTTTTATTCCTGCCGATAACAAGTTTGAGGCCTTGGCATCTAACGATTCTTTTGTCGAAACTCACTCTGCATTAAAATTATTAGCGGTAAGTTTAAATAAAATAGCAAACGATTTTCGACTTATGGGCTCTGGCCCTCGTTGTGGATTAGCGGAGTTGAACTTTCCGGCAAATGAACCAGGATCATCTATAATGCCAGGCAAAATCAATCCTACTCAAATCGAAGCTCTCACTATGGTTTGTGCACAAGTTATAGGGAACGATATTGCAATAACTATTGGTGCAATGAATGGACAATTTGAGCTAAATGTATATAAGCCATTGATTATTAAAAATTTTGTAGAATCTTCTAAGTTGTTGTCACAGGCATTAGATTCATTTACCGAGAATTGTGTTAAAGGTATAAGCATAAACATAGAGAGGATAAAGTATTACTTTGAAAATTCGTTGATGAACGTTACTGCATTAAACGAAACCTTAGGATATGAAAAAGCTGCAATTATTGCAAAAACTGCCTTTGCTGAAGGTCTAAGCCTAAGACAAGCAGCCATTAAGTGTAGGTTTATTTCTGAAGAAGATTTTGATAAAATAATGAAACCAAAGAAATTAATATAATATTTGTATTTAGTTTTGTTTTAAGTGAATATATTAGTTTATTTTGTAATAATTGGATTGTAAAGATAAATGTGCGGAATAACAGGTTTTTATACTCAAAATAATAAGGGCTTTGTCAGTAAAGATGAACTCGATAAAATGAGCTCATGTCTTGTTCACAGAGGACCAGATGCAGTTGGTAGTTATTATACCGAAAATATCGGGCTGGGGCATCAGAGGCTTAGCATTATTGATTTATCGAATGATGCTAACCAACCAATGGAGTCGCATTCGATGAGATATATCTGTGTATATAATGGTGAGGTATATAATTTTAAAAGTATTGCAAAAGATTTAAATATCGAACTCAAAACAAATTCTGATACCGAAGTAATTGTGGAAGCTTTTGCCGAATGGGGAGTAACATTTATCAGCAAACTCAATGGCATGTTTTCTATATGCATATACGATAAACAAGACGAAATCCTTTATGTTTTTAGGGACAGAATAGGAATTAAACCTCTGTTTTATTTTTGGGATGGAGATAATTTTGCATTTTCATCGGAACTAAAATCTTTATTAGAAATAAAATATATACGTAGTCGAAGGCAAATTAATAACTCAGCAGTTAATGAGTTTTTACATCTTGGCTATATTCCTGAACCTAATACAATTTTTACAAACATACGTAAATTCCCAAATGGTCAAATGGGTATAGTTTCCGAGCACGGTTTTCGAATGGAATCTTACTGGGACATTGAGGGAACAATACGTCGTAATGTGATTACAGATGAATACGAAGCAAAAGCCAAATTAAATAGTTTGATAAAATCTTCTGTTGCAATGAGATTGGTAAGTGATGTTCCATTTGGTACATTTCTTAGTGGTGGGATAGATTCTAGTCTTGTAACAGCAGTAGCTGCCAAAGAATTTAGTGGAAAACTAAAAACCTTCTCAATTGGTTTTGCCGATGCTAAATATGATGAGACAAAATATGCTCGTAAAGTATCAAATTATCTGGGCACAGACCATCACGAATATATTGTAACCGAAAATGACGCTAAAGATATAATTCTTGACATGCTCGATTTTTATGATGAACCCTTTGCAGATTCATCCGCTATCCCTACTATGATGCTTTCAAAATTGGCTAAACAACATGTCTCAATGGTGCTTTCGGGTGATGGAGGTGATGAACTTTTTCATGGCTATGGTTCTTATAAATGGGCAAAAAGACTTACACAATTTCCAAATACAACCTTTAGACGATTGTTGGGTACAATGATGAGTGTATATCCCTCTAACAGATCAAGACGAGCATCATACTTATATAAATATAAAGATAAGGCGACAATTAAAAGTCATATCTTCTCTCAAGAACAATATCTGTTTAGCGAAAAAGAATTAGACAAACTGTTAAATCCAGAGCTTATTTACGATAATAATTTAGAGCAGGATTATGATAATGCGGTGCGAAAATTCACGCCCGAAGAGGCTCAAGCAGTTTTTGACCTTAAATATTATCTTAAAGATGATTTACTTGTCAAAATCGATCGTGCCTCAATGAGATATGGCCTTGAAACTAGAGTGCCGCTCTTGGATAACAGAATTGTAGAGTTTGCTTTGAATCTTGACCCAAAACTGAAAATTGTAGGAGATACGCAAAAATATCTTCTTAAACAGGTATTGTATGATTATGTACCCGAACGCTTCTTTGATAGACCAAAATGGGGCTTCTCAATTCCGCTTAAACGGTGGATGCAAACTGACCTCGCTTTCCTAATAGACGATTATCTTAACGAAAGTATTATTAAAGAATTTAATGTTGTTGAATTTAAAGAAGTTCGTAAAATTGTTTATCAGTTTAAATCAGGACACGATTATTTATATAATAGAATTTGGCTGCTGATTATTTTGCATAAATTTTTGATAAAAAATAAATTGGTAGTGTGATGATAAGAGGTTAATAAACGCTAATCTGATATAAAGGATTTAATTGATAAGACTATTGGAGAATATATTGTTGTTGAAAATAAAACTGGAACGTTTTTTGGTTGTCAATGAAAATTATTGTTTTTATAAATCGTATTGAAATCAATTTATTTTAAAAACTAAAAACTAAAAACTAAAAACTAAAAACTAAAAACTAAAAACTAAAAACTATGAAAAATTTAATTACACTATTATTTTTGTTTGTTGCATCTTTCTCTTTTGGTCAAACAAACGATATTGTTGTTTTCTCTGAAAGTGGAGATAATTTTACTCTTTTTGTAAATAGTATTAAGCAAAATCAAGAGCCAAGAGCAAATGTAAAGGCAAAAGATTTGAAAGGTGAGAGTTTTGTTTTGAGAGTTGAATTTGAGAACGCATCAATTCCTGTTATGACTAAAAATATTTGGACAGAAAGTAAAGGGATAGAATTAACTGCGAATATTAAAAAAAATAAAAAGGGAGAATATGTCCTTAGATATATGGGAGAGACACCAAAAAATACTGATACAGACCAATATGCAGAAGCGGACTATGTCGTTTATGAAGACCCCAAAGTGGACAATCATCAAGAAGATGTTGTAGGAGTAAATACAAACGCAAATACAGAGACTGTAACCACAACAACCATTGTTACTACTGGACAAGTCGTTGGCGGTAATCAGAATAGTAATTCTGGAGTATCTTTAAATGTGAATGTAAATGAGAGTGGAATGTCTGTTACATCAGAAAATAAAAAACCACAGACAAACTTAGGACTTTCTGTTAACGAAACTGGAACAGATGTTTCGACCAATGTAGGAGGGGAGAATGTAAACATTAGCTTCAATATTAATGCAACTGGTTTGGATGCCAACGTGCAAACTAATGAAAATGTAAGCACTACTACAACTACTACTACCACAACAATAACAAGTAGTTCTAATTTTGATACAAGCGATTTAGTTGTTGTCGAAGATGGCGAAAGTAATTATACCCCTGTTAATTCAAGATGTGCTTATTCTATGTCGTCAGACGAGTTTGCTGAGGCAATTCAAAGTGTTAAATCAAAAAGTTTTGAGGATAGTAAACTCACTACTGCAAAGCAAATTTGTAAAGCAAACTGTATGACAGCCGAACAAGTAAGAGATATGAATAAAGTATTCGGTTTTGAAGACACCAAACTCGAATTTGCAAAGTATGCTTATGACTTTGTTTACGATTCCTCAAAATATTATAAAGTAAACGATTCATTTGAATTTGAAATGACCATTGAGGAACTTGATGAGTTTTTAGAAAATAAATAAATTGGTTTAAATAAAACGGGGGCTTCGAGACGATTCTCGTACCTCGAATCCCTCAGCCCCCGTTTTATTCAAACACCAATGTTTAAACCTTTTACCAACTTTTCATTCACAAATAAAATGATAAAAACTCAGTACATCGCAGTGCATAGCAAAGCAACGCTCTGTTGTAATAAAATCTCTTTAACAAACGAACAAACTAACTGAGAACAGAAAACAATATGCAATTCACAATTATTTTTGTATAGTCTCACAAATATTCTGCTCAAACACTATAGAAGCTCAATTTTAATCCCTTCGTCTTTACTTGAAATCTCAATAATGTTTTTGTTTTCATCACTATCCGAAATTATAATTTTTGCAATTTGATTTTCTATTTCTTTTTGAATATATCTTTTAATTGGTCTCGCACCATATAGAGGATCATAAGCTAACTTACTTATTGTTTGGATTGCATCATCACTAATTTTTAATTGATAGCCTGCTTGATTTAATTTCTTCTCCATAAAGCTAAGTTGTAGTTTTGTAATTCCTGCGATTTGCTCAAGATTCAGTGGAGTAAACATGATAATATCGTCAATTCGATTTAAAAACTCGGGACGCATCTGAGTTTTTAAGGCATTCATAACTTGAATTGAAGTTTTTTCAATATCGAAATTATCATTTCCAATTTGCTCTTGTATAAATTGCGACCCAATGTTAGATGTCATAATAATAATAGTGTTTTTAAAATTTACTGTTCGTCCTTTGTTGTCGGTTAATCGACCGTCATCTAAAACTTGAAGTAAAACATTAAAAACATCGGGGTGAGCTTTTTCAATTTCATCAAGTAAAACTACCGAGTAAGGTTTTCGGCGAACAGATTCTGTTAATTGTCCACCTTCATCATAGCCAACATATCCGGGAGGAGCTCCTATTAATCGTGATACTGTGTGTTTTTCTTGGTATTCGCTCATGTCGATGCGTGTCATCATGTGTTCATCATCGAACATAAATTCTGCAAGGGCTTTTGCTAACTCGGTTTTACCAATTCCTGTTGAGCCAAGAAAAATAAATGAACCAATAGGTTTTCCTTCATCCTGCAATCCAGCACGAGAGCGTCTAACAGCATCAGCTACCGCAGTAATTGCATCGTCTTGTCCTATTACTCTTTTATGAAGCTCATCTTCAAGTCTAAGTAATTTTTCTCGTTCGCTTAAAACCATTTTACTTACAGGAATTCCTGTCCATCTGCTAACAATTTCTGCAATATCTTCAGCATCAACAACTTCATCAACAAGTGCGTGTCCTCCTTGTATTTTATATAATTTTTCTTTTAGCTCTTCAATTTTTCTTTGGCTTTCGTTGATTTTACCATATCTAAATTCTGCAACTTTGCCATAATCTCCGCTTCGTTCGGATTGTTCGGCTTGTAGCTTGAAATTTTCAATATTTTGTTTCTCAGTTTGAATACGATCTATTATGCTTTTTTCCTCTTTCCATTTTGCGGTAAGCGAATTGCGTTCTTCATTAAAATTTGATAATTGCTTTTGAATTTCTTCGGTTTTTTTCGTGTTTTTTTCGCGTTTTATAGCTTCTTTTTCAATCTCTAATTGTTGAATTTTCCGATTTAAAATATCGATTTCTTCAGGTACTGAGTTTACTTCTAATCTTAGTTTTGCAGCTGCCTCGTCAATAAGATCGATGGCTTTATCAGGCAAAAATCGTTCGGTTATGTAGCGATGTGAAAGTTCTACTGCTGATACAATTGCTTCGTCAAGAATTCTAACTTTATGGTAAGTTTCGTATCTTTCTTTTAATCCGCGTAAAATTGAAACTGCGTCAATAATATTAGGTTCATCAATTAAAACAGTTTGAAATCTACGTTCAAGAGCTTTGTCTTTTTCAAAATATTTTTGATATTCGCTAAGTGTTGTTGCTCCAATGGCTCTAAGTTCACCACGAGCTAATGCAGGTTTAAGAATATTAGCAGCATCCATTGCTCCTTGTGATTGTCCAGCTCCAACAAGAGTATGTATTTCGTCAATAAAAAGCACAATTTCGCCATCACTTGCTACTACTTCTTTGATAACAGCTTTAAGTCTTTCTTCAAATTCGCCCTGATATTTTGCTCCAGCAATTAATAGTCCCATGTCGAGAGAATATATTTGTTTTGATTTAAGAGTATCAGGAACATCGCCTTTAATTATTCTATGTGCAAGTCCTTCGGCAATTGCAGTTTTACCAACTCCTGGTTCTCCAATCAATAGTGGATTGTTTTTTGTTCTACGCGAAATTATCTGAAGAATTCGTCTAATTTCTTCGTCACGACCAATTACAGGATCTAATTTCCCACTTTGTGCTCTTTCGTTTAAATTTATTGCATATCGGTTCAGAGAATCGTAGGTTTCTTCTGCCGAACGAGAGTTAACCGTGCTACCTTTTCGTAAATCCAGAATTGCTTCTTTCAAATATTCTTTCTTTAAACCTGCATCCTGCATCATTTGTCCTATTGTGTCTTTTGATGTGGCAAGTGCGATTACTATATGCTCTATTGACACAAATTTGTCTCCAAATGAAGTTTTGATTTTTTGCGAGTCTTGTATTACAATTTGTGAATTGTTTGAAAGATACGGCTCTCCGCCTTCAACTTTTGGATATGAGTTTACTATGCTTAATGTGGCAGTTTCAAACCTGCGTTTATCGGTTTCTAATTTCGAGAGAATTGTACTAATAATCCCATCTTTATCATCAAGTAAGGCAAGTAAAATATGCCCAGTTTCAATAGCCTGATTTTTATTTTCTCGAGCTTTAAGTACCGAGGCCTCAATTACTTTTTGTGCTTTAATTGTAAAATTGTCTAAATTCATGTTTTGTTAGTTTTTTATTTGCTTTTAATGTATTCAATTTGTAAGCCAATTGATAACTCATGCCAAAAAGTCGCTTGTCGTATAATAAAAGCGGACAAAATGGCAGTATTGGAGGGGTAAATCAAATCAATAATGAACAGATTTCTTACACTTCCTTCGGCAGGGGTCGAAATGACTTATGTTTGTTGGTATTAGTTGGCGACACGTGTATCACAAATAGTACAAGAATATCTTTTGTCGCCGACTTTGCACTCACATTGCCAAGTCTTTTCGACCAACGGGAGAAATCTGTTTTTTTTTAGTATAATTTAAACAGATGAACAGATGAACATCTTTGTGTCTTTTCTGTGTCTTCTCTTTGACGTTGCTCAGTTCGACACTTCGGCGTTGCTCACTTCGGCAGGCTCACTTCGGCAGGCTCAGTGCATCGCAGTGCATCGCAGTGCTGGCAAGCTCACTTCGATAAACTCAGTGCATCGGCGTGCATCGCTCCGTGTAACTCTGTGTAACTCTGTGTAACTCCGTGTGGTTTTTTTTTCATCCACTCAAATCCTTCGGAACCGATTACCGACCACCGACTTACTGCTCACTTTCTTTTTTTTCTGCGTCATCTGCGAAACCCGAAACCTTTCCTAACCCGAAACACTTCGACAAGCTTACTTCGACACTTCGGCGTTGCTCACTTCGGCAGGCTCAGTGCATCGCAGTGCTGGCAGGCGCAGCACATCGCAGTGCATCGCTCGAAACCCTTTTAACTCGAAACCCGAAACCTTTTCCAACCCGAAACCTTATTTAAACCTATACCTCGCTCCAATTCCAATTGTAAAATATGGATATGCATAAAAGTTCCCATCATGCGGCTTTTGAAATTCAACTCCTCCGCTTATCATGGTCGAAAGGGCAAATGTACCCGTTCGATTTAGTTTGTAGGATATAATTAGCGGTAAATAAAGCTTTAGTATTAATTGTGACTTGGCAGTAAGATTTTCGTTAGTTCTGGTTAAATTTTTTATGTTTCTGCTCCGACTATACTGGTCGATATAGCGAATGTCAATTGATTTGGAATCTGTGAAAATCATTTTGTCTATAATGCCGTAAAGTCCAGTAAAACCAATACCAATTTCTCCTCTTAATATCGGTTTTGGAGACGAACTTATTGTGTATGTAAAATCTATTCCTAGTTCTGTCGATTTATGTTGATATTCTTGTTGTAAAATTATGGTTGTATCAAGATTTGTAACACTTTCTGAATTAAAAACGGCAGAATTTGTAAATGAATTGTAATCTGTTTTATATGCTGCATCTAGTCTATTGCCCGTTGCTACGCATAATCCAAAAGAAAAATTACCGTAAAAACTCGAGTTTTGTTCATTGCGTTGTTTTTGAAAGTTTAGCCTTAAATAAAATTCAGAACGATTATTATGTAGGATAGTTGAGTCGGGATTTTGCCAATCTGGTGATTGAAAATCAGAAATTTCGTGAATGTGATTAAGGTAGGAAGAATTAAAATTGAAAATTGCTCCCGAATAATGAATACTGATGTCGTTGAGTTTATATGGTGTTTTTATTTCGGACTTATCGTCAGTATCTGGATTATACTGCGAAAATGAGATGTTGTATAATCCAAAAATAAATAATATTGTTAAAATAAATCGCATTATCAAAATTTCATAATAACAAAATTAGTATAATTAAAGTAGGCAATACAATATAATGTTATAACTTATTAAAAACCAATAGTTAAAAAGCTTGATAATCAGATAATAGTCTGATATTTTGGTAATTTTTAGATCTTACGTTAAGTTATGTTTTGTAAGCAAATAGTATTTTTAAAGCTTGTTCTAATTATTTTTTAGGCTGATGCATCTGTCTTAGTAAATCGTTAAGTTCTTTAACAGGATTAAATGTATTTAATGGAACTTCAACAAATATTGTTAGCCAGTCTGCCATAGCTCCATTCCACAAGCCTGGGTGTTCCAAAACTCTGATGTTTTTGCCTTGATAAGTTTTTTCGGAAACAAAACATGCGTTTTTATCGACATAGTTGTTCAAATTAAATTTTTCTCCTTCAGGATTTTTTAAGTAGCAAACTAAATCGACAGGATTAAAATGAGTAGCAGCTTTAAAATGTTTTTGTTGATCTTTTAAGTCAAGATTAATTTGGGCTTTTTCAACTATCTGCAAACTAATCGTTCCATCAGAATTTTTTACCCAAAATGGTCCTCCGCCTGGCTCACCTGTGTTTTGAACCATTCCGCAAACTCTAATCGGTCGGTTTATGAAAGCAAGTATGTCTTTTACTTTATCTTTAGAATTGTAAAAATCAACATTAAATTCTTTTTTGATATCTGCAATTGAAGATTCAATAGCACTCTCGTTTGGAGAATTTTTAAGTTTTGAATTTATTTTCTGTAATTCTTCTACGGTTTCTATCAGAACACCTCCCAATAGTTTTTTATATGCGACAGTTTCGTTAAGATAATCTCCATGAGTCAGATTATCAATGTTTTTTACAAAAACTATGTCTGCATCAATTTTATTTAAATTTTGCAACAATGCTCCATGTCCTCCTGGACGCAGCAAAATGTTATCTTCATTATCTCTAGCTATGTTGCCATCATCGTAGAGTGCAATTGTATCGGTCGATTTTTCTTGCACCGAAAAGTCAATTTTAAGATTTATTCCTGTTTTAGTTTGTATCTTTTTGAGTTTGGTTTTAAAACCGCTCAAAAATTCTGGAGAAACTGTTAGGTGAATGTCAATTTTACCTATTTTATCAATTTCTATGGCTTCGTGCAAATGTTCCTCAAATGCAGTTCTTGAACCATCAGGATAATTATGAAATTCGATAAGACCTTTTGGTATCCCAGCATAACTCAGACAAGAAAAAAGTATCATTTCTGAAAGCTCTTTATGATTAGAGATATTGTTTTTACAAGAAATGAGTTTATCATAAAAGGCAAAATTCTCTATGTTTTCAAAGCCAGATTTTACCGAAAAAGTATTTCCTTCAGTATAGTTTTCATCTGTTGGATTTTGTTGATAAGAGATTAATCTCTTAAACATGCGTGTTGCAGCTCCTGATGCAGGAACAAATTTGCAAAGCTTGTGTTTACTAGATTGCTGCTCGAAAATATTAATATAATAATCTTTGTTATCAATTTTTTTTATTCCGTTTTCCGGAATAGCGGGTGCAGACAACTCAATAAAACTATCGTTCTTATTTAGCAATTCAATTTGTTCTTGAATTGTTTTTTGCTCAATACCGTATTGATTTAAAAAAAGAATATCTTTTTTGTTTAGCATGGCTGTATTTTTTGGAAAAATACAAAAAATATTACAAACTACAAATTGAATTATTTGAAACTCCTTCTTATCAAAAATTGCTAACAGCACATATTTCTAAAGTCCGTTGAAATGTCCTACAGTTGGGAAAAAAGAAAGACAATCCGAAACTAAAGAAAAGTAAACCATTAATAAAAAAATCCCTCTGATCTTATATCAGAAGGAATTTTATTGAACTAAATTCATATAGTATTAGGACTATTTTTGACTATTCATAATCTTCGTATTCATCATCATCTTCATATCCTCCTTCCATTAGTTGCTGCATCATTTTCATGTTTTTCTCGTTGTTTGAGTATGTAATCCCTAGTATCTTTTCAAATTTAGAGGCTGAAATATTTATGTTTTTTTCAAAACTTGTTGCTTTTTCATTTGCAACTATCCCCATTGCATCCACTTCTATCTTTAGAACGACACCTTTACAATGCCATCCTTTTGTGCCAAGCATACTTATAATTTCACAATCACAGCCAAGTATTTTTTCTGTTCCAAGTCTTTCGCCGCCCAAGCTGTCAATTATTTGATTTGCAAACTGTTCTTTTTCTGCTTCTGTCATGTCGTTAATCTCTGAATAGCCATAGGTTGAAGTTAATGAACTTTCTTGACCAGTATTTTCGTCTAGATTAACAAACCACAGGTTATCACCGTTGATAATTGAAACTGTGTTTGTTGTTGTTTCATTTTTCATACCAAACATCTTGATTACTGTTATAGCATTTGTTTCTGTACGGCTTTTTGCTCCGTAATCGTCCCACCATAACGATTTAGTGCCTGTTGTAGTGCCTGTTAGCTCATATTCAACATGTCCAGATTTAAAACCATACATATTTTTAGTTACTTGTGCGTTTAAGCTTATTGCTGAAACAAGCAATAGTCCTATTATTAAATTTTTTATTGTCATAATATCGTTTTATTCTTAGAATTTCACAAATTCAACTCTTCTGTTTTGAGCTTTACCTTCAGCAGAGGTGTTCTCATTTAAAGGTTTTGATTCGCCAAATCCTTGTGATTTTAGTCTAGATTTATCAATACCCATTTCACTAAGCTTATTCATAACAGTTTTGGCTCTTTCTTCTGATAATTTCTGGTTTGTTGCATCATCACCATCAGAATCGGTATGTCCTTCAACCGAGAAGTTTATTTCTGGATTTTTATTCATGAGCGAGTAAATTTCATTAATCGGGCCCATAGATTCTGGTTTAAGAGTAGCTTTCCCAATATCGAAACGAATTCCGTTAACAACAATTTTACCATCCTGCATTGCTCTGTCGTAATATTTTACTCCCCCTTCTGCAATACGAACATTTTTGACATAAAAAGTCTTGTTATCTTTTGCACTTGCAAAATAAGGATAAAGTGTAAATCCTGTAGGCTTGTACTCATAATGAGGTATATTTACTAATCTAGTGTCGTCAATATATACTTTTAATTTTCCATTTGTGTATGCAATAGAAACATGTACCCAACAACCGTTTTCGCAATATTTGTAATCTCTATTAGGATGTTCTATTGCTCCCAAATTTGGTGCATCAACTCTTACTGGAGTAACCTCAAATTCTTGATCTGGTTCGCCATTCCTTGATTGATTTTTTTTATCTTTTAAATAAAATGATAAACGATTTCCATTTATTGGGGTATAGTAATCGAATTCAATAGTAAATACTTCTGGAAGGTAATCTTCAGATGAGTTTTTCCATATATGGAATAATCTCACCACCATCTAAAAACATTAATACATTTTCACCATTTACATTACCAATTTCTACTTGTCCAGATCTCATATCCCAATGACTAGGAAATTCTCCATTTTCTTCTGATGCTAATGGAGAATCTTCAAAAATTATTTTGTCGCCAGGAACGAAGTCGAACTTGTTCCAAACTACAGTTGGTGAGGCATTGGCTTGCTCTTGATTATTTCCTGTTGTAGTATTTTGATTGTTATTATCTTCTTGGTTTTCTTGACCTCCATTGTCAGATCCAATCATTTCATTTGATTCTTCTTCAGAGTCTTTATCTTTTTCTTTTTGTCTTTTCTGTTTTTACCTTCAACATCATCTAAAGCATTGTCAACTGTATTATCAATTTTGTTTTCTAGTCGGTTTTCAATTTTGTTTTCTGCTCTCTCTTTCGAATTATTTAGCACTCTTTTAAGGCTTATTTGAGCATTGGTACTTAAAATAGCTGCAAAAAATAAGATCGTAAGTAGTAGTAATTTTTGTTTCATCTTTATAGTTTTTTAATTTATTATTATGAACTCTTTACAAAATTTACAAATATAGTACCAAGGTCTTTTAGTTTTGTGTATAATTTGAAAACGCTGGGTTTGGACTTGAATATGACCTATATTTGAGTTTTCTCGCAAAAATTATTTCCAATAGTTATATCCGAAATTTCCAATTATTTTAATTGAGTCTCTATAAATTGATGAACCTCCAAAAATACCTATGCCATTTTCTATATTTGTAAAAACATTTATTGGTTCGGCAAAAGGGTCTCCGCTAGCTTCGTTGTGTTTTGAATAAGAAATTAAGTATTGATAAAGTTCTTTATTTATTGAGTGCAATTCGATAATAACAGTATTGGTATCAGCATAGAAGCTCCAATGTTGAACACTTGTTTTTAGAGTGTATGATTTCCCGTCAATAATTTCATCAGAGAATATTTGTCCATTTGAACCTGGGTGATATTCTTCAAAAATTAAGTCGTCAGACTGATAATACAAACTCTCTTCTAAGGATTTATAGTATGTGCCTCCTTGGGTAATATTAACAATTGTTGTGTCGGGTCCAACATATAAAGTGTCGATAGTTATTATGTTCTCATCATAAACTTCTATTTTATATCTATTTTTCATTTTTAGATAATAGTAATTGTTAATTGCTCCAGGGTCAGTAAAATTTACGTAGAAATTATACACTTCGTAACCATCTTGGTTAAAAGATTTTACCGTATCAATATAATTTAGTTTAACAACTGGTGGAATAATAGTTTTAGAAAAGACATCGTCAAAATCATTATGCAATACTTCTATGCGGTATTCTTTTCCAATTTCGGGATAATAATTTATTTCGTAATTTCCTTGCGAGATATAGTTTAAAGTGCCAATATAATTATCAGCTTCATATAATTTAACAATTGCATCGCTTAAAGGAATGATTGCGGCATTATCTAATATATGTCTGCTTCTTGTAACATTGACCCGAACAATTGAATCGGGCTCTAATATACTGTTAGCGACAATGCGTATTTTTGCATCTTCTAAGTCGATTTCAATGACTTTTTCGCAAGCTATACTTAGGAATATTAAGCCAATTATTGTCGATAATATTATTGTCTTATTCATAGTTTTAAAATTTGAATGCGTAACGAACAGATGGTATAATTGGGAATAAACTTACTTGTTTAAGAACTCGACCATTGTTTTGATAACCAAAATATAAATAAAATGGGTTTTGGCGGCTATAAGCATTGTATAATCCTACACTCCAAGTTCTGGTCCCCCATTTCTTTTCTTTATGAAAGTTTGCACTTACGTCAAGTCGATGATATGCGGGCATACGGTAGGAATTACGTCCATTATAAAACTCTATTTCGTTCCAATATTGATTCGAATAATTGTCATAACCATAGTATTGAAATGCAGAGGCATATCTGGCAACTCCAAGGGTAACGGCATTTCCAGTTCCATAAACCCATGTAAATCCAAAATCTATATTTTTGCTTAATTCGTAAAATGCAACAATTGAAATATCATGGCGTCTGTCGTATTTGTATGGAAATGGTTCTCCAAAGTTTATGTTTTCGAAATCTCGCCACGACCACGATAATGTATAACCTACCCAGCCAGTGAGTTTTCCAAAATTTCGTCTTAATAATATTTCTGCACCATAAGAATAACCTCGTCCCATTTCAATTTTCGATTCCCAACCATTTGATAATTGTAAAAAACTGGCTCCTTCTTTATATTCAATCAGATTTTCCATAGTTTTATAAAACCCCTCAATTGTTAAATCCCAGTTGTTATCAATATTGTAAGCAAAACCTAAAGCCGCTTGTTTTGAACTTTCTGGTAAAACAGAATCGGTTGAGGGCAGCCATAAATCGGTTGGTAATCCAATAGTTGAGTTTGTTAGTAGATGGATATATTGGTTCATGTGAGAGTAGGCTGCTTTAAATGATAGTTTTTCGCTAACTAAAACTCGTAACGAGGCTCGTGGCTGAAATGAATCGTAATATCTTTGCTGTACCGCAAATCCAGAGTAATGTACTCCAAAATTAAGTTTTAAAATCCCACTTATATTCCATGAATCTTCGGCATAAGCGTAAAATTCATTTGCATAAAGATTATTTTGTCCAAACTTTTGTTCTATATTTTGTCCGTCCTCATTTACTTTGATGCTTGTAACACCAGGCCTAAAAGTATGATATAAATAATTTGCACCGAATTTTATACTATGTGCAGGAACAGGTTGATAGTCAAAGTCAATCATTCCTCCAGAATTCTCAATACCAGAGTCATAACTAAATAGAAAATCAGATTGAATGTCTTCTCCTCGTATTGTTGTATAATTATTTTCGGTTACAAAATTATATTTTGAATAAACTGCCGTAACATTTGCGAATAATTTATTTGTAAAAACATGGTTCCACCTTAAAGAGCTTGTGAGATTTCCCCAATAAAGGTCAAATCCCATTTTCTCTGTGTTTGTTGTATCGTTATAGACGTATTTTTGTGCAGTAGAGGTGTATGCCTTATCTCGTCCAGAGTAAAAGCTCAAATAAAGGCGGTCTTTTTCGCTAAATTTATGATTAATTTTTGCGTTAGCATCGTAAAAAAAATAGCCAGCTCTCATTTTTTCGCCTGTGCCAAATGAGTTGTTTATCGCCTGTATTATTGGAGCTGCCAACACATCAATATATGTTCGTCTGGCCGAAATAATAAAAGAGGTTTTATCTTTAACAATAGGACCTTCAAAGGTAAATTTAGCCGAAACATTACCAATCGAGCCTTCGCCATGAAACTCTTTCATATTACCCTCTTTCATGCGAATGTCGATAACCGATGAAAGTCGTCCGCCATAACGAGCAGGAAACCCTCCTTTTATTAATTTGACACTAGAAATCGCGTCGGCATTAAAAACAGAAAAGAAACCGAATAAGTGAGAGGCGTTGTAAACAGGAACTCCGTCGAGTAAGATTAAATTTTGGTCGGGACCACCGCCTCGAACATATAATCCGCTTGAGCCTTCGCTACCCGATTGTACTCCAGGCATTAATTGTAAAGATTTTAATACATCTGCCTCGCCAAGTAAAACTGGTAAGGCTTTTATTTGTTGCATTGGCATCTCAACTATACTCATTTGTGTGGACTGTACCATGTTTTGTGATTTTTTGTCAGTAATCACAACTTCGGCTAATTGTATTGAGGGGTCAAGCTCAATATTTAAACTTAGACTTCTATTTAGATAAAATTTAGACGAAAACAGCGAATATCCAACAAAACTAACAGATAATTCGATTGTATCGGTGTCTAAAGTAAGGCTAAAAAAACCATAATCGTTGGTTGTTGTGCCTTGTTTTGTGCGTAAATCATACACATTTGCCGAGATAATCTTTTCGCCCGAACGCATATCTTGAACATATCCACTTAAAGTGTGCTTTTGAGCAATAGATGTTAGCCCAACTAATATTGCAAATAGCAATAACAGAGAGGTCTTATATCTGTACATAGAGTTTGGTTTTATCAGACATTTTGGCGAAATTTAATTTATTTATTTATAAATAATAATTAACGCAAAAATAGTGAAAATAGTATATGAATTGAGAAAACAATTCTAAAATTTATCTGAAAATAATTTTAAAATCCACGCAGGACATCTAACCGCTTTGGCTCTTTGTTCATCAACAAATCCCAAACGAACTATTGCCTTGTTAATTAGCACATTTTTAGCGTCATACATTGCTTGCTCAAATTCGAGTTTTACAATTGGGAGCTCTTTTATTGTACTTATAATTTTTACTTCCTGATCAAATTTGGCAAATTTGTGATATTCGATATTTACATTTATAGCAGGACAAATAATTCCTTTTGCCCCCATGTCGGAGAATGAGAAACCAATTTTTCTCATAAGATCGCCTCTTGCAGCTTCATAAACTTTAAGATAGTTTGCATAATACATAACGCCCATTGCATCTGTGTCTGCATATATAACTCTATGATAATATTCGCTTGATATCATATTTTTTTTGAGTTTAATAGTTTAGTGTAAATTTTGCGACTTATCCATGAGTCGGTGGCTGCGTATTTTATTTGTTTTTCGGTTAAAATATCAGCTTCCCAATTGCTAAGTTGCTGTGCTTTTGATATACGAATATCTAACACTATTGCAGCAATTTTTCTTAAACTAAAAGCTTCGATACCATAAGCTTCGACAATACTTTGTAATTCAATAAAACCTTTGGGCTCAAAGTTTTGCAACTTGCGAAGCGATTTAACATCATCTCTTATTGAGACACCAACTTTTATAAATGACTTATTGGATAATAGTTGAATAACTTCGGGTTGTAATTCATATTTGTTAAGCCTAAAAAGAAAAGTTTTTGACGCATTACTTAATTGCAAAAGTGCAACTGATTTTAGGTTGGCGACACCTTTTTTAAAACTGGGTTTTGTCTCGGTATCAAATCCTAATATTTTATCTAAAAATAACTCGGGAACTATTTGATTGTATGATTCTTTTGAATCAATAACAACAACTTCTTTATCGTAAGAGTATAAAGGTAAATATTGAATTTCTTCTTTTGATATGTTTGGTTCAAATGGCACTATTATTCGTATTGTTTATTAAATTAATCCACCAATTGCGGATAAGTCTCAACAAAAGTAGGAATTTTTCTTAAATATTTTGTATGAATAATAAAAAATCAATATCTATAATAATAGAACAAGCTATTTTATTGCTTAAAGATTGCTTATGCTTTGATTATTATATTTGACTGAAGTTATTGAAATTTCAATTTCTTTTCAACAAACATTACTGGATCACTGGATCACAGCATAAACCTTTTATAGCCGTATAAGCACACATACAGCCAAAAATTGTTGGCATGTAGCTAATCGTACCGACATTCGATTTTTTATTTTGACTTTCTTCTTCTATGATTGCATCTTTATTTGTTTCTTGAGTGCTAAAAACAACGGTAATGCCTTTGTAAATCCCAATTCGGTGCAATCGTTTTCGGAGTATTCTAGCTAAGTTACAGTTGTACGATTTAGAGATGTCAGTAATTTTTATACTCGTAGGGTCTGTTTTCCCACCCGAACCCATGCTGCTTACTAAAGGAATATTGTTTTCGTAGCAAACTCTAATTAATTTTAATTTTGGCGATAAGGTATCTATTGCATCAACAACAAAATCCCAGCCTTCTAATAGTGTTTGTTCAAGTTTTTCTTCTTTTAAAAACTCATTTCTGATACTTAATTTTAAATTAGGATTTATTGATAATAGCCTTTCTTTTAGGGCTTCGGTTTTTAAAGTTCCAATATTATTATGTGTAGCGATAATTTGGCGGTTAATATTGCTTTCGGAGATAGTATCTGCATCGACAATACAAAGATTTCCAATTCCTGCTCTTACCAATTGCTCTGCTGCTGCACCTCCAACTCCACCTAATCCGCAAATTAATATGCGAGATTTGTTAAGTTTTTCTAAGTTTTCGTTGCCTAGTAATAATTTTGTTCTTTCACGCCACATTTAGTCCAATTCTTTTTAAATTATTAATTATTTGATTATTTATTTTATCTATTGGATAGCCAAAATAATTTGCCACAAATTTATAATTTATTGAGATATCTTCATCACTATCGTCAGTTTCAATAAAAACTTTGTCTAATCCAGCAATTTTTAGCACTTCTTCGGCTTTTTGTACATTTTGCAATAAATTAGAATTAATAGAAATACAAAATCCTGCATCTATCAATTGCTGCAAAGTCGTGGTCTTGCTATTATATCCATGAATGATCCACGATTGCTTAGGAACGATTTGTTTTTTGATTCTAATAAGTTCGTTATGGTATTTTACGCAGTGTATAATTAATGGTAATTGATAAAACTCAGAAATTTCTATATGTTTTTTTAAGATTGTTAGTTGTTCGCTTAATTTAATAGGCGATTTTGGATCAAGTCCAGTTTCTCCAATTGCAATAATTTTGTTTTCACAAGCACGATGTTTTATTATTTCGAGTTCTGAGCAATAGTCTTTGGAATAATGCCACGGATGTAATCCACAAGAAAAAATGCCTTTTGAGGGTAAGTTTTCTGTTGGATATATGTTTATTATCCCGAAAGGCTCTTTTATATTATGTGTATGAAAGTTGAATAGCATTTTTAGTCAATTATAAATTGGATGTTGTCAAGTTTTTGAAGTTTTTCCCTTGTTGAGTTTTTTTCTGACGCATTTTGTTTTGTACGATATGGCTAATTTCAAAATTCTTTTTGCCTTGCCAGTCAGGATAAATAATCATGTCTTTGGGAGCTTCGCTTGTAAATCGCTCTATTATAATTTCAGGATTTAAAAGCTCTAGAAATTCAACAACTATCTCTAAATAATTTTCCAGATTAATATCGTAAAAAAGATTAGGACTTTGTTCATAAATTTTTTGCAGTTTTGTTCCTTTAAGAACCTGCATTTGATGGATTTTTAAAGTCTTAATCGGTAGTTTGGATATTTGAACAGCATGATTAAGAAAATCTTTTTTGTTTTCGCCTGGCAATCCTAAAATTAAATGTAAACCACAGTTTATACCCATTTCATAAGTTTGATTAACTGCATCGATAGTTTGTTGGTAAGTATGTCCTCTATTGATAAAGTTTAGGGTTTTGTCAATCGTTGATTCTGCACCATATTCTATGCTAATATATTTGCCTTTGCAAACAGACTTTATCATTTCAAGCTTTTCTTTGTCGATACAATCGGGACGAGTTGCTATTACAAGTCCTTTTACTCCATCAACAGATAAGGCTTCTTTATATTTTTGTTCTAATACGTCTATTTTATCATAAGTATTTGTAAATGATTGGAAATATGCCAGATATTTTTGAGTTTTATATTTTGGACTAAAAAACGCAATCCCTTGTTCTAACTGTTCTTTGATACTTGTTTTTTCGTTACAATAAAATGGACTAAAGCTTTTGTTTGTGCAATAAATACAAGCACCTGTGCCTATTGAGCCGTCTCTGTTGGGACATGTAAAACCAGCATTTATTGAAATTTTCTGTACTCTCGAGCCAAACACTTGTTTTATATACGATGAATAGTCATTCCAAGGAATAATATTTGTGTCAATAATATTCATTTATTCTTGTTTGTCTGTCTCGTCTTTATAAGAATATTTGATTTCAATATTATCATCTTCGGTGCAATCACAATCCTCGTCAAATTCTGAATATGCTGAAAATTCATCAATATATTTTGGAGGTCTGTACATAAATGTTAGTGCAATACCAACAGCAAATCCCGACAGATGTCCTTCCCAACTGACATTATTATTCATGGGAAAGATTCCCCATATCATACTACCATAAAGAAATACTACGATTAGAGCTATTGCAGTGTGTCGAATGTTTTTACTTAATATTCCGGCAGTAAATAAGTAACCAGCAAATGCGTAAATCATTGCACTCGCACCAATATGAATGCTGTCTCTGCCAATAATCCACGTAAATATACCACTTAAAACATACGCCCACACAAATATTTGAATAGCGTTATCGTTGTAAAAATAAAACACTAAAGAGCCTAAGACAAGAAAACTAGTGGTATTTGCTATTATATGTTCGAAACCACCGTGTAAGAATGGCATTGTAAGTATTCCGAACCACTGTGAGATCTCTCTTGGACGTAAACCATATCCTGCAAGGTTTATGTCAAGACTAACCTCAAGTAAATATATCATCCAAAATATAAAGATAAAACTTCCAGGTATAACCATAGCAAGTAACATCTTTTTGAGTTCTGTCTTGGAGTCTGTTTGTTCATTCATTTTGCAAAGGTAAATTCTTTCTGCAAGTAAAACTATTTTTTTACGCAAGTGTTCTTAAAGGCATAAGGTATTTTAAATTATTTTATGCAATTTTAATAACTCTTCCATTTCCAATTGTATTTCCTGAGCTTTTTCGCCAGCAACTTTCGCAAAGTTTTCTGTACTATCAGCAAATATAATTCCACGAGATGAGTTTACTAATAATCCACAATTCTCGTTCATTCCATATTTCGCAACTTCTTGAAGACTTCCGCCTTGAGCACCAACTCCTGGAACTAATAAAAAGTGTTCAGGAGCAATTTTACGGATGTCTTCTAACATTTCGGCACGAGTTGCTCCAACTACGTACATCATTTGCTCTTTGCTTGCCCATTCTTGAGATTTGGTAAGGACTTTTTCAAACAATCGGGTATTTCCTTCAGAAAAATATTGAAAATCGTCTGCTCCTTTATTTGAAGTTAGTGCAAGAAGTATTACCCATTTTTCTTTATAAGTTAAAAACGGACTTACAGAATCTTCTCCCATATATGGAGCAACGGTAACAGCATCAAAATTCATGTTTTCGAAAAAGGCTTTCGCATATAATTTGGATGTGTTTCCTATATCGCCACGTTTTGCATCTGCAATAATGAAAATTTCTGGATGGTTTTCCCTAATATAATTTACTGTCTTTTCAAGATCTTCCCAACCTTTAATCCCTAAACTTTCATAAAACGCTAAGTTTGGTTTATAAGCAACAGTATATTTTGCGGTTTCATCAATAATTGCTTTGTTAAATTCAAAAATTGGGGATTCGTGATTAAGCAAATGTTTAGGTAGTTTTTCAATATCAGAATCGAGACCAGTACACAGAAAACTCCTTTTTGTTTTTATTTGTTCAAATAGCTGAGTGTAGTTCATGATATAATTTTTAAAGTAAAAATAAAAAAAAATGCTTGTTTTCAATTAAGAAACAAGCATTTTTTTAAAATTATTATCAGGTCTTATTTAATAAGATTGATTTTTGAAGTAGTAACATTGTTGCCAACAATAACTTTAACGAAATAAGTTCCGTTTGAATATCTTGACATGTCAATTGTATTAAATTCACTAGTGTTTTCAATAGTTTCAACAACTTGTCCCATAATGTTTAGAACTTCAACATTAGCACCTTTAATGCCTTCGATATTTAGGATGCCTGTTGTTGGGTTTGGATAGATAGATATTTGTTCTGCCACATTTATTTGAGCAATTGAAGAATAAGTACCATAATTTAGCCTAATTGCAGGTCCACCAGCATAATTCGACAAAATTAACCACTTGTTAGCGTCTGTTCCTTTTGTAAATTTCCAACGAGTACTAATTTGCGAATGGTTGTTAGCTAGAGATTCTCCTATATAAATATCCCCACCGCTGTAATATAGATTTATTCCAACAAGAAGTTCTCTGAATTTTTCACCATTCGCAAAATCTAAATCTATAATATATTCATTTGGGAAAGTTATATTTAACCATGTGCCACGATCAGCTTCTTCTATTGTTAAAAGAGCTGATTGTGATACTGAACTCCAAGGGTTTTCGCCACCTACATATTCAGATATATCACATTGTATCATAGAATTAGCAGTTGTTTCTTCATCAATAAATACATCAACTGATCTGATTGTGTCGCTATATAAAATAAGGAAGGTTGTTCCTATTCCATCGCCATCGTCACCACCAAAACCCCAATTGGCAGCAGTCATACTACCAGTTAGGTCATTAGCTTCTCGTGAGAAAGTATTTTCTGAAATATAGAAATACGCAGTATCCACATTATTATTAGGTGTAATATCTTGATTAAGCTCTTGTGTTGTGTCATTTTCTGAATAGAGATTATAAGTAATCAAATATTTTCCTACAATTGGGTTTTCAATGTTACAATCGACTTCTATCATATCAAGAGTGTCTGTTTCGGAATAGCTAAGCTCACTACCAGTAACAATCTCATCAAAAAACAATTCATTTAAAGGATTAAAAACTTTCACGTTTACCTTTGGAGTAATAGTTGCTGCTCCGTTATTTTTAATGCTAATATTAAACCATAAAAAAGTAGAGTCTGCTTTAAATTGTGCTACAGGAATTTGTCCATAATATGAAGATACGTGATAAGTGATATAATTAGCCATTGCTGGGTCATTATAATCTCCACCATATTCAAAGAAATTTATTCTTGTGTCTTTAACTTCTAAATCATGTGCAGGTCCATCAGCATAATCATAAATTCTTACATTATCAATTGACCATGCCCATAAGCCTGGATAGAGATTATAATCATCTCCTGAATATCCATGTAAAGTATGTCTAAAACGGATACTAACGTTTGCTTGATTGGCTAGACTAGGCAATCCTAATTCATACTCACCATAATTAAATCCTAAATCATCACACTCCTCTTCTTTGTTAATACTAATGTGTGTCCATGTAAGACCATCATTAAATGAATACTCAAAATAGCAATCAAGAAAAGTTCTATTTGTACCACGATAAGAGTTGTGAAATTTTAAAGATGGAATAGAAATTGCACTAAAGTCAAGATTATCAAATTGTATCCATGCATCATATTGTGTTATTCCAGGTTCTGTACCAGTCCAAGTACAACCATCAGGAAGTGTAGGTAATGGAGTAGGTCTATCGCCCATTACACTAAGGTATGCGTAAGATCCTGAGCCTTCAGGAAGATCTTCATAAATGTATTCCAGAGCAAAAACCCACCAGCCAGTACCATCTGCATTATTTGGACCCCACCAGCATGGTCTTGATGTTGAATCACCAATAACCCAATCTTTTGTTGTATTAGCAGCGTGACCTATTGTCCAAGATGGAATGTCTTCATCAAAAGTACATTGCCAAACTGGTGCTAAATCTTTAGCCGCATCTTTAAATTGATTAATATCCACCATCAATGATTGTGCAAAGTTGGCTTTGACATTTTTAGCTTTTTCAAATTGAACCAATCCCTGTGCATAACTCAAAGCTACAGTCATGCAGAAAATGGAAATAATAAGTGTAAATCTTTTCATAATAATTTAATTTAGTGTAAATTTTTAATTAATCGTATTTTATTGTTACAAAAATAGTACTTTTTTCTTAATAAAAAAAATATTTATTTATTTATTTTTAAACTAATTAACTCTTTTTTTCTTAAGAAGGTTGCATGTGCAGTCGTTTTTGCAATAAAAAAGCCAATCTTCCCATCTAAAAACCCTAATTTAATGAAATAGATAAAGATAAATCTTATTAAACTACTTAAATACGCTAAACCCAAATTAGTTTTTTTTCCTTTTTTATAATCGCTTTCAGCATTTAATTTACTGAATTTTTTTGCTTGAGCTATATGTTCTTTTTTGTTGTTGTAGGTAAAATGTAAAAGATCTCCTTTTAAATGTGCTATCTGCGGAGGCTCTTTAAAAACTAATTCTTCATGTATAGTCCCTTCCCATTGTCCAAAGTGCTTGTTCCAGATTCTTAGTTTTTTGTCGGGATACCAACCACCATATTTTATTGGTTTACCACAATGATGATTTAAACGATTAAAGCTGTATGCTTTGTTGTCGTTGTTATTAAAACAAGTTTCGTTTATTGATTGTAATAATTCTTTTGATAAAACTTCGTCAGCATCTATAGATAATATATAATCGTTTTTTGCAAATTCGTTACCAAAGTTTTTTTGTGTACTATAATCTATAAATCTATTTTTGATAAATCTTACAGGAAAGTTTTTGCAAATTAATTCAGTATCATCGCTTGATTCAGAGTCTAGGATAATAATATCCTTGCTTATATCATTAATAGATGTAAGACATCTCTCGATATTTTTAACTTCGTTTTTTGTTATTATGACAACACTCAAGTTTTTCATAAGGCAAAGATAGAAAAAAGACTTTATTTCTAAGGATTCTGTTTTTAATTTTATTGACAGACACAATTTAAGTATTTGTCGTTTTATTGCAAAGACTATCTCTGTAATTTGGGATTTATCTGTAACTCATTCTCCTTAATTTTATTTTTTTATTACATCTAATTATTGTAACTTTGACGAAATTTAATTTTATTGATAATTTTTGAAATTTATAGATATGAAAAAGCTTATTACAATGGACGTGGCCGTCTCAAAACTTACAGATGGTATGCAAATAATGATTGGTGGATTTTTGGCTGCAGGAACACCAAATAGTATGGTTAAAGCACTTGTGGAATCTGGGATAAAAGATTTGACAATTGTTTGTAATGATACTTCGTTTGCTGATAAAGGTCTGGGTATGTTAATTGCAAATAAGCAGGTTAAAAAAGTTGTTACTTCACATATTGGTACAAACAAAGCAACAATTGAACAATATAATAATAAGGAGATTGAAGTCGAGTTTGTTCCCCAAGGAACACTTGCAGAGAGAATTCGTTGTGGAGGTTCGGGATTAGGAGGCGTTTTAACTCCGACAGGTGTTGGAACCATCGCTCAGGAAGGTAAGCAGGTAATAAATCTGGAGGGTAAAGATTATTTGCTCGAAACAGCACTTAGGGCTGATGTAGCTCTTATTGGTGCAAGCATTGCAGATGAAGAGGGTAATTTGTTTTATAGAGGAACTACACAGAATTTTAACCCTTTAATGGCTATGGCGGCTAATCTTGTTATTGCCGAAGCCCAAGAAATTGTAAAAACTGGTGGAATAACTATGGAAACTGTCCATACGCAAGCCATTTTTGTTGATTATGTTGTGAAATCTTAAAATAATAATCATTAATCATTAATCATTAATAAAAAGGAGGCTGATATGTCAAAAAAATTAAAACTCGATCTTACAGAGAAGTATTACGAAGAAGCTCTTAAAGTTATTCCCGGTGCTATCTTGGGAATTAGAAGACCTTATAATTTTGTCCCAGGTGAATATCCCATATTTTTTGAACATGCAAAAGGTGGTAGAGTAACCGATGTCGATGGTAACGAATATATTGATATGCTTTGTGCTTATGGACCAATTATTATTGGACACAGAGAAGAAGAAATTGATAATGCGGTTATTGACCAGATGCGAAATAAAGGTTTTTGCTTTTCCTTAACACAACCTATTCAAAATAAACTTGCCGAAAAAGTTATTAAGCTAATACCTTCTGCCGAAATGGCGGTTTTTGTAAAAACAGGCTCAGATGCTACAACAACTGCAATTAGAGTTGCTCGTGCAAATACTGATAGAGTAAAAATTATTCGTTGCGGATATCATGGTTGGCACGACTGGTGTGTTGAAGTAAAAGGCGGTATTCCTGAAAAACTTTACGAAGATGTTTATGAATTCCATTATAACAAACTCGAAGAACTTGAAGACCTAATGAAAAAACATGGTGACCAAACGGCTGCAATTATTATTACGCCTGTCGGACATCCATTAGCTGATAAAGTGCAAATGCCTGCTCCAGGATTTCTGGAAGGTGTGCGTGAATTAGCCGATAAATACGGTGCAATCCTTATTTATGATGAAATTCGAAGTGGTTTCCGTTTCGATCTTGGTGGTGCTCAAAAAGTTTTTGGCGTTATTCCTGATATATCTGTTTTTGGAAAAGCTATGGCTAATGGCTATCCTATTGGTGCAGTAGTGGGTAAAGAACAATATATGAAAGTACTTGCTGATAAAGTATTTTTGTCTTCAACTTTCTTCCCAAACAGTCTCGAGCAAGTGGCTGCATTAAAAACTATCGAGATCCTCGAAAGAGACAATATCCTTGATGTTGTTAAAGCTAAAGGAACTGTTTTCGGGCAAAAGCTAGACGAGATTGCTAGAAAATGTGATTATGATATTGAAATCTCTGGTGCTCCATTTATGCCATTTATAACTTTCAATAAAGATCCTCAGAACCTTTATAAGAAACTTCGTCCTGCATTTTACACAGAACTAATTCGTAGAGGTGTCTTTTTGCAACCATTCCACCACGGATATATTGCTTATCGCCATACCGATGAAGATTTGCAACATGCAGCAAATATGATTGAAGAATCATTGGGTGAGTTAAAAAAATACATTTAATCTGATTATTTAATAACTCAGGTTTAGTTTATTAAAACATTAAAATATTAAATAACTAAAATAATTAAACAATGGAAAAACTGATTATTACAGCAGCAATTTGCGGAGCAGAAGTGCTTAAAGAACATAATCCTGCTGTACCATATACTATTGAAGAGTGTGTGCGTGAAGCTAAATCAGCTTACCAAGCAGGTGCCAGCCTAATTCATCTACATGTTAGATGGGATGATGGTACGCCAACTCAAGATAAAAGCAGATTTAAAGTGATTATGGATGCCATAAGAGCTGAATTGCCAGATGTGATTATTCAACCTTCTACTGGAGGTGCAGTTGGAATGACAAACGATGAAAGATTGCAACCAACAGAATTAAATCCCGAAATGGCAACTCTTGATTGTGGCACTTTAAATTTTGGTGGCGACGAAGTATTTACAAATACCGAAAATACGATTAAATACTTTGCCGAACGAATGAACGAGCGAGGAATTAAACCCGAGTTAGAAGTTTTTGATAAATCGATGATAGACATGGTTTTACGTCTTCGTAAACAAGGATATATCAAAGACCCAATGCACTTCGATATGGTAATGGGAGTAAACGGTGGAATAACTGGTGAATTAAGAGATTTTGTATTTCTTGTTGGCAGCATTCCTGCTGGATCTACTTATACTGTTGCAGGAATGGGAAGATTTGAATTCCCCCTTGCTGCTGCAGCAATTATTCACGGAGGTCATGTAAGAGTCGGATTTGAAGATAATGTCTATTTATCAAAAGGAGTTCTTGCAAAATCTAATGGCGAATTAGTTGAGAAAGTGGTTAGACTTGCAAAGGAATTTGGAAGAGAAATCGCAACTCCTGCCGAAGCTCGTCAAATATTAGGACTTAAAGCAATTTAAAATTTATATTAATTTAATAATTTCAATAAATGCAAAAAAAAGGAAATAAGTACGGAATACATAGAGTGATTGAACCACAAGGAGTTTTACCACAACCAGCAAATAAGATTGACAATAACATGGATGAAATCTATGATAATGAGATACTTATTGATGTTCAAACATTAAATATTGATTCGGCAAGTTTTACTCAGATTGAGGAACAAGCTGGTGGTGATAAAGCGAAAATCGCTGAAATAATGATGGGAATTGTTGCGAAACAAGGAAAACATCGTAATCCAGTTACAGGCTCAGGTGGAATGCTATTAGGTACAGTTGAGAAAATAGGTGATGCTCTTAAAGATAAAATTGATCTTAAGGTGGGAGACAAAATAGCTACACTAGTTTCTTTATCTTTAACTCCGCTGCGTATTGATAAAATAAAAGATATTCGTCCTGATATAGACCAAGTTGATATTGACGGAAAAGCTATATTATTCGAAAGTGGTATTTATGCCAAAATTCCAGCTAATATGCCCGAAAGTCTTGTCTTATCTGCTCTTGATGTAGCTGGAGCTCCTGCTCAAACTGCAAAACTCGTTAAACCAGGAGATACTGTATTAATTATAGGTGCAGGTGGTAAATCTGGAATGTTGTGTTGTTACGAAGCTAAAAAACGGGCTGGGGTTACTGGTAAAGTTATTGGATTTTGTCATAGTCAAAAAAGTACTAAAAGACTTGTTGATTTAGATATATGCGATCATGTGTTCTCGGGTGACGCTACTAAACCTGTTGAAATCCTTGAGAAAATGGAAAAACTCACTAATGGTGAGATGGCTGATGTTACAATCAATAATGTTAATATCACTGATACTGAAATGACAAGTATCCTTTGTACTAAAAATTCAGGAGTGGTATATTTCTTCTCAATGGCAACTTCGTTTACAAAAGCAGCTCTTGGTGCCGAAGGTGTGGGCAGTGATGTTAGAATGATTGTTGGTAATGGATATACTAAAGGACATGCCGAAATTACATTGGCACTCTTAGAAGAAAGCGAAAAACTTAGAAAAGTATTTACGGAGTTGTACGCTTAAATGAACGAATATTATACGCAGTTGTGTATAATCTGAACTTATAAAAGAATATCAGGTGGTGAAAGCTTTGCTCAACCACCTGATTTGAATAAACTAAATAAAGAACAGTGATATCGTTGAATGATAGTCATTGCACAAAATAAAGAATGAATAAAGGATGCAGATATGGGACTCACAGAGTTCTTGAGCCAAAAGGAACTTTACCTCAACCGGCTCAAAAACTTGATAATACGATGAGTATTTACGATAACGAAGTTTTGATTGACGTTATTACTCTAAATATTGACTCGGCTAGTTATACACAGATAAAAAAAGATTGTGGTGCAAATGCCGAAAAAATGAAGCAAATGATTCTCTCAATTATTGATGAACGTGGGAAAATTCAAAATCCTGTTACAGGTTCGGGAGGGATGCTTATTGGGATTGTCCGTGAAATCGGACCAAATTTTACTGATAAAAGATTAAAAGTGGGACATAAAATAGCTACTTTGGTCTCTTTATCGCTTACTCCATTAAAAATTTACGAAATTGTTAAACTTGACCCTTTATCCGACCAGATAGATGTTAAAGGCAATGCGATTTTATTCGAAACTGGTTTATTTGCAATATTGCCGGAAGATATTCCAGAAAAATTAGCCTTAGCAGCACTTGATGTGGCTGGTGCTCCTGCACAAGTGAATCGGTTAGTGAAAGAAGGCGATACGGTTTGTATTATCGGCGGTGGCGGAAAATCAGGTATTTTATGTTGCTATCAGGCAATGAAAAATGTTGGCCCCTATGGTAAAGTAATTGTTGTGGAATTTTCCGAAGAAAATGCACAAAGAATTAAAGATATGAAACTTGCTGATCATGTTATTATCGAAGACGCAACAAATGTGATGGCTGTTTATAAAAAAGTTACCGAAATAACTGGTGAGAGAGGCTGCGAAGTCGTTATTAACAATGTTAATGTGCCAAATACCGAGATGACGTCAATACTTATTACCAAAGGGCAAGGAGTGATTTATTTTTTCTCTATGGCTACATCATTTACTAAAGCAGCTCTTGGCGCCGAAGGAATAGGAAAAGATATAAATCTAATTGTTGGTAACGGATATGCTAAAGGACATGCAAATCTTACTTTGAGCATTTTACGTGAATCGGCGGAAATTAGAGCTTTATTTGAAAAATTATATGTTTAAAATTTAGATATTATGATAAACGAAGGCAGAAAGAAAATGTTCCCAAATGTTACTGATGACCAGTGGAACGATTGGAAATGGCAGGTAAAAAACCGAATAGAAACTGTTGATGAATTAAAGAAATACATCAATTTAACTACTGAGGAGGAAGAGGGAATTGCTAAATCGTTGCAGACACTACGTATGGCAATAACTCCTTATTATCTTAGTCTTGTTGATCCTGATGATCGAAATTGTCCTGTGCGTAAACAAGCGATACCAACAGGTTTGGAAACTCATCAATCGGCTGCTGATCTTTTGGACCCTTTGCACGAAGACGAAGATTCTCCAGTACCAGGACTTACTCACAGATATCCGGATAGAGTTCTCTTCTTGATTACTGATATGTGTTCGATGTATTGTCGCCATTGTACGCGTCGTAGATTTGCTGGCCAAACCGACAGAGAATCGCCTTCAGAAAGAATACAGAAATCAATCGATTATATTGCCAATACGCCTCAGGTTAGAGATGTCCTATTGTCTGGTGGTGATGCGTTGATGGTTTCTGATAAAATGCTCGAATCTATTATTCAAAGATTAAGAGCAATACCTCATGTGGAGATTATTCGAATTGGAACTCGTACTCCTGTGGTTTGTCCTCAAAGAATTACAGAAGATCTCGTAAATATGCTCAAAAAATATCATCCAATTTGGTTAAATACGCATTTTAATCACTCAAAGGAAATTACTGATGAGTCATCTGAAGCCTGTGCAAAAATTGTTAATGCTGGTATTCCTATCGGAAATCAATCAGTATTACTTAGAGGTATTAACGACTGTGTGCATGTGATGAAAAACCTTGTACAAAACCTTGTCAAAATTAGAGTGAGACCTTATTATATATACCAGTGCGACTTGTCGATGGGACTTGAGCATTTTAGAACGCCTGTTTCAAAAGGAATCGAAATTATTGAAAATTTACGTGGACATACATCTGGTTTTGCCGTCCCTACTTTTGTTGTGGATGCTCCAGGTGGTGGTGGTAAAATACCCGTTATGCCTTCTTATCTTATTTCTCAAAGTCCTGGAAAAGTTGTTTTGCGTAACTTCGAAGGGGTTATTACAACCTATACAGAGCCAACAAATTATATTGACAATTGCGAGTGTAACGACTGCAAAGAGGCACTCCAAAATGAGGGGGTTGCTTCATTATTACGAGGAGATAATCTTGCTCTCGAACCAAAAGATTTATCAAGAAAAAAAAGACATAGATAACAAAATATAAAACTTCAAATTCGATTGAGAATTTGAAGTTTATTTCTAAATTTGTCGCTTTTTACGTATTGCGATTCATTGCGAAGTAAATTAGTAATTATAGTACAATAAAAAAGAAAGTATTGTTGATAATTTAAAAATTGTGGATTGCCATTTATAGATGATATATTAAAACACAAAAGTCTTTCGATTGTCGGTACGGAGAAAAATACTGGCAAAACAGTCTGTTTAAATTACATCTTAAAAAGATTAGTAGAGAAAAATAAAATCCCAGCAATTACTTCAATTGGGATTGATGGAGAAAGTCTTGATCAGGTAACGAATACTCAAAAGCCAGAAATTGAGCTTAATTATAATTCGATTTTTGTTACTTCCGAAAAACATTTTGCAACAAAGTCTATTGATGCCGAAATACTCGATGTATCCAACAGAAAAACATCATTAGGAAGGCTAATAACTGCTAGAGCTAAATCTAAAGGGAAACTTATATTCTCTGGACCTCCTGAAACTGTTTGGCTAAAAGAGGTAATTAAAGATTTAACCTTGTATAAACCTGACATTGTTCTTGTTGACGGAGCATTATCACGCAAAAGTTTTGGATCGCCATCAGTTACCGACAGTATGATACTTACTACTGGTGCAGCACTTTCGGCAAATATGCAAACACTTGTTAAGAAAACTGCATATTTATATGATTTGATAAAATTAAAACAGTGGAAATCGGATATTGCTGATACATTATTAGGCATCGAAAGTGGTTTGTGGGCAATCGATGACAGTAATAATATACATGATTTGAATATTCCATCGGTGTTCTTGCTTGATAAGGCGGTTGACAATCTTCTTGAGTATGGAAATCGTCTTTTTATTAGCGGAGTAATCAATGACAAAATACTTGATAAACTTCGGATCCAAGCAAATATCGACAAAACTGAAATTATAGTTAGAGATTTTACACGAATATTTGCTGGACAAAATTCGTTAAATTCTTTTTTAGATAAAGGTGGGAAAATAAAAGTATTGCTTAAAACTAATCTTATGGCAGTTTGTGTAAATCCCTTGGCTCCAAATGGCTTTTTGCTAGATTCCGAAAAATTACGGACATTATTAAACAAAAAATTGAACTTGCCAGTTTATGACATTAAAAAAATATCAAGTGAGGAACTTTAGAGAACATATTAAAAATAATAAGGGCTTAAGATTTATATTCGATAACTTGAAAATATCTTCAATCCCAGGGAGAGATTATTTGATGGAATGCAAGTTTTTGAATAAGCCTTTTGACATTAAAGTGGAATTACAATATCTTGAATATACTATTGACTTTGTTAAAAACTCTTTGTCAAATGCCGACATTGATAATTTAAACTTGCGTTTGCATCAACTAAATAGTATTTCGGTTACATTGAGAGACCTTGATAAAGAACTTATTTTAGATGATATTCAGCTTTTTGAAATCAAAAAATTCGCTTTGCTCTCGAAATCTATCAGCGATATACTTTGTAAAAAAGGCTTTGATATTTTTCAGTTGCATGATCTTAGTGGCGTGATAGAACTCCTTGATCCTGATAATACTGGCGAAGCTTCTTTTTATATTTATTCGTCCTACAGTAAGAAACTATCAGAACTTCGTAAAATTCAACAGCAAACGCATAACGAAGATCCAGAAAAAGCTGAACTAATTAGACAGCATTGCATTGAAATTGAGGATACTATTAGAGAAAGATTGTCTCAAAAACTTATTAGTTTCGCACGGTATCTTAAAATTAATCTTGATAGAATAGCTCATTTAGATGTTTTGATTGCAAAATCTATTCTGGTAAATGAATTTAATTTGTGTAAACCTCTTATTGATGATAATATTACGGAGTATAAACAAGTTTTTAATCCTTTTATCAAATCTAAGTTATTGGAGCAAAATAAAGAATTTCAAGCTGTTGATATAAGTTTAGACCAAAAGCCAGTTTTGATAACTGGTGCAAACATGTCGGGTAAAACTGTCTTGCTTAGAACATTAGCACTTAGTCAATTGATGTTTCAATTTGGATTTTATGTGCCTTCAAAAGAAGCGAAAATAAAAATTGTTGATGATGTAATATTAAGCATTGGCGATAACACTAATGAGTATAATGGCTTGTCATCTTTTGCTATGGAAATTTTAAACATCAACGATATTATTTTAAAAGCCAAATCTGGCAAAATTATTCTTGCACTTGTTGACGAGTTAGCTCGAACTACAAATCCTGACGAAGGGAAAGCCTTAGTTTCGGCTTTTGTAAGCATTATGGAAAAATATAAACTTAGCACTGTTATCACAACACATTACAGCGGTATAAAATCAGACTGTCGTCGCTTGCGAGTTAAAGGACTTAAAGAAGAATCAAGCTCTGAAAAAATATCTATAAAAAACATTAACGATTTTATGGATTATTCTCTTATCGAAGTTAAAGACGATACTATCCCAACCGAAGCGATTAGAATAGCCAAAATCCTTGATGTGGATAAGGAATTGATTGAACTGGCCAAATCTTATTTGGGGTCTTAATAGTTTCTTTTTAGTTGCTTTATTATTTTTCAAAACACACACATTATTTCCAATCCACAAAAATCCATCGAAACCGATTATCGACTTACTGATTACTGATTACTTTTTTTTCTGCGTTCCTCTCTGAGATTTACGGGCAACTTTTCACTTTTTTCCTTGTGTCCACTCCGCACTCTAGCTCACTCCCCACTCCCCACTCCCCACTCCCCACTCCCCACTCCCCACTTTAGC
>Ga0265295_1001356_pt1 | contig 43184 bp, 36 predicted proteins | sample Munlansysbiofilm_FD_192503 | JGI IMG/M metagenome (GOLD analysis project Ga0265295, IMG submission 192503) | Leachate microbial communities from a municipal landfill in Southern Ontario, Canada - Methane capture system biofilm | ecosystem: Engineered > Solid waste > Landfill > Unclassified ... | reverse complement strand
GGTCGAGGCGGTACTGATCGTGGTGCTGGTGATCTGGCTGTGCCTGGGTTCGCTGCGCAGCGTGGTGATTCCGGTGGTCGCCATTCCGCTGTCGATGCTGGGTGCGGCGGCGCTGATGCTGGCATTCGGCTTCAGCATCAATCTGCTGACGCTGCTGGCGATGGTGCTGGCCATCGGCCTGGTGGTGGATGATGCCATCGTCGTGGTCGAGAACGTGCATCGCCACATCGAGGAAGGCCGGTCGCCGGTGGCGGCGGCGCTGATCGGCGCGCGCGAGATTGCCGGGCCGGTGATTGCCATGACGCTGACTCTGGCGGCAGTGTATGCGCCCATCGGCTTGATGGGCGGGTTGACCGGGGCCTTGTTCCGCGAGTTTGCGTTGACCCTGGCGGGGGCGGTGATCGTTTCGGGGGTGGTGGCTCTGACGCTGTCGCCGGTGATGAGTTCTTTGCTGCTGCAGTCCAGCCAGCAGGGCGGCGGGCATGGCCGCATGGCCCGCCTGGCCGAAGCGGTCTTTGGTGGCCTGGCAGATCGTTATGGCCGGGTGCTGGCCTGGTCGCTGCAGCATCGCTGGCTCAGCGGTGGCTTCGCCCTGCTGGTGGTCCTGAGTCTGCCGTTGCTGTACCAGATGCCGCAGCGCGAGCTGGCACCGCCAGAGGATCAGGCGGCGATCCTGGCGGCGGTGAAATCACCCCAGCACGCCAGCCTGGACTATGCGGAACGTTTCGCCGACGAACTGCACCGCGTCATGTCCAGCCTGCCCGAGACGACGGGCACGTGGATCATTAACGGCACGGACGGCCCGGCGCACAGTTTTGGCGGCCTGATACTGTCCGACTGGGGTGAGCGCGCGCGCAAGGAACCAGAGATCGTGGCTGATTTGCAGGGTGCGGTCGGCGAGATCGCTGGCAGCGATATCTTCGTGTTCCAGGTGGCGCCCTTGCCGGGCGGCAGCGGTGGCCTGCCGGTGCAACTGGTGCTGCGCAGCGCGCAGGACTACCCGGTACTGTACGACGCCATGGAAGAGCTCAAGCAACGTGCCCGCGACAGCGGCCTGTTCGTGGTGGTGGACAGTGACCTGGAATACGACAGCCCGGTGGTGCAGGTGACGATTGATCGTTCCAAGGCCGCCAGCCTGGGCATTGCGCTGCAGGACATCGGTGATTCGTTGGGTGTGCTGGTGGGCGAGAACTACGTCAACCGTTTTGCGCTGTTCGGCCGTTCCTACGACGTGATCCCGCAAAGTGTGGGCGAGCAGCGCCTGACGCCCCAGGCGCTGGCGCGGCAGTACGTCCGTACCGGCGACGGCACCCTGGTGCCGCTGTCCACGGTTGCTCGGCTGGACATGGGTGTGGAGCCCAACCGGCTGAATCAGTTCGACCAGCAGAACGCGGCCACGCTGCAGGCCATCCCGGCACCGGGCGTTTCGCTGGGCCAGGCCGTGGGTTTTCTGGAACAGGCCGTGGCCGAACTGCCACCGGGTTTCAGCCACGACTGGCAGTCCGAATCGCGCCAGTACGTGCAGGAAGGCAATGCGCTGGTGTTTGCCTTTCTGGCCGCCCTGGTCGTGATCTACCTGGTGCTGGCCGCACAGTACGAAAGTCTGGTCGATCCGCTGATCATCCTGATCACCGTGCCCTTGTCCATCTGCGGTGCGCTGCTGCCGCTGGCGCTGGGCTGGGCCACTCTGAACATCTATACCCAGATCGGGCTGGTGACGCTGATCGGGCTGATCAGCAAGCACGGCATTCTGATGGTCGAATTCGCCAACGAACTGCAAGTGCATGAACAGCTGAATCGCCGTGCCGCCATCATCCGCGCCGCGCAGATCCGTCTGCGTCCGGTGTTGATGACCACCGGGGCGATGGCCTTTGGCGTGGTGCCGCTGCTGTTTGCCAGCGGGGCGGGCGCCAACAGCCGTTTCGGTCTGGGCGCCGTGATCGTTTGCGGCATGCTGGTGGGCACGCTGTTCACCCTGTTCGTGCTGCCGACGATCTATACCTGGCTGGCGCGCGACCACCGCAAGCAGAGTGCCCGCAGCCGGCAGCTGGCCGATATCGCACAGGCCGAGGGAGCAGCGACATGAGAATGAATACCAGCGGTTTTCACATTGGGGCGGCCTTGGCGCTGGCGACGGTACTGGCCGGCTGCGCGGTCGGGCCACAGTACCGGCAGCCGCAGGCGCCGGCCATCGTGCTGGCCAGTCCGCAGGCGGCGGAATGGGTTGCGAATGACGCCGCGCCACTGCCTGATGCGTGGTGGCATGTGTTTGGGGATGCCGGCCTGAACCAGTGGATCGAGGCGGCGCTGGCGCACAACCACGATATTCGTCAGGCCCAGGCCAGCCTGCGGGCGGCGCGGGCCGTGTTCGACGAGCGTCGGCTCGACCGCCTGCCAGGTGTGACCAGCAGCGCGGGCTACACCCGGGGCATTCAGCAGCAGGCCAGCAATGGCGGCGCGCGCACCCTGTCCGAATCCTGGCAGGCCGGTTTCGACGTGCACTGGGAGATCGACTTGTTCGGTCGCCTGGACCGGTTGCAGCAGGCGGCGCAGGCACGGACCGAGGCCAGTCAGGCGGAACTGGAGATGGTGCGTCTGAGCATCGCGGCAGAGGTTGCGCGCACTTGGTTCCAGGCCCAGGGCGACCGCCGTCAACTGCAATGGGTCCAGCGCGAAGCCGACAGCTGGCGGGACACCGTGCAGCTGGCCCAGGCGCGCCTGCGTGCCGGCGCCGGTCTGCCTGAAGACGTGGAAAACGCCCAGACCAACCGCTTGCGCAGCGAGGCGGCGATTCCTGGGTTGACGGCATCCTTGCAGCAGGCCCGCCATCGGCTCGCTGTGCTGGCCGGTCAGCGACCCGGCCAGGGCGGCCTACCCGATCCGGGCGCCGTGCAAGCCATGCCGCTGGTGGCGCGGCTGCCGCTGGGTGATGTCAACCAGCGGATTCTGGCACGGCCCGACGTGGTGCGGGCCGAGCGCTTGCTGGCCGCCAGCGTCGAGGACGTAGGCGCGGCCACGGCCGAACTGTACCCGCGCATCGACCTGGGGGGATTCCTGGGTTTCTTTGCGCTGCGGGACGGTGATTTCGGCAGTGCGGCTTCGCGTGCCTTCCAGGTCGCGCCCGCCGTGTCCTGGCCTGCACTGCGTCTGGGTAATGCGCGCGCGCGCCTGCGCGGTGCCGAGGCCTTGTCGGACGGTGCGCTGGCGCGCTACGAACAGGTGCTGCTCACGGCACAGGAAGAAGTCGAGAACGCAGTGACCCGGCTGGCCGAGCAGCAACGCCAATTGGCGGTGCTGCTGCAGGCGGGGCAGCACGCCCAGACTGCCTTTGACATTGCCGATCGGCGCTACCGCGCCGGGGCCGGCAGCTATCAGGCAGTGCTGGAAAACCAGCGCGCCCTGTTCCAGTTGCGCCGGCAGGTGGCGCTGGAGGATACGGTGGCACAGATGCAGATCGTGGCGCTGTGCAAGGCGCTGGGCCTGGATGTGCCGTCGCCGCCTCGTACCGGGGCTTCATGACGCAGCAGGCCCTGCCTGCCGAATTCCCGCATGATGGCCAGCCCGCCGCCGAACATGCCCAGGGCAGTGTCCAGGCGGGGTGGTGGATGGTGCATTCCCCGATCCGCTCCTACAATTATTGAAGCTGCGATCTTTCAAATGGCATTTTTCATCCCCTGGAGCCTTTCATGAGCCTGTCCCCGTTCCACCTGGCCATCCCTGTCTACGATCTGCCGGCTGCCCGCCGTTTCTACGGCGAGGTCTTCGGCCTGGAGGAAGGTCGTTCCAGCACGCAGTGGGTGGACTTCAATTTCTACGGGCATCAGCTGGTGATTCACGAGCATCCCCGGACGGCATCCCAGGAAAGCGCGCACACCAATCCGGTCGATGGGCACGACGTGCCGGTGCCGCACTTCGGTATCGTCCTGGAATGGGATCAATGGGAAGCACTGGCAGAACGCCTGAGGTCCTTTGGCACACAGTTCGTCATCGAGCCCTACGTCCGCTTCAAGGGTCAGGTGGGCGAGCAGGCCACCATGTTCCTGCTCGACCCCTGTGGCAATGCCCTGGAATTCAAGGCGTTCAAGGACCTGGGACAGTTGTTTGCCAAATAGGGGGGGTGGCCTGAACGGTCGTTGCGCCTGCGCGGTCCGGGCAAGCCGGGCGCGTGCGGGCCGTTGGCACTTTGACTCGGGGCCGGAGTCGGTGTCAATATCCCGTCCATGCCCAGATTTCTGCATACTGCCGATTGGCAGATCGGCCGCCAGTACGGTCGTTTCGCTCCCGAGGATGCCACGGTCCTGGCCGAGGCGCGGTACGCTGCGGTCGAGCGCATTGCCGCGCTGGCGGCGCGTGAATCGATCGACGCCGTGCTGGTGGCGGGCGATGTGTTCGATGCCCAGGCCGTGTCGGATCGCACCATCCGGCGCTTGTTCAATGCGCTGCAGGGCTACCAAGGCCCCTGGATCCTGATTCCCGGCAATCACGATGCCGCCCTGGCCGAAAGCGTCTGGACCCGTGCGCAGCGGCTGGGTGCCGTGCCGCCCCACGCGCATCTGCTGTTGGAGCCGGGCGTGCGCACCTTTCCCGATCTGGGCTTCGCGGTGCTGGCGGCGCCCCTGACCCAGCGGCAGACACATGATGATCTGACGGCGTGGTTCGATGCTGCAGAGACCCCCGGGAATCTGGCACGCATTGGTCTGGCGCACGGCAGTGTTCAAGGCCTCCTGGCCGAGGACATCGATTCCCCCAATCCGATTGCCGCTGACCGGGCGGCGCGTGCGCGGCTGGACTACCTGGCATTGGGCGATTGGCACGGTTTCAAGCAGATCGATGAGCGCACCGTGTACAGCGGCACGCCGGAGCCGGAACGTTTCCGGGACAACGCCTCGGGCCGGGTGGTGCGCGTGGACGTACCAGGCCCGGGCCGGGTGCCTGCAGTCGAACCCCTGGAAATCGGCCAATACTGCTGGCTGGCCTGGGATGAGCGCCTGTCGGTTGCATCCGACCTGGACCAGCTCATCGGGCGCCTGGACTGCCTGCCGCCCGAAACCGTGCTGGATCTGACGCTGTCCGGGGCCATCGACCTGGCGGGCGATCGGCGTCTGGATCAGGCCTTGTCCGTGGTGCAGGGCCGTTGCCGCAGCCTTGGAATTCATCGGGCCGGTTTACGGCTGGAACCGACCGACGAGGACATCGCCGCCCTGCGGGCCGATGGCTACGTGGGCGAGGTGCTCGTGCAACTGCGTCAGCGCCAGGGTGCTGACAATGAGGATGCGGAAACCGCGCGCGCGGCGCTGGCGATTCTGGCCGGTTTGCTGGGTGATCTGGCGGCGGGAGATGCGCCATGAGGCTGTTGCGCCTGCGGGTGGACCAGTTGCGGCAATTCCGTGAGCCACTGGAAGTGCGTGATCTGGAGCCTGGGCTGAACCTGTTCGCGGGCCCCAACGAATCCGGCAAGAGTACGCTGGTGCGGGCGATCCGGGCGGCGTTCTTCGAACGGTTCAAATCCAGCGGGGTCGAAGACCTGCAGCCCTGGGGGGATACCTCGGCTGCGCCCAGTGTGGAACTGGAATTCGAATGGCAGGGGGAACGCTGGAAACTCAGCAAGCGATTCCTGAAGAAAAAACGCTGTGATCTGGAGATCGGCGGCCAGCGTTTCAATGGCGACGAGGCCGAGGAAAAACTGGCGGAACTGCTGGGCTACCAGTTCGCCGGCAAGGGCGCCAGCAAGGCCCAGCATTGGGGCGTGCCCGGCCTGCTGTGGATCGAGCAGGGTGAAGGCCAGGAATTGCGTGTGCCGGTGACGCATGCGGGCCGCTATCTGAAATCTGCCCTGGGCGAAAACCTGGGAGATGTTGCCAGCAGCGCGGGGGATGCGCTGATCGTCCGGGTCGAGACCGAGCGCGCGCAGCTGCTGACGGCCACGGGGCGTCCCACTGGTGAATATGCCAAGGTCCTGCAGCTGCACGAAGACGTTCTGAGCCGCCTGGAGGCGCTCGATCGGGATATTGCCGCCTATCGCCAGCAGGTGGATCGATTGGCCGAATTGCGTCGTTTGCAGGCCGAGGACGCGGACCGGCCTTGGGAAGCCTACCGCCGCCAGGCGGCCGAGGCCGAGGCGCGGCTGACCGAGGTCGAGACCTGGCGCCAGGAACGGGGCCGCCTGTCACAGGATCTGGAACATGGCGCCGCCAGCCAACAGCACGTGCGTGACCAGATGGCGATGCATGAGCGCCAGCAGCAGGAACTGGCGCAACGTGCTGGCGAGGTGCGGGAAACCGGGCTGCGCCTGGCCGAACTGCAGGCGGATCAGCCCAGGGTTGATGGGCAGGTAGCGCAGGCCCAAGCGGCCTATCGCAGCGCCGAGACGCGCCTGTCGGCTGCGCGTCGTCGGGCCCGGCGGGCAATCCTGGCAGCGGATCTGGATCGGCTGGAGGCCGAACAGGCGCGGCTGGAGGCCGATCTGGCGCAGGCGCGGGCCCTGCTGGCAGATGTGCAGGCACTGCGCGCCCGGCGCCAGGGCATCCGGCTGGACGAATCTGCGTTGAAGCAGCTGCGGTCCCTGGACCGGGCATTGGCGGAACTCGATGCAGTGCGCCAGGCCGCCGCCACCCGCCTGGCCTACGATCTGCTGCCGCAACAGCAGATCCGTGCGGGCGACGAGACGCTGACCGGCCAGGGCGAACGCTTGCTGTTGGAGCCCATGGATCTGGATGTGCCCGGCATTGGCCGGTTGCGCATCCGGCCCGGGGGCGAGGATGTGGCGGATCTGGCCCGCCGCTGCCAGACAAACCGTCGCCAGATCGATGCCTTGCTGGCCGACCTGGGGGCAGCCGACTTGCGACAGGCCGAAGACCAGGCCGATCAGGCGCGGGCCTTGCAACAGGAGATCGATCTGCACGCGACTCGCCTGGGCGGCCTGGCGCCACAGGGGGTGGAGGCCCTGGAAAGCCGTCTGGCCCTGACCGGGCAAAGGCGTCGGGAGGTATCCGAGGCGCTGTCGGCGCTGGCGTCCGATGCGCCGGATTCAACGCCCGAGATGCCCGACGAGGCAGCGGCGGAACGCGAACTGGAGTCTGCGCGGGCCAGTCTGCAGGCTCAGGAGCGGCACGCGGCGCAGCAGGCCCAGGCACTCGTGCTGGCCGAGCAGGCCAGCCGCACGGCCCAGGCCGAATGGCAGCGTTTGCAACAGGCGCTTCAGGCGCCGGATCGGCAGCGGCAGGCGCAGGATCTGGCGATCCGGCTGCAGCAGTTGCAGGCCCAGGAAGCGGCGTTGCGGCAGGCGCTGGACGCCCTGGATGCGCGGATCGCAGCCGCCCGTCCAGAAGTGCTCAAGCAGGATGCGCAGCGCTTTGCGCTGACGGCTGCGCGACTCGAACAGGACGCCAACGCACGCCGCGAAGAATCCATCCGGATCCAGAGCGGACTCGAAGCCCTGGGTGCCCATGGCCTGGAAGAGCAGCGCGCCGATCTGGCACGAGAGGCTGCATTCGTCGGTCGCCGGCGCGACGAACTGGAACGCCGGGCCGCAGCCCTGGATCTGCTGCTGGATCTGCTGCGTACAGGCCGTCAGGCACTGACTCGCCGCATTCTGGCGCCTTTGCAGCGGTATCTGAATCATTATCTGGAATTGCTGTTCCCTCAGGCGCGATTGGATGTGGACGAGGAACTGCTGCCTGAACGCCTGGTCCGGCAGGGGCCGGGTGGGCTGTTGCATGAATCGGTGGATGCCCTGAGCTTTGGCGCGCGCGAACAAATGGGTCTGATCAGCCGTCTGGCCTATGCCGACTTGCTGCGTGAAGCGGGCCGGCCCACCTTGATCATCCTGGACGACGCGCTGGTGCACAGTGACCGCGATCGCCTGGACGGCATGAAGCGCGTCCTGTTCGATGCCGCGCAGCGTCATCAGGTCCTGCTGTTCACCTGCCATCCCGATCGTTGGCTTGACCTGGGAGCGCGAGTCGTGGAAATGGATGCGCTGCGGATCGCATAAGACGCTTGGGGCTGCGTTGGCTGTTGCGCGGCTATGCGGGCATCGGCAGCCGGCCCTGCACCAGGAATGCGTCAAGTGGGTAGGATTGGACGGCACGGTCGCCGACCGGCTTGAACGCGACTTCCCGGGCGCTCAGCTGGCACAGCCAGGGTCGCATGTCCCGGGGGGATCGGCTCGCCAGGGCTTGTGGTATGAACAGACCGACGCACAAACCCTGCGCGGGATCGCGCGCCGAACGGTATTCAAATGCCTCGACGCCTGCTGTGCGCATGTCGGTTCCCAGCGCTTGTGTGGCTTGGTAGTGCGCGGGATCGGTCAGCGCAGCTCGGTGGGCATCAAAGGGTTGTGCCTGCAGCCGCAGTCCATGTTCCGTGCGATAGCCGATCGAAAACAGGGTGTGCTGGCTCTGGATGCTGTCCCCGGCCGCAGGCGCAGCCATGGAATGCCAGAACACGAAGCGGTAATACGCGGATTCGGCCAGCGTGGCGCCCAGGTCCCGGCCGCCATACAGCAGACTGGGCTCATGAGGCCGTCCGAAACGCGATCCCCAGGGTAGTGGCGGATAGCGGAAGGGGGTGCGCAGCAGGTAATGCAGGCGCTTGCTTTCGACAGGCCAGGGCGGTTTGGCCTGGTCGAGCAGGGCCTCCAGGACCGCCTGTTCCTCCAGCGTGTCCACGTATCCCAGGGTGGCGATGTGCTCCTGGCTTTCGACCAGGCGGTACAGCAGACCCTGGATCGGGCCGATGTGCTGTTCACCCCGGCAGTCCTGCCACAGGTTCCCGGTTCCGGGACAGGTCTGCGGCGCGGTGTCGTGCTGGCGCATGGTCAGATTTTGCCCCGCATGGCGTCCACAAAGCGCAGGACGGTCACCAACCCCTGGATCGTGGTGATCTGTTCGGCCGGAATGCCGCCGGTGACGCGGTTCGGGGCGTGCATGAAGTGCCGGATCCATTCGACATCGCCGCCCGTGAGCGCATAGAGGGCGCGCGCCAGGCGTACCAGCAGCAGGGCCAGTTCGCCTTGTTTGGATGCGGGGTCCAGCGATTGCGCGGTTTTCATCCGGCTGATGGCGGTGCGATGCATGCCCAGGACGTCCGCCAGCCCCGCCTGGCGCAGGCCGAGCTGTTCGGCGGCCCGCAGGACGGCCTTGGCCAGCACGGCGTCCGGCGCAGGCGTGGTATTCGGCAGGGCAGTCATGGCACAGTCCATAAAATGTTCATTCAGCACATATTATGGATTTCATGTGCGAATTGCACAATCTGTGCAGTGCCCTGATCCCGACCGCAAGGCCGTTCGTTCAGTCGCGGAAGTTCTGGAATTGCAGCGGCAGATCGACGTCCGTCTTGCGCAGCAGGGCGATCACCTGCTGCAGATCGTCGCGCTTTTTGCCGGATACGCGCAGCTTGTCGCCGTTGATCTGGGTTTCGACCTTGATTTTGGCCTGTTTCACGGCGGCGATGAGTTTTTTCGCCACGGCCTGCTCGATGCCCTGGCGGATGGTGATTTTCTGGCGCGCGCCGCCCAGGTTTTCCAGGGGTTCGGCCGCGTCCATGCAGCGCACATCGATGCCGCGTGCCGACAGGCGGCCCCGCAGGATGTCGATCATCTGTTTCAGTTGAAAGGCGCTGGGTGCAACCTGGGTGACGACGTAGCCTTCCAGCTCGAAGCTGGCATTCGTGCCCTTGAAATCGAAACGGGTGGCGAGTTCGCGGTTGGCCTGGTCGACGGCGTTGGTCAGTTCGTGCTTGTCGACTTCGGAGACGACGTCAAAGCTGGGCATGGAGCGGACTCCTGAAAGAAGATGGAAACGATCCCCTGATTGTAGGCTTACAGCGCCCGCAGACCCACGTACAGCGCGGTCCCCGCCGCAATGCTCAGCAGTGGCTGGCGCGTGCGCCATTGCAGCAGGATCACCAGGATGACGGCGGCCAGTTCCTGCCAGGGCAGGCCGCCATGGGCGCGCGCCTGGCCGGCGGCGGCATCGATCAGCAGCAGGACCATGATCGACAGGGGCAAGGAAGCCCCCAGCTTGTGGACCATGGGATGACGGCGCAGCCAGTGGCCGGCGATGAAGGGCAGGGCGCGCAGCAGGACTGTCACGAGCGCCATCAGCGCGATGACGGCCAGTACATAGCCGGTGTCAGTCATGTGCGGTCTCCGCGGCTGGCGCGGGCCGGGCCGGCCGCAGGGCGGTGGCCAGCAGGCAGAGCGCAATGGCGATGGCCAGCGCCTGGGATGGCATCAGGGCGTTGCCTGCCGCATAGGCGGCGGCTGCGACCCAGACCGGCACGGCGTCGCGCCGCGCGCGCCACTGCTCGACCGCCAGGACGGCGAACAGGGCCGCCAGCACGAAATCCAGTCCGGTCAGGCCGACCTGGGCCTGGGCGCCCAGCACGGCTCCCAGTGCGGTACCCAGGACCCACCAGCCTTGGTTCAGGGCGCTGAGCAGGGCCATGCGCGGCGCCCGTTCCCGGGCCGGCAATGCGGTCAGGACGGAATAGGTCTCGTCGGTCAGGGCGAAGATGCTGTACCAGCGCAGCCAGCGGTTGGCCGGCAGCGTGTTCAGCAGTGACAGGCCGTAGAACACATGGCGCAGGTTGAGCACCAGGGTGGCCAGGGCGATGGCGCCGATCGGCAGACCGGCAGCCAGCATCGGGACCATCATGAATTGGGCCGCACCGGCATAGATCAGCAGGCTGGATACCAGGGCCAGCCAGCCGGGCCCCCCCGCCTGCACGAACAGGAACCCGAACACTGCGCCCAGCGGGATGTAGCCCATGGCGACCGGTGCGGTCAGGCTGGGGATGGACAGGGTATTCGAGGTGGGCCGGGGCATGGGTAGAAAATGGGTTCGGTGCACCGGGGCTTCACGGCGCAAAAGCCTACAATTGTAAGGATTGTTATAAGGACTGGGCAAGACGGGATCATGGGGGCCGGATGGACGAACCACACGAGTTGCGGGCTGCGGCCCGGACGTTGCCTGAGCCGCAGGATCTGCGGGTCGGCTTTATCGGTGCGGGCCGGTTGGCGCGGGCATTGTCCCTGGCGTTGCAGGTCGCTGGGGTTCCGGTCGTGCGGGTGGCCAGCCGTTCCCAGGCCAGCGCCAGGGCACTGGCGGATGCGCTGCCGGACTGCCGGGTTGGTACGCTGCAGGCCGTGGCGCGGGATTGCGATCTGGTGTTCCTGACTTCGCCTGACGCCCTGATTGCAGAAATCGCGTGTGCCGTGCCCTGGCGGATGGGCCAGTCGGTCGTGCACTGCAGTGGCGCCACGCCGGTCGCTGCATTGCAGCCGGCCGCAGCTGCGGGTGCCTGGATCGGTGGCTTTCATCCTCTGCAGGCCTTTGGCGCGGATCCCAGAGCAGCGTTGGCCAGTCTTCCCGGCTGTACTGTGGCCATCGAGGCGGAGCCGCCGCTGGATGATTTGCTGCATGCATTGACCCGCCGCCTGGGGTGTGTGGGCCTGACCCTGCCACCGGGCGCGCGTGCGCGCTATCACGCCTCGGGGGGCTACGCGTCCCAGCATATCCACGTCTTGCTGGCCGAAGCCGTGCGCCTGTGGCAGTCCTGGGGGGCGACCGAGCAGCAGGCCCTGGATGCGCTGCTGCCGCTCTTGCGGGGCACGCTGGAATCCCTGGCGCACAGCGGGGTGGCAGCCGGCATGCCGGGCCCCGTGTCACGCGGGGATGCAGGGACGGTGCGTCTGCATCGGCAGGCCCTGCAGGCCGTCGATCCGGACATGCGGGATCTGTATGATCGCCTGTGCCGTCGGGGCGTGGACCTGGCGCGCCAGGCGGGGCGTCTGGACGCGGCGGGCGCCGTAGGGGTCGAGCAGGTGCTGGATGCGTCTCCAGAACCTGGGGCGCCTTGATCGGGTGGGGCGGCGTTCAACTGTCCACAGGATTCACGGCCTGGCATACATCCACCCAGGACGCGCCGGTCAAGTGGGCCAGGCGTTCGGGGGTGATGCGCACTGCGCTGCGGATGGAACCCGCTGCCGGCATGACGATGTCGAAATCGCGCAGGCTGATGTCGCAGTAGACCGGTAGGGGCCGAGTCAGGCCAAAGGGACACACCACCGACCGGGTGGCCCGTCAGATCGGCGACTTCGTCGGCAGGCAGCATTTTCGTGCGGCCACCGAAGGCTTGCCGAAGCTTGCGGTTGTCCAGCCGCGCATCGCCGCGCGCCACGACCAGAACGACGGTTCCGCCGGCACGCAGAGACAGAGTCTTGGCGATCTGGCCAGGGGCAACGCCATGGGCCTCGGCGGCCAGCGCGACAGTGGCCGTGCTTTGTTCCAGTTCGATGATATCCAGGTCAGGTGCATGTTCGGCGAAAAAGCGCCGGACGGATTCGATCGTCATGTCAGCCCCCAGGGTTTTTCCTGGCTATCATCATAGGCATTTCAGGTATGAAATGCTTTGACACATTCCGGACTGTCCGGACTGCAACGAGAAGGCACTGCTCCAATGCTGAATCTGGACGCGCGCACGCTGCTGATTGCTGAGATCCCGGTTTTGCTGTTGGTCGGGGGGCTGATCCTGACGGCGACCCTGCTGGGCCGCCGTGACCGGGCCCTGTGCTGGGTCGCTGGCGCGCTGTTGCTGATCGGTGTGGGCTTTCTGGTCAGTGTGATCGATCCGATCGATACCTGGGCGCGGTCGGTGACCAGCTTCGGCGCCTTGCTGATCCTGGCGCATGCCTGCATCTGGACCGGCTTGCGCGCGTTTTCGGGGAAGCCTGCACGATGGTTGTGGATTCTGGTGGGTACGCTGCTCTGGGGGCTGGCATGCCTGTGGCCCGGATTCGTGTCTTCCCCGGTGTGGCGTGGGGCGGCGTACAGTGTGCTGACCTTGGCCTATGTCGGGTTGGCGGTGCGGGAAATCTGGCCTGAATGGCGCAGCAAGACCAGCCTGGCGGTCTTGCCGTTCTGCATCCTGGCTGTGCATGGCATGTTGACCGCCGTGCGCATGGTGACGGTCTTTCTGACCGCACCCGGGCCGGGGCTGCTGCGAGCGGATTTTCCGCTTGCCGTGTTCGAAGGCATGCTGTTTTTCATCGGCATGGCCTTTGCCGTCCTGATGATGGTGGGGGCGCGTTCGGAACGCCGGTACCGGCATGCGGCCTTGCATGATGCCTTGACCGATCTGGCTAATCGGCGCGCGTTGTACGAACAGGGGGGCGAACAGTTGCAGAACGCGCTGTCCCGGGGCCTGGGCGTTGCCTTGCTGATGTGCGATCTGGATCATTTCAAGCGGATCAACGACGGTTGCGGGCATGAGACCGGTGACCGGGTACTGGCGGCGTTTGCGGGTGTGCTTCGGCAGGCTGTGCGCAAGGAGGATCTGTGTGCGCGTATCGGTGGCGAGGAATTCGTCGTTCTGGCGCCCGATATCGATGTTCCGGGGGCTCTGGCTCTGGCTGAACGGATCCGGGACGGCCTGCAGCATTGCCGTTGTGATCTGTGCGCGCCTTTGAGCGTCAGCATCGGCATCGCCTGCGCGCCGCTCGATGGCCGCGAATTGGGGCAGTTGCTGGCCTGCGCGGATCAGGCCCTGTATCGGGCCAAGAACGCAGGCCGTGACTGCGCCCGCCTGTGGACGGAAGAACCGGAAGACGGCGACTCAGCCGCCGTAGCCGGGGGCGGCGAGGGGCGTGCGCGCCAGCATCCAGTCAATGCCTGATTCGCCGTGGGCCTGCAGCCAGTCGTTGGCCTGGCGAAAATGGCCACAGCCGATGAAAGGGCGTGGCGGGCGCAAGGCGGACAGGGGCGAAGGATGATTGGCCGTCAGGACTTCGATCGGGCCGGCCGGGGGCTGCATGTCCAGCAACGTGCGCCGTGCCTGGGCATGCGATCCCCAGAGCAGCAGGACTTTGGGCCGGGGTTCGCGCAGGACCCGCATGATCAGGGCGTCCGTGATGTGTTCCCAGCCCTTGCGGGCATGCGAGGCTGGCTGGTGGGCTTCCACCGTCAGCGAGGTGTTCAGCAGCAGCACACCCTGGCGCGCCCAGCGCACCAGACTGTTGCGTGGTGGCTGGTCGGGGTTGCCGTATTCCCGGGCGAGTTCCTTGAACATATTGCGCAGGCTGGGTGGCGTGGGGCAGAAGTCGGGCACTGAAAATGCCAGGCCCTGGGCCTGGTTGGGGCCATGGTAGGGGTCCTGCCCGACGATCACGACCTGGACTGCGTCGGGCGGGGTCTCGATCAAGGCCCGGAAGGGCCGCAGGGGAAAGATGCATGCTCCGGCGGCCAGCCGTTCGGTCAGCATCGCGTCGAGCCGTTCCAGGATGCCCTGCAGATGGGGGGCCTGGAGCGTGGACTTCCAGGCGGCTGGCAGGGTGTCGATCTGGGAATTCAGGGATCCCTGGAACGCGTTGAGCACTTCGGTGTCGGATGGTTGCGGCATGGTCGTGTATTGGGATGAGGGAGAGGGGATCAGTGCAGGCAGGTCCGGATCAGGCCCGCCAGTCGATCCAGCAGGCGGGGATCATCCATTTGCGAGACATTGAAACGCATCATGTCGCCCGCAGTCTGCGCATGGCTGAAGACGTTGCCGGGCGCCAGCACCAGGCCCTGCTGCAATCCTGCCTGGGCCAGGCGGGCGCTGTCGATGCCGTCTGGCAGGCGACACCACAGGAACATGCCGTCTTCAGGGTCATGCCAGGGCTGCAGGCCCAGCGAGCGCAATTGGTGGCTGACGCGAGGCAATGCCTGTGCCAGCCGCTGGCGCAGCCGCCGCGTATGCTGCTGCCAGGCCTCGTCGCCCAGCAACCGGGCAATGACGGCCTGGGTCAGGCCGGCGCCGGAAAACGTCGTCGCCGTGCGCAGGTCGGCCAGTGCGTCCAGCCAGTCTTCGCGCGCGATCAGGTAGCCGCAGCGCAAGCTGGCGGACAGGGTCTTGGAAAAACTGCCGACCAGGGCAACCCGGTCACGGCTGTCCTCGACCGCCAGCCGGGCCGCAGGCCGGGATTCCAGATCGCCAAAGATGTCATCCTCGATCAGGATCAGATCGTGCGCATGCGCCAGGGCCCGGATATGCCGTGCCTTGTCGTCCGACAATCGGGCGCCCGTGGGATTGTGTGGCCCCGCGTTGCTGAGGTAGAGGCGAGGGCGGTGGGTCCGCACGGCGGTCTCGAAACAGTCCATGTCGGGGCCATCCGGGGTGTAGGACACACTGACGATGCGGGCGCGGTGCGCGCGCAGCAGCGCCAGAAAGTTGAAATAGCAGGGGTCGTCGACCAGGACCGTGTCACCGGGTTCGATCAGGAAACGGCACAACAGGTCCACGGCCTGGGTCCCGGAATCCGTCAGCAGGATCTGTTGTGGATCGATTGCCAGGCCACGTGCGCGCAGGTGCTGGGCGATCTGGCTGCGCAGCGCCGGCAGGCCCAGGGCGGGGGCGTAGTCCGTCAGCGGGGCGCCGGGATCACGGGCGACCTGGCGCAGGGCGCGACGGATGGCGTCTTGTGGCATCCAGCTGTACGGAAGCCAGCCGCAGCCGGGCTTCATGGCCTGGGCGCCCAGGTCCAGTGATTGGCGCGATACCCACAAAGGATCGATCTGGCGGTCCAGGCGCGGGCCGATTTCAGCCAGTGCCAGCGGGGCCAGGGGCCCGGCGACGTAGAAGCCGGCGCCCGCGCGAGCGCGGATGAGGCCTTCGGCCGCCAGCCGGTCGTAGGCTTCGACGATGGTGGATTTGGATACGCCCTGTTGCTGCGCCATGCCCCGCAGGGAGGGCAGACGCGTTCCGGGCGGCCATTCACGGGCGGCGATGCGTTGGCGCACGACCTGCATGATGCCGGCAGTACGGCCCAATGGTGAAACGGTTGGCGTATCCATGAGGAGACAGAAAACCAGTACAGTTTATTGATACTGTACTGCACTGTATCTGGATTCGGCCCGGAGGGCAAGGCATGCTGGTGCCCCTGTCATCTTCCGTACGGGACTAAAGAATATGCGGATGAGTACCTCCACGCGCGGCTGGATCAACGGCCTGATCGGGGTCGTGATCTTCAGCGGGTCGCTGCCAGCCACGCGGCTGGCCGTCCTGGGCCTTGATCCGCTGTTCGTCACGACGGCGCGCGCCGCCTTGGCCGGCCTGCTGGCCCTGGCGGCGCTGGCCTGTACGCGCAGCCCCCGACCCGCACGGGCCGATTTGCGCACTCTGCTGCTGGTGGCCTTTGGGGTGGTGGTTGGCTTTCCTCTGTTTTCCGCCCTGGCCCTGCGGACCATCACCTCGGCGCATTCTCTGGTGTTTGTGGGCCTGCTGCCATTGGCGACCGCGATCTTTGGCACTTGGCTGGGCGGTGAACGGCCTGCGCGCGCGTTCTGGGGCTTTGCCGTGCTGGGCGCGGCTTCGGTGGTCGGATTCGCGCTCAGCCAGGATGGTTCAGGTTCACTGGGCGCCGATGCGCTGATGATGCTGGCCATCATCACCTGCGGCTATGGCTATGCCGAAGGCGCACGCCTGTCGCGCCGGTTGGGCGGCTGGCAGGTCATTTGCTGGGTGCTGGTGCTGTCGCTGCCGGTTGGCCTGCCACTGGCGGTGCTTCTGTGCCCGACAGCCTGGTCGGATGTGGCGGCATCTGCCTGGGGCGGTCTGGCCTATGTGGCGGTCTTCAGCATGTTGGTGGGCTTTGTGTTCTGGTATCGGGGGCTGGCCCAGGGTGGCATCGCCGCAGTCGGCCAGTTGCAGCTGCTGCAGCCTTTCCTGGGCTTGCTGCTGGCCGCCTGGCTGCTGGAAGAACCCGTGACACGCATGATGCTGGCGGTCACGGCCTTTGTCCTGGCATGTGTGGCCGGCGCGAAATATACGGCAGGGCATTCAGTGACACGGCAGTGTCGGCCCGCAGCGTGACCACGAAACGCTGGGTGCGCGCATCCTGGGAATGATGAAACAGGGCGGCAGACGGCTTGATCAACAGCCATCCAAAGAGTTGATTTTATTGTTATAGAATGTTTCCCCATGCACAATGCGGGCAAACGGACACGCGGATGGTTCCTCATCCACTGGCTACTGGTCCTGGGGCTGTGGCTCCAGGTCGTGGGGCCCGTGTTCGCCGGCTCGGGGTCGTCCGACCCCTTGCGGGGCCTGCAGATCGTGGCCTGCACGCCAGCCGGCATGGTATTCATGGATCTGTCGTCCGACCCGGACGATCCGGATGGCCCGCCAGGTTCGTCGCGCACGTTCCGGACCGGCCATTGTCCGCTGTGCGCCACCACACCCGTTCCTCCGATGGCTGCCACGGCCGGCACGGCCGTGCCGGTCGCGCCTTGGGTCCAGCCTGTGGCAGGGTTCGACGAAACTCCCTGTGCTGTCCGGCTCTCGGACTCCTGGGCATGGCCGCCTGTGCGTTGTCCTCCGTCTCGTTCGTGCTGAAACGCTGATTTTTTGTCGCCGGGCCGTCCCAAGACAAAAAGCGCCCCTTCTGGGGGCAGCAAGCAGGCAAAGCCTGCGCAGCGTGGGGGCCATGTATTGGCGCCGGGCCGCTCCACAAGACACACACCAAGACAAAAAGCGCCCCTGAAGGGGTCGCTGCTGTCGCCTGTGGGCAGGACCTGGCCGTCTTCCAGCTTTTTTCCTGACGAGATTTCAATGAAAAAGGAAACCTTTTGGGTGGCCGCAATCCCGGCTGCTCTGATGGCATACGGCCTGCCGCAGGCTGTGCTGTCCCAGCCCGTGCGGGCCCTGTCTCCCGTCGTCGTGACCGCGCCGGCAGCGGACGAGCCCCTGGTCGTGCGCACGGATCCGAAAGCCCCGCGCCAGCCTGTGCCTGCGCACGATGGCGCGGATTTTCTCAAGAGCATTCCCGGGTTTTCCGTGATCCGCAAGGGCGGCACGGATGGCGATCCGGTGCTGCGCGGTTTTTCCGGTTCGCGGCTGGGCATTTTGCTGGATGGCCAGGAAATCTACGGGGGCTGTGGCGGGCGCATGGACCCGCCCACGGCCTACGTGTACCCTGAATCCTATGATCGCGTCACGGTGCTCAAGGGGCCGCAGAGCGTGCGCTACGGGGCCGGGCAGTCGGCCGGCGTGGCGCTGTTCGAACGCGATGTCAAGCGCATGGAATCCTTTGGCTGGAAGGCCAATGGCAGCCTGACGGTGGGCAGTTTTGGGCGCAATGACCAGATGGCTGATGTGCTGATCGGCGGTCCGCTCGGGTACGTGCGTGCCGGTGGCACGCGGGCCCAGGCCGATGATTACGAGGATGGCGATGGCAACAGCGTTCATTCCGAATATCTGCGCTGGAGCAGCCATGCGGCCATTGGCTGGACGCCCGATGACAAGACGCGCGTCGAACTGTCCGGCGGGGTCAGCGATGGCGAAGCCGCCTATGCCGATCGTGGCATGGACGGGAAGAAGTTCAAGCGGGAACACGTCTCCCTGATGTTCGAGCGCAAGCGCATGGGCGGACTGGTCGACGAGATCGAAGGACGGGTCTACTACAACTATATTGACCACGTCATGGACAACTACTCGCTGCGGGATGTGCCGGCGGGCAAGAAATACATGGTCAGCAACCCCGATCGCTACACCATGGGCGCGCGGCTCAGCGCCACGCTGCGCCTGGCCCCGGACTGGAAGCTGGTCTTCGGCGGCGATGCCAAGGACGACCGGCATCGTTCGCGCATGAGCGGACCCCGCAACAGTGCCGGTGAAGCCAGCGCGGCCTATCGCTCGATGGATCGGTCGGACAATATGCACTTCGAGCAGCGTGGCCTGTTCGCCGAGAGCACCTGGTCGCCCACCGAGGTGGACCGTGTGGTCGGCGGCTTGCGGGTCGATTGGCACGAGGTCAAGGACAAGCGCGCCGCGAGCAAATCTTCCACGGCGGGCCAGACTGACCGGCGCACGTTGACCAGCGGTTTCCTGCGCTATGAGCGTGATTTCGGCACCGGCAGCACGTGGTATGCGGGACTCGGACATTCCGAGCGCTTCCCCGATTTCTGGGAACGGATGAAGGGCAGCCCCAGCGGGGGCAACAGCGCTTTCCTCAGCACCAAACCCGAAAAACTCAATCAGCTGGATATCGGCACGTCCTGGCGCAGCGGGGATTTTGCGCTGTCGGCCTCGGCTTTCTACAGCCGGGTGGATGACTACATCCTGATCGACTGGAACCGCAATCGCACCCGGAATGTCGATGCCGCAGTCATGGGTGGCGAACTGGACGCTTCCTGGCAGTTCCATCCTGCCTGGCAGGGTGTGGCCAGCCTGGCCTACGTGTATGGCAAGAACCGCACGGATGGCACGCCGCTGGCGCAGCAGCCGCCTCTGGAAGCCCGCCTGGGTCTCAACTACGCCCAGGGACCGTATTCCGCCGGCGTCCTCTGGCGCCTGGTGGCTTCCCAGAATCGCTATGACGAAGGCATGGGCGGCATCGCGGGCAAGGATCTCGGCTCCACAGGCGGTTTCGGCGTGCTGTCGCTCAATGCCGGCTGGCGGCCGAACAAGACCGTGCTGCTGACTGCCGGCGTGGACAACGTCCTGAACAAGACCTACGCCGAACACCTGTCGAAGGCGGGCGTGGATATCCCGGGCAATGTGTCTTTCGTGAATCAGCGGATCAACGAACCGGGCCGGGTCTTCTGGCTGAAGGCGCAGATCGCGCTGGATTGATAGACGGACGGCATCCGGCGTCGCGGCGCGGGCCGGGCCTCAGGCCTGGTCTGCGCGCCGTTCCCAGATCGTCAGTTCGGACAGGGTGTGTTGGAACTTGCGCCGTGTTTCGCGGATGACGAAAGGCACGTCCACCGGATCGCCCAGCAGCCGGAAATGCGGCTCAAGGTGTTCTTTCAGGCCATCCAGCGTGGTGTAGTTCTCGGCATCCCGCTTGAAACCGCCCAGCCACGAAGCGCGTGGCGTGTGTTCTTCCAGCCAGGTGTAGGGCGATGCGATCAGCAGCAGGCCGCCCGGGACGATGCGTTCGTGGATCTGGTCCAGGAACCGCGCAGGATCGTACAGGCGGTCGATCAGATTGGCGGCCAGCACCAGATCGTAGCCGGTGAACTGGGGTTTCAGGTTGCAGGCGTCGCCCTGGAAGAACTCGACCCGTTCCATGGTGTCGTCCAGACCCAGTTCGGCCAGCGTGCGGGTCTTGTATGACACCAGTTCACCCTCGTCGGCCAGGGTGTAGCGCAGCTGGCCCGCCTGGATCAGCTGCACGCCCTGGTTGATGAAGCGGGCCGAGAAATCCACCCCAGTGACTTGCTCAAAGACCCAGGCCAGTTCGAAGGTGGCTCGCCCGGAAGCACAACCCAGGTCCAGCGCGCGGCGGCGCGGACGGTTGCCCAGGGCCTCGATGGCCCGCTGTGCCAGGGCCTGCGGGAAGTTGGGGACGCCGAAATACGAATCGCCGTAGTGGAATTCGGCGTATTCGGACATCAGCTTGTCGGTTTCATAGTAGGCGGCAGGTGCCTCGGCGGGCGCATGGGACACGACGTAGCGGAACCCTGCGTGTTGAAAAAAGTGTCGCCGGAAAGCGTAACGCGAGGCGCGCACGGCCTCGTTGCCGCAGGAAATCCAGGATCCGCCCTTGATCAGATTGTGCCGCCCGTCGAAAGTCGGCGTCGTGAAATCGTCGTAGATCGGATGGACGTCGAAACCGTCGAAGGGGTAGGTCGGCGTCTCGGTCCATTGCCAGACGTTGCCCACGACATCGTGCCAGTCGCCATGGCGCCAGGTGTCCACAGGGCATGATGAGGCGCCGTGGTCCAGATGCAGGTTGGCGGCGCAAGGCGAGTCGTCGGGATCATGCAGGCCGGCGGCATCGTACAGCCGGTACCACTCGTCTTCGGTGGGCAGGCGTACGGGCTGGCCGGTCTCGGCGGCTTTCCAGTTGCAGAAGGCCTTGGCTTCCAGGTAGTTGACCTCGACTGGCCAGGACCAGGGCATGGGGATTTCCTCGGTCATCAGGCGCAGGGACCAGCCCTGGGTCTTCTTTACCCAGAAAGTGGGATGTTCCGCCTGGCTGTAGGCCAGCCACTGGCGGCCTTCTTCGGTCCAGTCGCGGTGGTTGCGATAGCCTCCCGCCTCGACGAAGGCCAGGAATTCCCGATTGCTCACCAGATAGCGGCTGGCCTCGAAGGGTTCGATCGCGGCAGTGTGGGTGCCGTATTCGTTGTCCCAGCCGTATTGCGGGTCATCGAAGGATTTGCCCACGTGCACCGTGCCGGCCGGCACGCGCGCCAGACTGTTTTCCGGTGGTTCGCTGCCGCTGTCGGAGATCGGTGCCCAGTCCGGCACGGCGCGCACGTATTTCAGCGCGTGCTGGCGGATCAGGACCGAAGACGTTTCCAGGTGGATGCGTTCGTGCTCGATGCCCATGACGATGGCCCACCAGGGATTCTGCCAATCGATCGGAGATTGCAGCGGGGCATGGTCGATCAGGTCCAGGACCAGGGCGCGCACGCGCTTGCGGTAGGCGCGGACCTCGGCCACGGAGGGCCAGTCATAATGGGCATCGTCCAGATCGTCCCAGCTCATCTCGTCCACGCCGACGGCAAAGATCGATTCCAGCCGCTGATCCAGCCGTTGGTCGATCAGGCGCGTGAGCAGCAGTTTGTTCACGAAGAACGTCGCGGTGTGGCCGAAGTAGAAGATCAGCGGGTGGCGCAGGGGGATCGGCTTGACCACATAGGCCTCGTCGCTGGCCAGGCACTGGAACAGGGATTCGTAGCGCTCGAAGGTGTCCAGGAAATAGCGCCGGATCGAGGCGCGCAGGCGATCAATGTCCGGTTCGGCGAGCTGGGGCGTGCGCGCGAACAAGGAATCGGGTGCGGTCCGGAGTGCAGAAGACAGTGGCGTGGCGGAGGAAGACATCATCGGATTCCTGCGGATTCGGCCTTGCGGCAGATGCGCGAGGCGGTGGATCAATCAAGGCGGTGGATCAATCATTCAGACTACCACGGCCCCCAGTACGCTCGACCAGCAGTGTCCTGGACCAAGTGGCCATCTGATTCTCCCGGAATTGCCCCTTGATGACATATTTTGATTCATAATTCTCTTGGATGCATAAAAACGATAAACCGTTTCACATTGGTCTGTCACAGGGGAGGACGATCTGTCGGCTCGCGACTGGATTGCTGGGACATGGTGCGGCATGACGACGCCTGAGGGCGATCATGCCCGGTGGTGGGGGTGGGTCGTCGTGGCGATCGGCCTGGCGCTGTGCCTGCCTGCTGCGGCATGGGCCGCTGCGGGGACGGCTCAAACCGCTTGCCCGGTGTTCGAATTGTCCTCTGACCAGGAAGAAGTCCCTTCCTTGCCGCAAGTGTGTTTCCTGCGGGACGAGATGCATGCCTTCGGTCCGGGCGACATACTCGGTGGCGGGCTGCCGATGGAACGCCTGGATGCGGATCAGCTGGTGTTCCAGCACAATCGGTCCGCTTATTGGGTCTACGTGCCATTGCGCAACCAGGAACGCCTGGGCCGCGTCTGGTATCTGCAACTGGACTATCCCCTGCTAGACGAGGTCGATGCCTGGGTCTACGATCTCGGGGCCGCTGACGATCCTGCGGCTTTGCCTGTGCTCCTGGATTCCAGGCGCATGGGGGACGCCCGGGTCTTTGATGCGCGGCCGGTGCGTCACCGACTGTTCCTGCTGCCGCTGGAATTCGGCCCCAGGCAGTCGCTTGCCGTCGTGCTCCGGGTACACAGCAGCGGGGCGATCAATATCCCCCTGTCGCTGCACTCGGGGGCTTCGGCCATCGGCTGGGCCCAGGACCACGGCCTGAGCCAGGGCATGTTCCTGGGTGCCCTGGCCATGCTGGCGTTGTTCAACGCCGCCCTCTATCTGCGGCTGCGGGTTCGCCAATCGCTCTACAACACCGCCTATATCGTCTGCGCCGGATTGTTTCTGACGTCCATGTCCGGCCTGTCGTTCCAGTATCTGTGGCCGAACTGGCCCTGGCTGGCGAACCGCTCGGTTCCCTTGACCGAGGTCCTGGCCATCCTCAGCCTGCTCTGGTTCACCCGCCATTTCCTGGGTATCGAGCCCGCACGATGGCCGCGCCAGTCCCGCTTGATCCGCATTCTGGCCGGGGTCGGCGTAGTGCTGTTCGTGGCCAGCCTGATCGTGCCTTATGCGATCATCATCAAGGTCGACACGGTCTATGCCCTGGCCTGCATGGTGGCCATGTTCGGTCTGGGCCTGCGCCATCTGCGGCAGGGGGAACGCGCCGCGCGCTGGTATGGGATGTCCTGGTTGGTGTTTTTTGCCGGTTACCTGCTCTATGGGCTGGCGGCCTTTGGCTATATCCCCGGATTCATGGCCCAGGAACGCTGGATGCAGATTGCGCTGGGCAGCCAGATGTTCCTGCTGACCTACGCCGAGGTCATGCAACTGCATGACCTGATGCGCCGGGCGCTGGAAATCGAGGCGGGCGCCCGCAGCTCGTTGCAGCACGAGGTCCAGGCGCGCACGGCAGACCTGCGTGCCACCATGGGGGCGCTGGAACAGGCCAATCGGCAGTTGCGCGCACTGACCCTGCACGATCCGTTGACCGGGTTGCTCAATCGCCGTGGTCTGGACGAGGCGATGGCCAAGCTGGCCGACACCGAAGGCGCAGCCGTGCGCGGGACACTGATCGTCTTCGATCTCGACCACTTCAAACGGGTCAACGATATCCATGGGCATGACGCGGGAGATGTCGCGCTGCGCTGGGTTGCCGAGGTGTTGCTGAACCTGCTGCGGCGCCGTTCCGACGTGCTGGCGCGATTTGGCGGCGAGGAATTCGTCGCGCTGCTGCCGGCCACTGCGCTGGATGATGCGATCATCCTGGCCAATGGTGTGCTCGATCATGTGCGCCGGCATCCCATCGACCTGGGCGGTGGTGTCACCATTGACCTGACTTTGAGTGCGGGTGCTGCCCAGTGGCGGGCCGGAGAATCCCCGCAGTCCCTGTTCCGCCGCGCGGACGAAAACCTGTATCGCGCCAAGGCCGAGGGCCGGGACCGGCTGGTGGCCGATGAAGGCGCTTGACCCTGTTCCCATCAGGGATGACCCTGACGAGATACTTGAAATATCGCACAATGGGTGTTTTCATTTGCCGGAAAGGGTCGAGATGCCACGCATAGTCCTGTTCGAAAACATACACGCCAGCGCCCGAGAAGTCTTCGTCGCGGCGGGGTTCGACGATGTCGTCACGCATGCGGGGGCGCTGGCGGGCGCTGCGCTGCGCGAGGCGCTGCAGGGGGCGCAGGTGGTCGGCATTCGTTCCCGGACCCAGCTCGACCAGGCCGTGCTGAATGCGCTGCCGGATCTGCGGGCCATCGGCTGCTTTTGCATCGGCACCAATCAGGTGGACCTGGAGGCCGCCGCCTTGCGGGGGATTCCAGTGTTCAATGCGCCATTCTCGAACACCCGTTCTGTGGCGGAACTGGTACTGGGCGAGGCCATCCTGCTGCTGCGCCGCATTCCCGAAAAGAACGCCCGCGTCCACGCAGGCTTCTGGGACAAGACCGCCGATGGCGCCTACGAGGCGCGCGGCAAGACACTGGGCATCGTCGGCTATGGCAATATCGGTTCCCAGGTCGGTATCCTGGCCGAATCCTTCGGCATGCGCGTGATCTACCACGACATCGAGGCCAAGCTGCCCCTGGGCAATGCCCACGCCACGTCCTCGCTGAAAAAATTCCTGGCCCAGGCCGACGTGGTCACCCTGCACGTGCCTGGCGGCAAGGACACGGCCAATCTGCTGGACGCCGAAGCGATTGCCGCGATGCGTCCGGGCAGCATCCTGATCAACGCCTCGCGCGGCACGGTGGTGGACATTCCCGCCTTGCAGCGCGCGCTGAAATCCGGTCACCTGTCGGGGGCCGCCATCGACGTGTTTCCCATCGAACCCAAGAGCCGCGACGAGGCGCTGGACAGCCCGCTGCGTGGCATGCACAACGTGATCCTGACGCCACACATCGGGGGCAGTACCCAGGAATCCCAAGAAAACATCGGCCGGGAAGTCGCGGAAAAACTCAAGCGCTTCATCAGCAGCGGCACGACCAAGGGTGCCGTCAACTTCCCGGAAATCCCCTACCACGAGCAGGCGGGTGCGGCGCGCATCATCCACATCCATCAGAACGTGCCGGGCGCCATGGGCGCGCTCAGCAATCTGATGGGCGAATATGGCCTGAACATCGTCAGCCAGCAGTTGCAGACGCGCGGCAAGATCGGCTATGCCATTACCGATGTCGATGGCGAAGCCACGGATCAGCTCATCGAGGGGTTGCGGCGGCATCCCATCACGATCCGCTGCGACCGGGTCTGAGGCCAGCGCCCGCCCGGGAAACCATGCTTGGAATAGGGGTTTTCCGGGTGGGCAGCGGGTCAGTGTCTTTCGGCTTTCGGGGCAAGCCTCTATACTGGGCGCAGGTGCCTTGATGATCCGTTGACAGGGGCTGTTGCGCAGGTCCGTTGTCCGGTACGGAGCTTGACTCACGTTGATTCAAATCATCGCCTTTTCCGCGTGTGGGGATTATGGTTAGTGATCTTCAATCACAGGAGCCCTGGCATGAGCCTCTCTTCCCCTGACGCTTTACCCAAGGCCCGCCGTGGTCGCCTGCTTACCGTCTGGACGCCCGAAGACAAGGCCTTCTGGGTCCGCGAAGGCAGCGCCATTGCCAACGTCAATCTCTGGATCTCGATTCCGGCCCTGTTCCTGGCCTTTGCCGTCTGGCAAATGTGGAGCGTGGTGGCGGTCAACCTGCCCAACCTGGGCTTTCACTACACCGAAAACGAACTCTTCTGGCTGGCCGCGCTACCGGCCCTGTCCGGTGCCACGCTGCGCATTTTCTATTCGTTCATGGTGCCCGTGTTCGGTGGGCGGCGCTGGACGGCGCTGACCACGGCCAGCTTGCTGCTGCCCACCATCGGGGTGGGGCTGGCGGTCCAGGATCCCAGCACGCCGTATTCCACCATGCTGATTCTGGCCCTGTTGTGTGGGCTGGGCGGCGGGAATTTTTCCTCGTCCATGTCCAATATCAGTTTCTTCTTTCCCAAGGAACGCAAAGGTTCCGCTCTGGGCCTGAACGCCGGCCTGGGCAATCTGGGGGTGTCCTCGGTGCAGTTCCTGGCGCCGCTGGTCATCTCCCTGGGCATTCTCGGCCCCTGGGCAGGGGGGCCGCAGATGGCGCAACTGTCCGGCTCCCAGGGCGGCCCAGTCGAAATCTGGGCGCAGAACGCCGCCTTTATCTGGGTGCCGTTCATCATCATCGCGTCAATGCTGGCCTGGGTCGGCATGCATGACATTGCCGATGCCAAGGCGTCCTTCCGCGATCAGGCGGTGATCTTCAAGCGCAAGCACAACTGGATCATGTGCTTCCTCTACCTGGGGACTTTCGGCTCTTTCATCGGGTTTTCTGCTGGGTTTCCGCTGTTGATCAAATACCTCTATCCGGATATCCGTCCCTTGCAGTATGCCTGGCTTGGCCCCCTGGTGGGCGCCATGTCGCGGCCTTTCGGTGGCTGGCTGTCCGATCGCCTGGGCGGTGCGCGGGTCACTTTCTGGACTTTCCTGCTGATGGTGCTGGGCGTGCTCGGGGCCATGGCTTCGCTGCCTTCTGAACAAGCCCAGGGCAGTTTCTACGGCTTCCTGCTGTCTTTCCTGTTCCTGTTCTTCCTCACGGGGATCGGCAACGGTTCCACTTTTGCCATGATCCCGGCCATCTTCAATACGCTGGCGCAGCGCCGCCATGCCGCAGATGGTGCTGCCGGGCAGGAACTCGCCAGCACCGAAGGCGCCAAGGAATCCGCTGCCGTGCTGGGCTTCAGCGGGGCCATGGGGGCCTATGGTGGATTCTTCATCCCCAAAAGCTTCGGCACCTCCTTTGCCCTGACCGGCACGCCCTATGCCGCCTTGCTGTTTTTCGTGGTGTTCTACGCGGTCTCGCTGGCCGTGACCTGGTGGTATTACTCGCGGCGCCGTGCCGAAATCCCATGCTGATGCGCCATTGCGCCGCCTGCCTGCGGCCGAACTTTTTCTAACGGAGCCTCTACCGTGAGCCATTTCATCGACCGCCTGAAGTATTTCTCCCGTTCAAAGGAAACCTTCTCCGACGGACACGGCGCCGTGGTCCGCGAAGATCGCACCTGGGAAGACGCCTACCGCAACCGTTGGCAGCACGACAAGATCGTCCGCTCCACGCATGGGGTGAACTGTACCGGGTCGTGCTCCTGGAAAATCTACGTCAAGGGCGGTCTGGTCACCTGGGAAACCCAGCAGACCGACTACCCGCGTACCCGCCCCGACATGCCCAACCACGAACCGCGCGGCTGTCCACGCGGGGCCACGTTCTCGTGGTATCTGTACAGTGCCAACCGGGTCAAATACCCGATGCTGCGCGGTCGCCTGGCCCGTTTGTGGCGCGAACAGCGCAAGACCATGGGCGCGGTCCAGGCCTGGGAAGCCATCATGTCCGATCCGGACAAGGCCGCCAGCTACAAGAACGCGCGTGGGCTGGGGGGATTCGTCCGTTCCAACTGGGACGAGGTCAACGAACTCATCGCGGCGGCCAACATCCATACCATCAAACACCATGGCCCGGACCGCATCATCGGCTTTTCGCCGATTCCGGCCATGTCCATGGTGTCCTATGCCGCCGGGGCCCGGTATCTGTCCCTGCTGGGTGGCTGTCTGCTCAGCTTCTATGACTGGTACTGCGACCTGCCGCCTTCCAGCCCGCAGACCTGGGGCGAACAGACCGATGTCAGCGAATCGGCCGATTGGTACAACTCGACCTTCATCATGCTGTGGGGCTCGAACGTGCCCCAGACCCGCACGCCCGATGCCCATTTCATGGTCGAGGCCCGCTATCGGGGCGCCAAGGTCGTGTCCGTGTTCCCGGACTACGCCGAAGGCGCCAAGTTCGGCGACATCTGGCTGCACCCCAAACAGGGCACTGATGCCGCCCTGGCGCTGGCCATGGGGCACGTCATCCTCAAGGAATTCCACCTGGCCGGCAAGAGCGCCTATTTCGAACGCTATTGCCGCCAGTACACCGACATGCCCTTCCTGGTGCGCCTGGTGCGCCAGGGCGACCGCTATGTGCCTGACCGCAAGCTGCGGGCCGACGACTTCGCTGACCGCCTGGGGCAGGACAACAATCCCGAATGGAAAACGGTCGCTTACGACGAGCACACGGGGGAACTGGTCGTGCCGCGTGGTTCCATCGGTTTCCGCTGGGGACAGCAGGAAGGCGGGGACGCGGGCAAATGGAACCTCGAACTCAAGGACGCCCAGGGGCGTGACGTGCATCCGCGCCTGTCGCTGATCGATGACCATGATGAAGTCGCGCCGGTGGCCTTTCCCTATTTCGGCGGCATTCACCACGATTATTTCCAGGGCACGGATCACGACGAAGTGCTGGTGCGCAACCTGCCCGTCAAGCGTGTCCAGACGGCCGAAGGCGAAGTCCTTGTCGCCACGGTGTTCGACCTGTTCGTGGCGAACTATGGCATCGACCGGGGCCTGGGCGGTGACAACGTGGCCTCGTCCTATGACGAGGACGTACCCTACACCCCGGCCTGGCAGGAACGCATCACGGGTGTGGACCGCGAAAAAGTCATCACCGTGGCACGCCAGTTCGCCGACAATGCCGACAAGACCGAAGGCAAATCCATGGTCATCCTGGGTGCCGGCCTGAACCACTGGTACCACATGGACATGGCGTACCGGGGCATCATCAATCTGGTGTCCATGTGCGGCTGCGTCGGGAAATCCGGCGGTGGCTGGTGCCACTATGTGGGCCAGGAAAAGCTGCGGCCGCAAACCGGCTGGACCATGCTGACCTTCGCGCTGGACTGGCTGCGCCCGCCACGCCACATGAACGGCACATCGTTCTTCTATGCGCATACGGACCAGTGGCGCTATGAAAAGCTCCAGGTGCCGGAACTGCTCTCGCCCCTGGCAGACGCCTCGAAATACCAGGGCAGCCTGATCGACATGAACGTGCGGGCCGAACGCATGGGCTGGCTGCCCTCTGCGCCGCAATTGCAGACCAATCCGCTCCAGATCGTGCAGGCGGCCCGGGCGGCCGGGCAGGACCCCAAGGAATACGCGGTCAATGCCCTGCGCGATGGTTCGCTGCGGTTCTCTTGCGAAGACCCCGATCATCCGGATAATTTCCCGCGCAACATGTTCGTCTGGCGCTCCAACCTGCTGGGCTCATCGGGCAAGGGGCACGAATACTTCCTGAAGCACCTGCTGGGCACGCAGCATGGCGTGCAGGGCAAGGATCTGGGCGAAGCCGGCGAGGCCCGGCCCCTGGAAGTCACCTGGCACGACCAGGCGCCCCAGGGCAAGCTCGACCTGCTGGTGACGCTCGATTTCCGCATGTCCACCACCTGTGTCTATTCCGACGTAGTGCTGCCCACGGCCACCTGGTACGAAAAGAACGACCTGAACACATCCGACATGCACCCGTTCATCCACCCGCTGTCGGCGGCCGTGGATCCGGTCTGGGAATCCCGCAGCGATTGGGAAATCTATCGTGGGCTGGCGAAGAAATTCACTGAATTGGTGGCAGACCAGAATCTGCCCAACGAAGATCTGGTCCTGCAGCCCTTGCAGCATGATTCCCCGGGCGAACTCAGCGACCCCTACGATGTGCGTGAATGGCGCAAGGGCGAGTGCGATCTGGTGCCGGGCAAGACCCTACCCAATATGATGGTCGTGGATCGTGACTACACACGGGTCTACGAACGTTTCACCACCCTGGGCCCGCTGGCCGAAAAACTGGGCAATGGCGGCAAGGGCATTGCCTGGGACACCAAGGAAGAAGTCGAATTCCTGCGGCAGCTCAATGGCCGCGAGCGTGATCCGGGGGTCGGTCAGGGGCAGCCGCGCATCGTCACCGATATCGACGCTTGCGAAACCGTGCTTACGCTTGCCCCCGAGACCAACGGCCATGTGGCGCTCAAGGCCTGGGATGCACTGTCGAAATTCACCGGACGGGATCATTCCCACCTGGTCAAATCCAGCGAACACGAAAAGATCCGCTTCCGCGACATCCAGGCCCAGCCGCGCAAGATCCTGACTTCGCCGACCTGGTCGGGGATCGAATCCGACAAGGTCAGCTACAGTGCGGGCTATACCAACGTGCATGAACTCATTCCCTGGCGCACGTTGACCGGCCGCCAGGAACTCTACCAGGATCACCCCTGGATGCGTGATTTCGGTGAAGCCCTGTGTGTGTACCGGCCACCGGTGGACACCAAGACCATCCAGCCCATGCTGGACAAGCGGTTCAGCAATGGCGAACCGCATGTGGTGCTGAATTTCATCACGCCGCACCAGAAATGGGGGATCCACTCCACCTATTCCGACAACCTGATCATGCTGACGCTCTCGCGCGGTGGCCCGATCGTCTGGATGTCGGAAATCGACGCAGCCAAGGCCGGCATCGAGGACAACGACTGGATCGAGGTCTTCAACGTCAATGGGGCCATCGTGGCCCGTGCGGTGGTCAGCCAGCGTGTGCCCGAGGGCATGACCATGATGTATCACGCCCAGGAAAAGATCGTGAACGTGCCGGGCTCCGAAATCACCGGACAGCGTGGCGGGATCCACAATTCCGTGACGCGGGCGGTGCTCAAGCCCACGCACATGATCGGCGGCTACGCCCAGCTGTCCTACGGCTTCAACTACTACGGCACGGTCGGTTCGAACCGCGATGAATTCGTGGTCGTCCGAAAAATGAAGAACATCGACTGGATGGATGAAACCCACGAGGTTCCCGCCCAGACGCAGGCCTGAGGAGTCCGCCCCATGAAAATCCGCGCGCAAGTCGCCATGGTCCTGAATCTGGACAAATGCATTGGCTGCCACACGTGTTCGATCACCTGCAAGAACGTCTGGACGTCTCGCGAGGGCATGGAATATGCCTGGTTCAACAACGTCGAGACCAAGCCTGGCGTGGGCTACCCCAAGGACTGGGAAAACCAGGACCGCTGGAATGGGGGCTGGCGCCGCCGCGACAACGGCCGCATCGAGCCGCGCCAGGGCGGCAAGCTGCGCCTGCTGTCGCGCATCTTCTCGAACCCGAACCTGCCCGAGATCGACGATTACTACGAGCCGTTCACCTACGACTACGACTATCTGCAAAAGGCCCCGGAACGCACCACGCCCCCTGTGGCACGGCCGCGTTCCCTGATCACCGGCCAGCGCATGGAAAAGATCGAATGGGGCCCCAACTGGGAAGAAATCCTGGGGGGCGAATTTTCCAAGCGTTCGCAGGACTACAACTTCGAAGAGGTACAGAAGGACATCTACGGTCAGTTCGAGAACACCTTCATGATGTACCTGCCGCGCCTGTGCGAGCACTGCCTGAATCCCACGTGCGTGGCCAGCTGTCCTTCGGGTTCGATCTACAAGCGCGCCGAGGACGGCATCGTGCTGATTGATCAGGACAAATGCCGCGGTTGGCGCATGTGCATTTCCGGTTGCCCCTTCAAAAAAATCTACTACAACTGGAAATCCGGCAAGGCAGAAAAATGCATCTTCTGCTATCCGCGCATCGAAGCCGGCATGCCCACGGTCTGTTCCGAGACCTGCGTGGGCCGCATCCGCTACCTGGGCGTGCTGCTCTATGATGCCGACCGCATCGAAGCGGCTGCCAGTACACCGAACGAAAGGGATCTCTATCAGGCGCAGCTGGACCTGTTCCTGGACCCGGATGACCCCGAAATCCGCCGCCAGGCCCTGGCCGACGGCATTCCGGAAAACTGGCTGGATGCCGCCCGCAATTCGCCGGTCTACAAAATGGCCGTCGAATGGAAAATCGCCTTCCCGCTGCATCCGGAATACCGCACTCTGCCCATGGTCTGGTATGTGCCGCCTCTCTCGCCGATCCAGTCTGCGGCCAACAGCGGGCAGCTTGGTGCGTTTGGAGAAATCCCTGACGTGCAGTCGCTGCGCATCCCCCTGCGCTACCTGGCCAATCTGCTGACGGCGGGTGATGAAGCGCCGATCGCCACGGCGCTGGAGCGCCTGCTGGGTATGCGTGCGTTCATGCGGGCGCGTTCGGTGGATCGCCAGGAACGTCTCGATATTCTGGAGCAGGTCGGCCTGACTCTGCATCAGGTCGAGGACATGCATCGTTACCTGGCCATCGCCAACTACGAAGACCGCTTCGTCGTGCCCACCGCCCACCGGGAAAGCGCCGAGAACGCCTTCGATATCCGGGGCGGATGCGGCTTCACCTTCGGCAATGGCTGTTCGGGTGGCACATCCGAAGGCTCTCTGTTCGGCAAGCCGCGCAACAAGCGCAAGCCGACCGTGGTGTTTCTTGACCCGGCCCGGACGGCCTGAAAGGAGGCATGACATGGGTTCTGTCACAACATCCCGCCATGCGCCGGTGTTCTCCGTACTGTCGGTCCTGCTCGGCTATCCCGAGCGGGACTGGCTGGATGCGTTGCCGGAACTGCACGCGGCGCTGCCGGCCGACGTCCGCACCCGGCTGGCGCCCCTGTTCGATTTCCTGGACCGGAACGATGACCTGATCGACCTCCAGGAACAGTACGTCGCCACGTTCGACCGCCGCGCCGCCCATTCCCTGCATCTGTTCGAGCACGTGCATGGCGAATCCCGCGACCGTGGCCAGGCCATGGTGGATCTGCGTAACGAATACCTGAAACATGGCCTGGAACCCGCCTCCAGCGAACTGCCGGACTATGTGCCGCTGTTCCTGGAATTCCTGGGTCAGATCCCGGCTGAGGCCGCCGAGGACCTGCTGGGCGACGCCATCCATGTGTTGGCCCGGCTGGGCGGCAAGCTGGCGGAATCCGGCAGCCCCTACGCCTGCCTGTTCGATCAGCTGCAGACCATGACCGACGTTCAGCCCGAAGTCCTGCCCGATCCCCCGGAAGGGGACATGGAAGAACGGCTGATCACCTTCGGCCCCGAGGCCGATGGCACCGAACCCCTGTTCATGCCGCGCCAGGCCAGCGGGGGCAATGTCCAGCCGATCGTGTTCCATCCGCCCCGTTCCCGCAAGGCGGGCCCGGCCACTGGCCAGGCCTGAGGAGATTCCGATGAAAGCCACACTCGACCTGTTCTTCTTTGGGGTGTATCCCTATATCGCCCTGACCGTGTTCTTCACGGGCAGTCTGCTGCGCTTCGAGCGCGAGCAGTACACCTGGAAAAGCGATTCCAGCCAGTTGCTGCGCCAGGGCTCGTTGCGCTGGGGCAGCAATCTGTTCCACATCGGGATCATCTCGCTGTTCTTCACTCATCTGGTGGGCTTGCTCACGCCACCGGCCGTCTATCACGCCTTTGGCGTGACGACGCAGTTCAAACAATTGATGGCCATCGTAGTGGGCGCGATTCTGGGGGTGGTGTGCCTGATCGGCCTGCTGCTGCTCATTCATCGCCGGTGGTCGGAGATCCGTCTGGCACACAACTCCAACCTGTCGGACTGGGTCACGCTGCTGTGGATCCTGCTGGTGCTGGTGGTCGGCATTGCCTCGATCTTCACGTCTGTACACCATACCGATGGCGCGGTGATGGTCCAGCTGGGCGAATGGGCGCAACGCATCGTGACCTTCCGCAGCGGCGCAGTGGGCGCCCTGGAAGGCGTGCCCGTTGTCTACCGCCTGCACATGGTGCTGGGCATGACCCTGTTCGTGATCTTTCCCTTCACCCGTCTGGTGCACGTGTGGTCGGGCTTTGCTTCGGTCTCCTATCTGGTCCGGGCCTGGCAACTCGTGCGGCCGCGCTGAATCCGTCCGGAAACCACAGGATGATCACCGTCAACGACACGCACATCACCGAAGCCGAGATCCTGGCCGAGGTCCCGCGCCATCAGCACGAGGCCAACCCGCGCCTGGCCGCAGGCCAGGAACTGGTCCTGCGGGCACTGTGTCGCCAGCGCGCGGCTGAACTGGATCTGACGGCCGAAGACGACGAAGCCCTGTTGCAGGCTGTGCTGGCCCACGACGTGCGCACGCCCGAGGCGGATGAGGCCAGCTGCCGACGCTATTACGAGCAGCATCCCGACGAATTTCGCGAAGGCGATCGCATCGAGGCCTGGCACATTCTGTTCCAGGCCACCTCGGGGCTGGACGTGCAGAAACTGCGCGCCCGGGCCAATGGCATCCTGGCCGAACTGCACCGTGAAGGCCTGGGATCGTTTGCGACCTTTGCACGGAACTATTCCAACTGTCCCTCGGGCGCCAAGGGCGGCGCTCTGGGCGAACTGAGCCGGGGCGAAATGGTGCCCGAATTCGAACGGGCGATCTTCGCCCTGCCGGAATATACCCTGGGCAGTGAGTTAGTCGAGACCCGGTTCGGGTTCCACATCGTGCGTACCGGACTCAAGGTCGAAGGCCGTGCCCTGCCGTTCGAGGACGTGCACGAACGGCTGGCAGACTGGCTTGAAGCATCCAGCCAGCGGCGTGCCGTACACCAGTACCTGCAGCAGCTGGTCGGGGGGGCCCGCATCGAAGGCATCCCCATGCAGGGAGCGGATTCTCCGCTGGTGCAATAGCAGGATTGCTGCTGTTCCCCCCTTTGAAAGCTGTTGATGCCGCCTACGCGGTTGCCGGCAAGCCGTCTGCCGCCACGCGTTCAGGCGCGATGGGGATCGCGGCTGAAGGGGTCGAGGGAATCACATCGGCCAGCGTGTGAGCGTCCAGATGATCCATGAAGGCCTGCATCGCGCCTGCAATGATGGGTTTCAGGCCGCAGTGGCCGTTCAGGATGCAGTGGTTGTCAGTCCCCATGCATTCGACCAGTGCCAGATCGTTTTCCATGTCACGGATCAGCGCCCCCAGGCGGATCTCGCCAGGCTCGTGGGCCAGTTCCATGCCACCGTTCTTGCCGCGTACCGTGCGGATCCAGCCGCGCTGGGCCAGCCGGTGCGTGATTTTCATCAGGTGTGGTTCTGAAATCCGGTAGGCCTGGGCGATTTCGGCAATCGTGCAGAGCCGGTCACGGTGGCTGCCCAGGTAAATCAGCAGCCGCACCGCGTAGTCGCTCATGTTGGTCAGGCGCATGATGGGAAATCCTGGTAGGGGTCAGCGCGCCTGGGCGGGCTGTGGGGCCGCCCGGGACGGGGCCGCAGCAGAGACTGGCCGGTCGGGCCGGGGGCGGATCAGCATGGGGATGAAGCGCCACAGATACAGCGCCATGCACAGGATCCAGGCGCAGGCAGCCAGATGCAGCAGGGGTTGGCTGGCGGCCGAAGGCCATAATGCGGCCAGACGGAAGACAGCCGCAGCGATCATCAGCCAGTAGCTGGCCAGCATGCTGCGGTCCAGGGCCAGCGGGCGCCCCAGATGGCCCAGGGCCGTGCGGGTCAGCATGCCGATGATGAGGATGCAGAAACCGGCCATGCCGATCAGGTGGACGTGCGTGGCGCTGCGCGCCAGCAGGCCGCGCATCAGTGCTGGGTCGAGCAGGCCGCTGATGTGGATTGCTGCGACCAGCAGGCCGACGCCGATGAAGGCGTAGCCCAGGTACAGGATCCACAGCATGGGTTTGCGCAGCACCGCAAGCGGTTGCCAGGCCAGCAGCTGGCCCAGGCTGATCAGGCCGGTCAGTGCCAGGCTGCCAGCCATGATCCACGACAGAAAAGCCGGACCACTGCCGGCAGGCGGCATGACTTGCAGCAGCACACCGGCGGCCAGGGCCAGCATGCTGAAGACCATCTGCACATGGCCGGAACGCGTCAGCATGGGAATCTGCAGGCCCGGGACCATGCGCATGGAGAAAAAGGGAATGACGCGCCGCGCGATCAGCAAGGCGACCACGGCCATGCCGATCAGGCCCAGATCGAAGCGTCTCATCAGCAGGAGGTAATCGCCGTTGAGGGCTGCCAGCAGGTACAGCAGGTCAGCTGCGCCCAGTGCCAGCATGACCGCCGGCAGACCGTAGTTGCGGCGGCTGCGGCCCTTGATCATGACGCGCATCAGGCAGGCCGCAGCGACCAGGAAGAACAGCAGTTCGGCTGCCGTGGCGATCCAGAAACCCGTCAGCCCGCCTGTCAGAAAGCCGATGCGGGCCACGAGCCACAGCAGGCACAACAGGCCCAGGGGGCGGCCTGAAAGCGGATTGAAGCCGGTCCAGGTTGCGCTGGCGGTCAGCAGGAAGCCGACCGCGATGGTGATGATGAAGCCCCACAGCATTTCGTGGGCATGCCAGTAGACCTGGGGCAGGGGCCCATTGAGCACCTGCGGGGTGAAGATCCACAGGGCGATGGAGATCAGCGCCCAGGCCGCACCCGCCAGGTACAGCGGCCGGAATCCCAAGGCCAGGAAGGCTGTCATGGATGGCCGGGATGCGGCAGCGGCCGGTTCCTCAATACTGAGCAGGTGGGACATGGGCGTCGAACTCCGTGACGGGTTGGTCGGGGTGGTGGCTGATCTGGTAGCCATACCACAGGCTGCGGGCGATGCGGTGGGCGAAATCTGCCGCCTGCGCCGTGAAGGCCGGGTTGTCGAATTCCCCCAGTGTGTCGTGGAACAGGTCGAGCCAGCGCACGAACATCGGGCCTTCCAGGCCGGGCAGGGCGATGTGGCGTGGCATGGGCGTACCACTGTAGGCGCCGGTACGCCGCAATAACGACGACCAGAAGCGCACCATGCGTTCCAGGTGTTCGTCCCAGTCTTCGATATGGGTATCGAATATCGGACCCAGGACCGGATCCTGGCGGACACGGCGGTAGAAAATGGTGGACGAGGGTCGTGATCTCGGCCTCGGTGCAGACTGGGGCGTCTTCCATGGTCGCGGGGCGGGGATTCAAAGGTTCATATTATAGTTATCTTAATGGGGAAGCGCAAAATTTCATGCCGCCGTAGGCGGTTGTCCGGCCTGGTGTTCAGTTATGATTCAAGTCTTCACCTGTCTTTTCTTTTTTCCAGATCGTGCCCCGCGCCGTGTCGCCAGGGCGTTGTCATCATGTCCAGACCCGTCACCCTGTCCTGCGTCATCCCCTGCTTGAACGAACAGGCCAACCTGAGCGTATTGCTGCCAGAGTTGCTGTCCATGCTGTCGCGCCAGGATTGCGTGCCGGAAATCGTCGTGGTCGATGATGGCAGCACCGACGGCACGCCTGATCTGATGCGTCATTGGACTCGCCTGCATCCGGAAATCGTTTATTTGCGCCTGTCGCGCAATTTCGGCAAAGAGGCCGCCCTGACGGCTGGACTGGATGTTGCGCGTGGCGATGTGGTGGTCTGTCTGGATGCCGACATGCAGCATCCCCCCGAGATGATCCCCGCCATGTTGGCGCGCTGGCGCGCCGGGGTACACATGGTTTACGCAGTACGCGCCACGCGTGATGACGAAACCTGGTTCAAGCGGGTCGGCTCCCGGCTGTTCTATGCCTTGATGCGCACATCCGATGGCCAGAGCGTGCCGCCCAATGCCGGGGACTTCCGTTTGATGGATCGGGCCGTGGTCGATGCCCTGAAACAGTTGCCCGAACGCGACCGTTTCATGAAAGGCCTGTTTGCCTGGGTCGGTTTCCGGTCCGAGGCCATGGCCTACACGCCGCCCCAGCGATTGCATGGCACCAGCCGGTTCCGGCCCCTGAAATTGCTGCGTTTCGCCGTGGACGGGCTGACGGCCTTTACCACTTGGCCGTTGCGATTGCTCAGTCTACTGGGGGCTTGCGTGGCGTTGCTGGCCTTTCTGTATGGCCTGTTCATCATCGTGACGCACTTGCTCTATGGCGATGCAGTGCGCGGCTGGGCCACTCTGATCACAGTGATCCTGTTCTTTGCGGGGGTCAATCTGATGTCATTGGGCGTGGTGGGCGAATACATCGCCCGTATCTTCACCGAAGTCAAGGGCCGGCCCGTCTATCTGTTGCAGGAACGTGCAGGCACGGGATTGGGCGATGCAGGCCCCGGTGACTGTGGGCCTGGGCCTATCCCTGGGCCGGGCCTGGATGTGCCGCCACCACGCTATGCGCGGGCCTCCATCGACGAGGACACGACTGGCGATCCACTGTCTTCAGGAGGACACCAGGCATGAGATTCCCGGCCTTTGGCTCCCGGCTGGTGGATGCTGGCGAATCTGCCTGGCAGCGCCTGCGGGTCCGGCGCGCCTGGCCCTGGGTGGCGCTGTCCACTTTCCTCTGGCTGGCGGCCACGACCTGGATGTATCCGCTGCTGCTGCCTGACGAGGGGCGCTACGTGGGGGTGGCCTGGCATATGCTGGTCTCGGGGGATTACCTGACGCCGCGCCTGGATGGCATGCCCTTTTTCCACAAGCCGCCGCTGTTCTATTGGCTGACGGCAGCATCCTTGGCGGTATTCGGCGACAACGCCTGGGCCGGGCGGCTGTGCTCGGTACTGGCGGCCACGGCGCTGGTGACGATCACGTATGTTTTTCTGCGCCGGTATGCCAGTGGCCGCGCCGCGAGCCGCACGGCCCTGATCCTGGCGGTGCAGCCATTTCTGTTCGGTGCGGCGCATTATGCCAATCTGGACATGCTGGTGGCGATGCTGATGAGCCTGACCGTGATGGCCGGTGCCGATGCCGTATTCCGTCGCGAGCAGCTGCGTCCGGATACCTGGGCGCTGACGACCATGTACATCGCCGCAGCGGCCGGATTTCTGGCCAAGGGCCTGATTGGCGTCGTGCTGCCGGGCGGGGTCTTGTGCTTCTGGCTGCTGGGCCGGCGCCGATACCGCGCCCTGGGGCGCTTGTTCTGGTGGCCGGGCATGTTGCTGTTCCTGGCCTTGGCCTTGCCCTGGATGGTGGCAATGGAACTGCGCCATCCGGGCTTTTTCGACTATTACATTGTCTACCAGCATTTCCAGCGTTTTCTCGAATCTGGTTTCAACAATCCGCATCCCTTCTGGTTCTATGTGCCGGTCGTGCTGGGCCTGACGCTGCCCTGGTCGATCCAGTTGTGGCGCTGGACCCTGCCCAGGGGGCCATTGCAGACGGCGTTCGTGCCGCCCGCCCATCGGGTGGAGCAAGTCGACCGCCGGGTGCTGCGTGGCCTGATGTTGTCCTGGCTGGCCGTGGTGCTGGTGTTTTTCTCGATTCCCGCCTCGAAATTGGTGGGTTACGTGATTGCCGCGCTGCCGCCGCTGGCCTGGTTCATCCAGGAAACCTTCGAACAACGCGAGGAATCCACTGCGCCTGGCGCAGTCCGCAGCCTGGTGCGCCATGCGTTGGTGGCGGGCGCATTGTGCCTGCTGGCCGTGGTGGCAATGGTGCTGTTTCCGCAACGCAGCACAAAAAGCCTGGCCCAGGCGCTGGCGGTTTCAGCGGCGCCTGGCGACCAGTTGGTGATGCTCGACCAGTACGCCTATGACGTACCCCTGTATGCCGGCTGGCGCGGCCCGGTCATTGCCGTGGCGAACTGGAACGATCCGGACGTCATGCGAAGCGATGACTGGCGCAAGGAACTGGCTGATGCGGCCACGTTCATGCCGGACCGGGGTGCGGACAGGCTGTGGCTTGCATCGCAGTTGCAGGCGTATTTGTGTGATCCGGGCCATGCGACGACCTGGCTGCTGGCTTGGCTGGATGAAGCCGACCGCTACCCGGCGCTGGCGGGCCTCGAACCCCTGGCGCGGACATCCAGGATGGGCCTGTGGCGCGTGCCAGCGGCCGAAACCGTCAATGGCTGCGGCGAAACGCCCAGTAGCGCCCCAGAATGAAGGTCATCCCGGCAATGCCGATCAGCACCAGGGCCAGCAGGACATCGTAGCGGATCGTCGTCAGGCGCAGCAGTGTGGCGTAAGCGGCCTCGTTGGCCGCGAAGCCCAGGGCCGACACCAGAAAAAAACGTACCGCTGCGCGCTGCAGCGGTGCGTGTTGGTGGCGGAAGGTCAGGCGGTAATGGCCTGCAAAGGACACCCAGAATGCCACCAGCCAGCCGACGATGTTGGCGCCCAGCGGTGCCAGCCCCCCCAGGGCGACGCAGGACACGGCGACTGCCCAGTGGGTGGCTGCCGCTGCGCAGCCTACAATGACGAACCAGCCGACCTGGGTAGCGAGTTTCTTGAGCATGGATCCGGATTTGCGAGCAGCAGGGCATCAATACCGGCGCATTGTATTGTGTGCCGACGATTTCGGGATGAACCCGGCAGTGAATGCCGGCATTCTGGCGCTGGCTGCGTGCGGCCGCCTGTCGGCCACCAGCCTGCTGGTCGATGGTCCGGCAGCGCGCCAGGACACGGCGGCGCTGCTGGCATCGGGGCTGCAGGTGGGGCTGCATCTGAATTGCACCGAATCCTTCGGTCAGCCTGGGCTGTGCCTGCCCCTGGGAAGACTGATCCGGGCGGCCTGGCTGGGGCGCTTGCCCAGCGCTGCGGTGCGCGCTGCGGTGCAGCGGCAGCTGGCGCTGTTCCGGGACATCACGGGCCGTGAACCGGATTACATCGACGGTCACCAGCATGTGCATCAATTGCCGGGCATCCGCGATGCTTTGTTGGAATCGTTGCCGGCGCCCCACTGCGGTGCGCCCTGGATCCGTGATGTCGGGCGGCCGCGCATGGCGGGCCTGCCGCTGCGCCTGCGTTTCAAGGCAGCCGTGATCGCCGGGCTGGGCGCTTCGGGCCTGCGTCATCGTGCACAGGCGCGTGGCCATGCGCTTAACCCGGGGTTCCTGGGGGTGTATGATTTTCAGGGTGGGGTTCCGGCCTACGAAAACTGGCTGCGCCGCTGGCTGGCTGCGTGCCAGGATGGCGATGTGCTGATGTGCCACCCTGCACTGGGCGCGGATGACGCCGACAGTCTGTCGGCGCAGCGTCAGGCCGAATATGCGGTGCTGGCAGGCCCTTTGATGGGGCGGCTGCTGGCAGAATATCATTTGACGATCGAAGGATCTGGGTCGGGGCATCGACCCGTTCTTGCGAACTGATCGATGCTTGATGCCATCGGGCGGCCTGTTGACCGTGCGGTGGATCGTGAACTGTACCGAGGAAACAATATCAATATGGCCCTGACTCACCAGACTTTGACGTATCAGACCCTGACTCCGGATTTTGCCGTCGCGCCCCAGCTGGGACCCGATGATATGCAAGCCTTGGCAGACGCAGGGTTCAAGTCCGTCATCATCAATCGTCCGGATGGCGAGGCCGGTCCCGATCAGCCCCGGTCCGATGATGTGTTGCGGGCGGCCCAGGCAGTTGGTTTGCAGGCGCGCTACCAGCCCGTTGTCAGCGGCGCGATCACGCTGGCGGATGTGGCCGAGTTCGCGGCGTTGTTGCGGATTCTGCCCAAGCCCGTGCTGGCCTACTGCCGCTCGGGTGCGCGGTGCACCAATCTGTTTCTGGCGGCGCGCGAACATGGCGCAGATCAAATCCAGGGCTGATCCGACTGTCCTTTCAAGGGGCCAGCGGTTATGCTGATGTCTCCCGCTAGCGTTTTGGATGAGCTGCGTATGTTCAAGAAAATTCTGATCCCCACGGATGGTTCCAAGCTTTCCGCCCAGGCCGCCAACAAGGGCGTCTGTTTTGCCCGTACCATTGGCGCCGAAGTCGTCGCGTTGCACGTGTCCCAGCCGTTTGCGGCGACGGTCGGTTTCGATGGTATGGCCGCCGCTTATGCCATCACGGACGAAGACTACGACCGCACCGCAGCCGAGCAGGCCAAGAAATACCTGCAGGCGGTGCTCGACCGGGCCGAAACGGCCGGTGTCAAGGCCACGCCCCTGGCAGTATCCAATTTCAATGTCGCCGACGGCATCGTGCAGGCCGCCCAGTCCGAAGGCTGCGACCTGATCTTCATCGGCAGCCATGGCCGCAGCGGCCTGTCCCGCCTGCTGCTGGGCAGCGTCACGGTCAAGGTCCTGGGCCTGGCCAAGGTCGCCACCCTGGTCTATCGGGTCAAGGAAAACGATTGACTCCATGCCCAGTGTGATTCACCACCGGCCGATCCCGGCGCAGGGGGGCCGTGACACGGTCCAGGCGCCGGGCGGGGTGGTGCGTGACGCATATGGGCGTCCATTGCGTGATCTGCGGATTTCCGTCACGGATCGGTGCAATTTTCGTTGTACCTACTGCATGCCGCGCGAACTGTTCGACGCGGATCACGAATTCCTGCCCCATGGGGCCCTGCTGACTTTCGAGGAAATCACTCGAATCGCCCGGATCGCCCTGGCCGGTGGCGTGCGCAAGATCCGGTTGACTGGCGGTGAACCACTGCTGCGCAAACAGGTCGAGACCCTGATCGGCATGCTGGCCGATTTGCGCACTCCGGAAGGCGATCCGCCGGAACTGACCCTGACGACCAATGGCACGTTGCTGGCCCGCAAGGCGCGTGCGCTGGCTGATGCCGGCTTGGCGCGTGTCACGGTCAGCCTGGATGCGTTGGATGATGCCTTGTTCGAACGCATGAGCGACAGCGGCGTGTCAGTGGCCACGGTGCTCGACGGCATCGAAGCTGCCGCCGCTGCCGGATTGACCCCCGTCAAGGTCAACATGGTCGTGCGCCGGGGGATGAACGATGGCCAGATCCTGCCGATGGCGCGTCGATTCCGGGGTTCCGGCCATACGTTGCGTTTCATTGAATACATGGATGTCGGCAATACCAACGGCTGGCGCATGGACGAAGTCATCACGGGGGCGGAAATCGTGCAGATCGTCGATAGCGAGTTTCCGCTGCGGCCGCTGCAGGCGCGTTACCGGGGCGAGGTCGCCGCACGGTGGGCGTATGCAGATGGTGCTGGCGAAATCGGCTTGATCACCAGCGTGTCCCAGCCGTTCTGCGGGGACTGCACGCGGCTGCGTCTGTCGCCCGAAGGCAAGCTGTTCACCTGCCTGTTCGCCGAACAGGGGCATGATTTGCGCGGCCTGTTGCGCAGCGGTGCCGATGACACGGCTCTGGCCCGACGCCTGTCGGGTGTCTGGCGATCGCGTGACGACCGCTATTCCGAAATCCGCAGCGAAGCCCATCGCACCCAAAAAATAGAAATGAGTTATATAGGGGGATGAGACAGGACACGAAAGAGTCCCTGCGGACTCTTTCGTGCCTGTCGAATCCGAGCCGCTTGCAAGCGGCGAGGTGGAGGGATGCAACGGGTGAAGATACTTCGTGCCTGTCGAATCCGAGCCGCTTGCAAGCGGCGAGGTGGAGGGATGCAACGGGTGAAGATACTTCGTGCCTGTCGAATCCGAGCCGCTTGCAAGCGGCGAGGTGGAGGGATGCAACGGGTGAAGATACTTCGTGCCTGTTGAATCCGAGCCGCTTGCAAGCGGCGAGGTGGAGGGATGCAACGGCTTGAGGTTGCCACGG